>Ga0272440_1001605_pt1 | contig 18367 bp, 8 predicted proteins | sample SSMMMBAug17_FD_192440 | JGI IMG/M metagenome (GOLD analysis project Ga0272440, IMG submission 192440) | Marine sediment archaeal communities from Little Sippewissett salt marsh, Falmouth, MA, United States - SSM-MMB-Aug17 | ecosystem: Environmental > Aquatic > Marine > Wetlands > Sediment ...
TTCACTGATTGGTTTTATGAGTTGTTATACAAAACAAATTACGCAAAAAGATCCGCAGGAACAACAGTCTGATCATCCCGAAGCTTCTGCTTCGCCAATCGATGAGAATAAACAATCACAAGAAAATCAAAACGTAAATCTGGTGCAAAGTTGTTTTCGCAATCAACCGCCTTGGGTAACAACATCCAATTATTCTATTCATGGAAACAAAACGTTAACGATTCATATAGATATTGAGAACACGAAAGTTTTCAGCCAGATAAAACGTCCTTCGGATGATCAGATGCGCGCCTTGAAGCAGCGTTGTTTCGATAAGAATTATGAGCTTATAGACTATTTCTGGTATGGTGATAGAGAAATTAATCAATTATTTGGGCTATGCCTGGAAAAAAAAGATCACGTTCAATATTTGCAATAATAGTAAGGATGATGGGTATGAAAAATTTGAGAACATTTACTATATTGATTGTGTATTTATTGATAATCATTTCTGGATGCAATCATTTATCAATTTCGCCTGAAAATCCAAAAGATACAATTCCTTATAAAACAACACCAGATAATGCTGACAATAATGGTTTTGCCATTGTGAAATCAACATCCACCCCATGCTGGCTTCAATCACCAAAAAATTGTGAGAAATATCAACAAACTGCTGATATATATGTATCCACATACATTAATCTATTACAAACTGAAAATATCAATGAAGATAAAATTAACAAACAATTGTATCGAGATTATCTTATTATTCTTAAAAATGAAATTCTCAAAAAAATGAAATATGATATTATTGAATGTGAAGGCAAGCTTGCAATTTGTAAGGAGATATACATTCAATATTTCATGAACCAGGAGCCGGCAGGATTAAAGGATAAATTTGTGTATATTGATACGTATCGATCATTATTAAACGATAACCAATCAGAATATTATGTCCTCGGTATGCTTAAAGATCAAACGCATCAACGCTTAATGAATACAATTATTAATTATATTCGGAATAATGTGCCGCGTGCATATGAGCCTGTCAATAATCCAGATATTAAATGGTTAGAATAGTGGATATGTCTCGAGATTATTTAACATAAAGGGCTGAAAATGTTTAAATATCAACGAATAAATGTAATACTTATTATCCTTTCAATCCTTATGTCCTGTCAGGGGCTTCCTGACAACTCAACAAAAAAACGTGTTGTTGAAAATAAATCAACTGAAACATCTGATCATTTCACCGGGCCAAAGGAAAAACCATGCTGGTTGAACAGGCCAATTGAAGAATGTTCGGATTATAAGGCACTCTCTGAAGAATGGCTATTATTGTATGATTCCCTTATTACAGACAAAAAAACTGAAACGCTGCCAGACAGTACAATTAATACACTTCAAAACTTATTGGCAAATGAACTGATACAACAAATGTCTATCACAGTGATATCAGAAATTGAAGCATCTGATGACTGTAAGAATAATAATTGTCAAACGATTATGCATTCGTTTATACAAACAAAATCAAAAGAAATTATGAATCCTGATACGATCATCATTATTGATCATTACTGGCAGTATAATGATAATAATCAATGGGTATTGTGGGGCCTTGGTAAATACAGTAAAAATTTTTATAAACAAAAGCTGGCCCTTTTAAGGACGCAAAATTTAAAAAACACTGTGCCCAAAAAAGAGCAATCAGTTTCTTTTGAAAAATTTACACAATCGCCACCAAAATCTGATATAAAAAATAATTATTTCAATAGGATAAACCACGTTAAATTACCTAAAGAAATTGTGTATCAATCGTTACCTGAACAATTATCAACTGAACAAATAATTACTATTATTCAAAATGATTTTGTGAATAAGAGAAAATCAAGAAACAAGGATAATATTTATCCCAATCATGATGTTCTTGATACTGACTGTATAAAAACTGAGTTTAGCATTCCTTTTGAAAGTGCAGAATTGCTCATTAAAAAAGAGTTTAGCGCAAATAAAAAAAACTGGCAAAGCAGCAGTAGAAAACTTGATTATGATTATGTAAATAAAATTCGCAATATATTGGAGCAGATCAATGCTACAAAAAAGAAATTGAACGACTTGCAAGAGTTGATCAACAGTTGGGAATATACAATCAAAAAGAATAAATTGTTAAAACAAATGTATGATACGAGAAAAAGATATTATGATATTCAAAAAACGTTGATCAATCGATACTGTTTAACGTTTACCATTGCATTTTCAAATATCAGGGAAAAAAATATTCGGTTTATGTTAAATCAATCCGATGCCCTTGCGAGAATGGCTATTATTGATGATGGCCTGTTGAAACAAATAGAAAGCAATATTAACATTGTGGATCAATATCTTATCAGCACCCTCAGAACAACGTATCGTGCAAAAATTACAATGGATTATTTTGGCTCCATTATTTTCAAGCCAGACCACTTTCGGGGAAAACTTCGCAAGTTCAAAATTGACTTGATTGAACAAAAATCAAAGCCAGCAGGTGGTCTTAAAAAAGACATTGTTGAAAGTGATATTGCTAAATCATACATTATTGTTTCAAGCAATGAAAATATGATCATAAACAACAATACCTGCACCAATATTGCAGATATTCAGGATTTATGCTTTCAAAAATTTTTAGATGCCTTAAATCAGTATTCGTATATCAGTATTAAAAACAATGAAAAAAATAAAACCCAGTATTTAATCAATGAGGTGATCAATGATAATTGTCAGGCACAAATTCAAACCCGCTTAAACCAATTAAATAAAGAGAAGGAATTAAATGCAATAAAACATCAGATCTATCTGGAAGAGAAAAAAATTCGAGAAATAAACCAGACATTAGTTTCTAAGCATGAAATACAAAACAATATGCCCAAACAATATATTGACAATATCGCACCATCACTACGCAAAAAATATGAAGAAATCTATAACGCAAGAATCAGTGCCCTTAGAAAAGAATATGCACAAATTTCAAGTATTCAGCCTGTCGTTGCACATGTTTTGGTTGAGGGGCCAACTGATTACAATAAGATTTATGCCAATATTAAATCACAAATTAAAGAAAAAATTGAAGACAGTATTCATACATTTTGTCCTGAAGTGAACTGGGGAGAGCAACTTTTTCATGATCGGGTTGTTCAAACAAATGAACATCTCTCTACGCCCAGTATACCCAAAATAAAGGCATATGATATTCCTCAAATAACAATTCTTCCTGTGCAAGATACTGATTATGCGGAATGTACTGTCCCAATTTTTTTTAAGATTGATTGTATTTCCAATAGCAAAAGCTTTGTTTACCATAAAGATATCAATGCCATTGAAGATACCGATACAAAATATTTTTGGGAAATTTGCGAACCAACACAAATTTCCAAACGCAAAAATATAAATGAACAGATTTTTCAATACCCTGATTTATCTGATGATCAAAACCTTCAACAATTCTTTTTGGATTACCAGGAATTTTGTCATTCGTATGCGGATTATCGCAATTCATGGGCACACGTAGAAAGCTTACCAGAGATTAAGTGTGTTAATCGCTTTGAAATGGTTGATAATTCAAGTTTCAAGGATAATTTGCGATTTGATCACTGGAAAATAATAGATAAATCTACATATTTTGATCTAATTATGAAAATTAAAGATTCAGAATGGCGACTTAATTCCTTTCATAGTTTACAAAGATTGTTTTCTGAACTGAAGACATCTACCAAAGATAGTGATTATGAATTTAAAATTATTCAATTATTATCCAATAAATCGTTTTGGTCCAATACAACGATTGATTATAATCGAAAATCCATTGCTGTTTTTGATTTTTCTCAAAATGATCTGATTGAAAATGCACGTGCCACTGATGAAATGCTTTTCGGGATTGTTCGAAAAAAATTTTAGGGAAAAATTTTAATGAAATATATAATATATCAGTGTTTCTTTCTTTTTTGTTTTTGCACACATTCTGTTTTTGCACAACCAGGCTTTGATATTAAAGCGGAATCAAATCAATTTTATCTCATTAACTGCTGCCAGGAAAGCAATGAACCGCGTGAAAACAATGGCATCCATCTTCTTGAAATGGATTTCGTTCTTGTTGATCATGAACGAGGTGAATCAAGGATCGTTATTCCGATCCATATCTACATCTATGAAAATAATAAATTTGTGCATAAATACACACATAACCAAAAAAAGCCATCGCTATATCATAAAGGAGACATCTGCAAACAGTATTTCGACAAAACTAAAATTACAAATCGTTTCCATTTTTATATCATTTCAGAATCAGATGAAATATCACGTATCAACTCAAACTTGATTAAAATAGGAGATAACTATTTTAGCAATGTACTGTCATGTAATGATTTAAAAAAATTCTCTTTTAATCTGTTTTTGCAGGATGATATCATTCCAAACAGCTATAAAAAACTTCCCCTCGGCAATCCATGCTTTCGTGATCATGGCGTTTATTATGCTTATCAATCCAGCAAGAACTGTGATTCATTAATTGATCAATACTACAATAGACAAAGTAAAAACGTCAGTAGGAACGAAACAGCGAACACGAGGCCCGGTATTGAAACAGATACAGGAAACAGTATGATTTTAAATATGAATAATAATATATATCCCGGGTTTGGTTATATTCAATTTAACAAAATAATCGATAATATACCCAATAATGCGTCATATATTGCACACTTTAATCAATCAAAATGGAACTTACTTATATTTCCGATCAAAAAATCAGGCACAAAATTTTTAACCAGCAGGCCATCATTTACAGTCAGCTCATCTTATCTGTTTGATCGCAATATGAACTTGATTGCGCGTTTTAAAGACAACAACTATTTTGTTGAAAGCCGATACAACGCTATTTTGCCTGCAAACATCATAATAAAAGCAAAGAACATTCAAACCGAAGTGATTCATCATTTGAGTGAATTGAATAGAATCCAGAATGATTTTTTTTATTATGATTTATCTTCAACAATACGCTCAATCGAACAATTAGCCCCTTTGCACAGCGAGTATGTTACGATAAAAGATGTTAACTATTCGGGTATACAAGATAATGAAGGTAAATATATTATTCAAAAAAATTTTTATTTACAAAAAACAGGTCATGTTTGGGCGCTCAAAGATTATAGTTACACTCATGCGCCTGAATACTTTGTTTTACCCAATAAAAGAATTCATTTTAGTGGCACAGTCTCCTCTGCCTGGGATGAATCCATTGCATATACAAGAACAATCATACATGACTCAGATGACGCTTTATTTGAAGTAAAACAATCGGAAATTGTCCATTATCAAAGCTTCATATCGAATGACCCCAATGACACAAATATTAAAAATAAGATAAAGATCAATATCCCAAAATGGATCTTAATTGATGGTTACTATGATCCAATAATTACACAAAAGCTCAATCTTTTCAAAAAAGACGATGCATTCAAAAATTTGATAACAAAATTTCAGCCTGAGCGTTTTGATACAATCAATGGCAGACAATTAATCCGCGATACATCATATACTTCTATAACGCCTTCACCCATTTGCGCAAAAGTGTCAGATATTTTATCAAATATTCATAATAATTCTCGTCAATTTTGGGAAATGCATATTTTTATCAATACCTTATCCAGTGAAGACAGTGTGAATAATGCGATTATTCCAACTATCAAAAATAAGATAAGAGATGCTGGCATTAAACGATTATGTTTTTGGGAATTCATTGATAGAAAACCCGCTAGACTAACATTTTACCAATTATTGGTTGAAAAATTGGATCAATATGATGGTTATAAAGTCAAACACCAATTTATTTCGACGATGGAAGATTTTAAGAAACCTGATCAGGTCATGACAAAACAATTCTAAACATAATTCACTATCAAAGGCCATTTACTATGAAAAGTTTCAAAACATACCTGATGATGTGTATGGTATTGATGATGTTTTTTATATCAACAATATCTGCACAAGAATTACCTGTGTGGTTGGGTCATGAAAAAGCGTTTACAAATTTACCTGATGATGAACAATTCTATTTTTTAAAATGTCAGGTGCAGGACAATGGAATTGTTTATAAAATCGGTTTTGTTGTTTACTCCTTTTCAAAAAATGCATCTCGTTGGCGAATCTGGAAATATGATGCCAATATGAAAAATTTTCTGGTTTTAAATGAAAAAAATGATTCACATACTGTTCGTGATTATTTAAGAGTTGTGCCACCACTTGTTATTCAGAAAAACTATCGAAATAAGCGATTAATCACAAAAAAAATAATTACCCCAAAGGATCTGTTCTGGATCACCATTCATTTTATCGATCAAAAACAGTATCAAAGGATCAATCACAATAATCTGATACTGGTTTCAGGGAAATCGCTTCAAAAAAAATCTCAGCAGCTATACATTGATAAACACGAATTGATAGATATCCAATTGGCTGTTTTTAATAATACCAACGTCATCATGAGACCAGATCAGATGTCTATAAAACGATTGTTTGATTCTTCCGGCTATATGATATTCCAATATTTATCGCCAACAACAGAAACACAAACAACAGAATCACAAACAACAGAATCACAGACAACTGAAACGCAGGCGCGGATTTCACAAACAGCGCCTATGGATGGTTTGCCATTTTCAATGAAAGAATACGTGTTTATCAATAATACGTATCATTATTATTTTAAAAACTATGGCTATGTCAATTTAAATGCCTTTTTTCAATCTGCTGATATCGTATCAATTCCTGATGACCAATTATTCATAACAAATCTTTCAAGGGAATCTATCCTGTATTCACCTGTGCTGACAAAAGGTCAATCACATTATTTTTATTATCCTGTTAGTTGCTTAGCAGCATGTTTATGGCAGAAACGTTCCAATTCTTTTTATCCACTTGGCTATTTGATCACAGAATCACAAACAGATCAAACCAGTCGGTTTTACTTTCTCTATAAACTCTTTGAACCGCAAAAGAATTCGGATGTAGAAAAATGGCTGGAACGTATTGAACATTTTAATACAATCAGTCCGATTGAACAAAATGCGTTATTGGATCAAATTTGTTCAGGAAACAGCACCTGTCGTCAATCCATTAAGAATTTATCCTATGTGTTCAAACAGGGGCACGTGAAAGGGCACGCTGTATACAGATATCCCTTGTCAATACCATTAACGCAATGGCAGATCATTTCAAATTCTAATCAAGAAATGATCATACAGCACCAATCGCTAACCAGGCATACGATTCATCCCCCAAAAGAATTTAATATTGAAAAAGAAATTCTTCAATTAAACAGCAGCGGATTAAAAGAAACTTATTTCAAAATACCTGTTTATCCATCAGATACATGGTATTACTATACCGCAGATATGAAAAAATGGATGATTTTTGATAATTATGTCAGCAGGGGCCATCATGCTGAAATGCTAAGAAATTTCAAACAATCCAATCGATTTCAGAAACAAATCTTAAAGCTCAACCCTTTTTCACGAATTGATTTGATACAGGGGCTAAAAATCAAACAGGTTCCATTGGATGCCAAATTTTATGACTCGTATTATTCTGACGTATGTGAAATTGAAGCCCTTCTCAATTTACCTAAACATTCTGAGAATTTAACAGATTATTCATGGGAATTACATCTTTTTGTTGCACAAAATACCAGCGGGTTTCATAATAAAAAAATAGATGCGCTGATTGCGAATCAACTATCACAACTTAAAGTGAAAAGGATTCATTTGTGGGAATTTTGTGATCAAAAAGCGTCTGACACATTGTATAATCAATTATTCACACATATTGCTCAAATCGGTTTTTTTGATTATTATCACCATATCATTTGGTCAAACAATCAATTTCAAGAGGTCATGAAATAGCTTGAAATTGTTCTATCAAAGGAGAAATTTTATGAATACGATAAGAATGCTTATATTGTTAATCATTGCCTTTCAATTCCCCAATATCGCATTTGCGCGTGTTTGTTTGACAGAAATAACAGATATCAGTCATTTAAGCTTTCATAAAGATGACATGCATGGACAGCCAATCCATGTATGGATTAATGCAGATAGCACGCCTGCTTATGATTGCTTTAAAAATGCAAAAAATATAAATAAACGATTAGCCATGAGAGCCCGGTATAAAGTTGTAATGCACAATTATCGTGTCAAATATAATAAACAACATTGGAGTCTGTTAATCAAAGGTGATGCAAACCATGTCTCGAAAGAGACAATTGTGGGATGGGTTCCACACGAGTATTTAATTACACGAAATATTCCCATGAAAAATGAAGAAGATAATATATTTATTAAAGCATTGATCAAAGAGTCCAGTTCTTCGGATGCTCAGGCACTTTCAGTTTATTCGCATCCTGAAAAAATGCATGAAATTCCTGAAGGCATAAAAGTAAGAACAGTTTTTTATGTGTATGATTACGCACCAAAAACAGCGGGTTATCCATCAAGCCCAGAAACAAAACGCGTGTTTATTGGCGCTGATCAAACATTAGACTTAGGCGCATTACAGGCCAATTTGTTAATTGGCTGGATTGATCGATCAAAAGTTTCATTCTGGAATACCCGCACAGCCTGCGAATTTCAGCAAAACGTTGATGCCAAACTTGTTGATGATTCGAATAATATCCAATTTTCGCCACAAATTGATCGCCCCCTTGAATTTGATGAATTAAGAAATCCAATATTCAAAAAGCAGGGCAATCGCTATTATATTGGTGCGTTTGCCCGACTGAATCAAGAAAAGCTAAATATAAAAAGAAAAATTGCAAGCATTGCAACTGGACTCGAAATATTGTTTGTAATTGATGGCACAAGAAGTATGACCGATGAATTCCATGCAACCTTATTGGCGGCAAAGGAAACAGCTTCAGAGTTAAATAACATGGCCAAAAGAAATGGTGTTGAATTACCGCGTTTTGCCCTCCTTTTTTACAGAGATAAACCCACAAAAGAAATTGCCTTGCAAAAGAAAAACAATAAAGATGTACCCGCTTACGATTCATACTGTAAAGACGAATGGACCCTCTACAATATGGGCAGTATTGAAAAATTTACAAGCTATTTAGAAAACCACACTGCGTGTGATGCAGATAGTACGCTTCCAGAATCAATGTATACGTCTCTGATTCATGGTCTCAAGAAATGTCGATTTCAAACAGGCTTCGATGGCATGCCCAAAAAGACACGTATTCTTATTCATATTGGCGATGCAGGTGATAATCATGCCGAAAATTATTCGCCCAAAGATGTCTCTGATGCGCTTATGAATCATCATATCTTTCGATATATTTCCATCAATGCAGATAATTTTTCAACTGACTTTGTCAGATCTGTTGAAGGCATCACTGCTGGCAAAGGAAAGACAATTCACTTAAATAATCTGTCGGATTTACGTCAGAAACTGGTTGAAATCTTTCTGATGGCACAAAAGCAGTCCATTGAAGTCAAACAACAAATTCAAATTATTTCAAGAGGTTTTATTTCACAAGGATTTGCAGGAACAAGTGAAGGTCGTATTGGCGTTATCTCTCCAGAAATATTAGATTATGCACTCAGAATTATTCGCGCCAACAATATTAATCCGGATCAACTGGATGCCTTTCGTCAATATGTTGAGGGATGGGTTGAAAAAGATATGGTCAAAGAATATCTGTTGGTTTCTCAAACAGATATTGAAAAAATAACCGCTTTTTTGGATCGTTTGTCATATGATCATGCCAGTCAACAAAAACGAAAAGAAGCATGGGAACAAACATTAAAAATAATCCTGGGCGGGCAACAGTGCATGATTAATGGTCTGCCAATCACGTTAGAAGATTGTAATAAAATGAGGAATGGAATTCCAATCCAGGCAGGCTTTATGCGCTATACATTGAAAGAGTTTCTCAACTTGAGTGGACCGCAAGTTGACATTGTTAAATGTGAAGTTAAAATGGCTTTGGAACAATTTAGAGCGATCACGAAAAATAAATATATTAAACAATTTATGTTTAAAGACAAATCAAGCTGTTCATTTGATCCAATATTTGAATATGACATTAATGGTGATGGTCAAATCATTCCTGAATCTCAATATAAGAAAGATAATCTGGTAGATCAGTATTTTTTTAAAGAAGAGGAAGCCAGAACGATGGCATGGATTCCTGTTGCTCATTTTAATGTGGTTAGAGCGGAAATTAAAGATTAAGGAAAATGAATTCAATGAATCCTTGTGTATTTAAAATCAAAAAAGATTTTTGTTTCCAATATCCAAAAAAAAATCTTTTAAAAAATGAATCTGGCGCATGGAAATTATCTCTCAATACATCAGACCTGCAAATTAAGCCAGGATTTGTTGCCATATTAGGGGAATCTGGCACTGGTAAATCAACACTGATTTCTATATTGGGCGGCTTTGAAAGGTTGTCAAAAGAACAGGCTCAAAAAATTGTTTATTTTCAAAAAGATAAGTCTGTAACCTACCTGGATAAATCTTTTTCTACAATTAAAAAAACTGATTTTGGTTATATTTTTCAGCGATGTTATGAGTCCAAATCATTAAATGCGATTGATAATATTGCCATGCCTTTAATGAATCAGAATTATGCCGAAAATACAGCCAGGCATTATTGTTCTCAATTACTTGAAACTGTGGGCTTAAATGATCTGAAATTATCATCTGCCAATGAATTATCCGGCGGTCAATTAACGCGAGTCGGCATTTTACGTGGTATTGCACAAACGCCAACAGTACTTTTTGCCGATGAACCGGCAAATAACCTTGATGAAGAAAACGCAGAACAAATTTTAGAAATCCTTAAGCAGTGGCAAAAAAAGTCAGCCGGTACTGTTATCATGGTCACACATCATCTGAATCATGCCTTCCATTATGCCGATCAAATTATTGTCTTACAGTCAGTTGATTCAAGTACTGGAAATATTGTTTATTATAATGAAAAAAATGATGACAATTGGTCTGAAAACGAAAAAAGCAATATTAAGACGCTTTTGTCCATTCATAGAAATAAGGTAGAATCTTTTCCTGATCCCCCTGTGAATGAAAAGAAATGCCCTGCCAATCGTATTGCCTTTTTACTTAAAATAGCCTGGAAAAATATTGTTTCAAAAGCAGACAGTTCCAGAACGATTTCTCTCATTACGTTATTTGCTTTTACGTTGTTATTTATTACCTTCTTTTCTGGTCAAGTCTTGATAAACTGGTTTTACAATATGGATCAGCTAAAAAACAATGATGCTTTTTTACGTAAATTTGAAATTGAGGTGAACACAGACAAGGGCTTATCAAAAGAAATTCAAAAACATATTAACAGTATTACAATAAATGAAATTCAAGACTGGTTGATTGCTAGAATAAAATTTAATATCAAACAGTTGAACGTTTTGTGCCATAAAATTAATATGAATTGCCCTGTCACAAGCGGTATGCTGCAAATGGATTTAATAGGTTCTAAAACAGAACATTTGTTGGAAATAAAAAACGTGTTAAAACAATTCAGCTTTCAAGTACTTCAGTATCAATCCATCGAATCTTTTGATCGAAAAGCGTTGAAACAAATTGAAAATCAGTCCACAAATATGATTCACTTGCTGGACTTGTTTTATGATATTGCCAATATAGATCCAGCAAGTGAAGCATGTAAGGTTTTTCCCCGATGGGAGGCCGGGCCAGAATTTGTCAAAAAAAATGGGCAGCGTAGAAACTTGACAACGACAATTCGATGGCTGGATTATCGGGATCCTTTTTTTAATAATCCGAGATTAAAGTATTTAACAAATGCCAATTTTCGATTTAAATCCAATGATGATGAAGGCATTATCATTGATATTGAAACATTGGTTGATGATTTGGGTTACGCGTTACATGACAAAGAAGTGAAATTAATCTATCGAACCAATGAGATTACATGTGTACCTGTTCGTGCAGTTGTTGAAAAGATGCCCAAGAATGATTTGTTCCATGTGGTAACAACTTTAGGGTTTGGCGAAAAAATTCGTTCTTGCTCGCATCATTGTGATCAAAACATAAAATATTATCAATGCCAGATACACCTGAATCAATGCCATGAAAAAGAAAATTTATTACAATTTTTTGAACAGGATAAAAATTTTGATCAAGGCACCAGTATATACCAATATGATATGATTAACAACAATACCCTTGAAATTTATACAAGCTATCAATATAGCATGACACATTCAGAATGGAAACAATGGATAAATAATAATTTGCTTATTGCATCAGATCAATTTCAATTAATCATTAATCCTGAATGGGAAGTTCCTGGTTTAACATTGGAGGATCCACCTTACGACAGAGGTATTGTCTTAACAGATTCAGCCAATGTTGTCAGCGCATTGGCCGAATTTCTTTCTATTGGTTTCTATCAATCGCAAAAAACTGCCAGACCATGCAGAATCAATGTCTTAGAATATGCGGAAAAAATAAGATTTTCCAGGCAAACACAAGCATTTATCCATTATATACAATGGACAGGCATGATTCTATTTGGCTTTTTGTTTATGCTGTTTTTATGCACAAATATGATGATTACAATCCGGCAAAAGGCATCAGAAATCGCCATATTCCAGGCAATGGGCGGCACACTTGCCAGCCTTATGTTGATTTACAATTTTCAGGTGTTTTTTATTCTATCCATTGCCGCTGTCCTGGCTTTTTTATTCGTTGTATTGGTAATGTCCCCCTTACGTTCAATATTTATTTATCTGGTTATACAATCTTTGTGGAATACGATTGATGAACAAAGTGAACCCATTGCTGCGATTACCACTGAAAATATTTTTCAAACGTGTTGGTTTGTTTTTGACATTAATCAATGGCTTTGCCTTTGCTGCCTTGCAGTCATGATTGTTACTGTCAGCCTTATGATTCTTTATGTCAGATACAGTAAGAATTATGGGGTGAGTAAGATTTTAAAGGAAAGATAATTCTTAGGAATCGTATGAAAATAACACGCTCAATTTATCTTGATCGTACAAAAAAATAAGGTCGTGTAGAGACGTAGCATGCTACGTCTCTACAGTACATTTACCTCAAAACGAACAATATCAATAAATGGGTAAGTTTTTTTCTTAATTGATTATTTGGGAGATACACATATCATGGCGTATGTAGAAGGTTATAAGTATGATCTATTTGTCAGCTACGCGCATAATGATAATCATGATCACTGGGTGACTGAGTTTATCCATTATTTTAAATCTGTTCTCATTGAAAGTGGCTTAAAGAATATTGAAATTTATATTGATTATAATAAATTACAAAGAACAGGCGGGGATATTAAAGATAATTTGCAACACGCTGTGATTAATGAATCGGCAATGTTTTTGCGTATTCTTTCAGATTCATATTTTAATAGCAAATACTGTAAGCTGGAAAACGATTTATTTATGGAAAAGAAAAACTATGAAAATAGAATGATATCAATACAGAAATCAAAAATGGATTTTGTTTTATTCAATGAAAAAGACCATTATATCAATAAGTTTTTTGGAAATGACTTTACCTGCTGGCATTTTATAAAAGATACATACAAACTTGCGCAAGATGTCATTAAGCAATTAAATGAACTTCGGAAAAGAACATATGTGTATTTTGCCAAACCTTTTTCTGACATTGCGGAAAACAGATATATTCAAACGAGACAGAACCTTGAAAAGTATTATTCTGTGTTGACAACTGATGATACTGTTATAAATGCATCTATGGAGAAAGAAAAATGCGATATCAATCAATACAAAAAAAAAGTAAAAGATGATATGAAAAATGCAGATCTATATATCCATATGTTTACTGTCGGTAAGTTAAATGAACGCGATCAGATTCAACTAAAGGAAGCAAAAGAGAATAATCTGTCTTGCAGGCTTTTTATTCAGGGGGATGCCAAATTATTTATTAATAACCTGCCAAAAGACTTGAAAGTTGATATCACTGAATGTACGTCATCAAAAAATACAGACATTTACAATTTTATTAAAGAAATTAAATACGATTTTAAATCAGATTATGAATATATACCGCGTAACCCTGATTGTAGAGTCAGACATTATATTGATTTTGTAAATGACAAACCCGGGCATCTATCTCGTTTTTTGTACCCTGACGACGACATTGGCAGCTAATTAATTAATATAACAACGAGGATTGAATAATAATGCCCCAAAACCCGCATAAACCCATGATAAACAAACATCAATCAATCCCTGAAAAGGACCCTGTTTTAAATCAGCCTTACCCAGGGTTAAGACCTTTTCAAAAGCATGAAAGTGAAATCTTTTGCGGCAGAGAAAAACAGATTAATGAACTGATAAAAAGACTCAATCGCAATAGATTTATTGCTATCGTTGGGCCTTCAGGCAGTGGAAAGTCGTCGTTAATCAATGCAGGGCTTATTCCGAAAATTGAAAATGATTCGTTTAAAATCATTGAAGTTCGTCCAAAGTTTAGCCCCATGCAGTCTTTAGTTGAAGGCTTATATCATCGTTTTAAAACTGACAGTACTTTCGATGAAATCAAGCATACACTATTGAGTAGTTTTTTCGGCTTGATTGACTATCTTGAAACAAAAAAAGATATTGGTGATAAGTTCCTCCTGGTTATTGATCAATTTGAAGAAATCTTCCGCTATATCCCCCAGGCAGATGAAGACAATGAAGCTGCCAACTTTGTTTATCTGTTGGAAGAATCGATTCTTCAAACAGAAATCCCGCTTTATATAATTATTTCCATGCGCTCTGATAATATCGGTGATTGTATGAAATTCTACGATCTTTCAGAGTTGATCACAAATAATATTTTTCTCATACCCAAACTATATCGCAAACAGTATCGAGAAATTATAACCGGTCCCTTATCGCACAAATTATTTTGCAATAAAGCAATTATTACTGATGAATTGACAAATAAATTATTAAATGACCTTTCCGATAGAAAGGATCAATTGCCAATATTGCAACATGCCTTATGGCGAATGTGGAATCAACAAAAAGGTACTGAAAAGATAGCGCTTAACAATAAATTATATAATGATATCGGTGAACTGAGTGGTTGTTTGAATAATGATGCGGATAAACAATTTAATCATTTGAATCATCATGAGCAGCGAATATGTCAAAAATTATTTAAATGCCTCATCAATGCTGAAAGTTATCGTGAAGATGTTCGAAGGCCTATGGTTGATATTAATACTATTTCAAATGAAACTGCTGAAAATATCAATGATATTATAAAGATCATTCATAAGTTTAGTAATGATGATTACTTTTTTATTAAAAAATTTCAACAAGATAGGCTGATACTATCGATAAAAACGACTGAAATTGAAAATGATAATGCAGTTATGGTAGAAATTTGCCATGAAAGTATTATCAGACAATGGAAAAAATTGAACGCCTGGATGTTTGAGGAAATTGATAATAGAAAATGCTTTGAATTTATACTGGAAAAGATCCTGCATTTAAGATTACAAAACTTAAAGCACAGGATCAAATCAAAATCAAAATCAAAATCAGATAATTTATTTAATGATGATAAACGAAATACTTATTTTCTGCTAAAAACAAATTATTTAACTGATGATGATAGACAGCTTTTGCGTACCACTTTTAATATTTCAGACAGTGCGAAACTGAGCTCGGATCAATTATGTAATACAGTTCATTTTACTGATAAAGATAAATTAGACGATTATATCCTGCTAAAAGCAAAGCAATGGAAAAATGATAAGATGCCCAATAAATACTGGGCAAGACGATACAATCAAACAACAACAGATAATGCGATAAAAGATACATTGTTTAATGATGTTGAAGCATTCATTCAACATAATCTGCGTTTACAGATTAAAGAAAGAAACTTTAAAAAAAGATTAACAATGTCAGCAATTGTAGTCTTGTTGATTATAGTATTTGGTCTGTCTCTATTATCCTATAAAAATCAAAAATTTTTGGAGCTTTCATTTGATTATTGCCTTTTGCAGTCAACAATTAATATCAAACTGAACAAATACTGTGAAGCAGATACCCTGCTTAAAAAAACAAATGATATTTATACAAAAGTCGGCATATCAAAACAATTTTCGAAAGATTTACTTCAATGGCATATCAATGCCATTACCATTCAACCCATGCGTGAAAACAAAATCCATTTAAAAAATTGCGCAATTACAAGCCAATGCTGCTTGCTATCTGATAGAAATACGTTAATTGCAGGAACAAATACAGGGCAAATACTATGGATTGACATGAAAAAAAATAAAATTGTCAAAAGAAAAAAAGCACATAAAAAATCTATCATTCAGCTTGCCGCATCAAATGACAATCAATGGTTCATTTCGGTCACCAGTAATGGTGTAATCAGGCAATGGACTGCTGAAAATAGTGATTTGATAAATGAATGGGATTATGTCAAAGACAAAGCAACGCTTGATCCAATTGATACACAATTGTTTGATGGATATGATAATAAGCAATCCTCAGTGGTATTCGCCAATGACAAATCCGCTTCCTTTTTGTTTAGTATGTCTGATGATGCGCAATACATTGCTTATGGATCAAATAGTGCAATTATTATCAGGGACATTCAGCATAATAAAATGGTTGTAAAATCACCTATTTACGCAGAATCATCAATAAATGATATTGCCCTATCGCATATCAATGGACATTTAGCCCTGGCAATTGCTGACAGCAACTATCTGTATCTATGGGAAGATGGAAATAAAACGCTTTATTCTCAAACAGTCGATCCAATCAGGGATATTGTTTTTTCAAATAATGATGAATTATTTGGCATAACCAGCCAACATGTTTTTAGATTCAATAATAATTTTGCTTATGAAATTTCCCACTTGTTTGATGAAATCACACAACTATTTGTGGATAGAAACAATAATCTGCTTGCTGTGACACAAGAAAAAAATATCGCTGTGATTAACGATAAGAATGATTATTATAAAACCTTTGATAAACATTTATTCCCGATAACTGGCATTATAGAAACGAAAAATAACTTTATCAGTATTGATTCCCAGGGAGGCATTAAAACATGGACACCAGACGCACAACTATGGCATAGAAAAAGCCTTAAAACATCTATTTCTTCCATTGCATTGTCTGCTGATACGAACAAATTATTCGTGGCCGGAACCAATGGTTCTCTCAATACGTTGTTCAGTCAGAAGCTGCAAATAATAAATGAACAGGCTTTTGAGAATTCTATAGAGAAAATAGTTATCAGTAAGGACAATGCGCGTATTGCTCTTATTATGGACAAAAAAATAATGGTTGTCGATCATAATGGCCAATTGCTTTTTCAGATTAAAGATAAAAATTTTGAACAAATATCCATGGTTCCTTATAAAAATGAATTGCTTATGCTTCATCATGATGGCACGATCACCCTGTTTACAAAAGAATTCAGAAAAACCTTGCCCATAAAAAAATTAAATCTGGATATATTTAGTGAACGAATGATCGCATGGGATATTCATCCTGATGGCACGCAATTGATTGTTGGCAGTTCCAGTGGTTATTTGTATATTGTTTCGTATCCTGAATTAAATGTCATTCAATCAACTCAAATGACAACCGATTCTCTGAAACACGTCGCATATGATAAAACAGGAAAAAGAATACTCGTTATCAATAATAAAGATGAAATCGCTTTGATCAATCAAAAGGCATTAAAAAGAATTGTTCGTCTTAAATTTATTGATCATCAAGACAAAATGCTGACCGCAGGCTTAATTCATGGAAACAAGCATATTGTATCTGTGGATCAGGGACGAAAAATCCATTTTTGGGATCTGTCATCAAAATCAGAATTATTTCATATTAATCTTCCTGTTGAGCCAGTCAGAGATCGTGATCCGGTGGTTGACTTTGTATACCATTGTGATAGTTATCAACACTGTATTTTTACTGTCGCTTTAATTAACAACACGCTTGTTCAATATCTTTATAATGCTGATTTTTTTGAAAAATAGTTAAATTTTGAACAAATTGGGATGCAAGCCAGAACATTATATTGATCAATGTGAGTATTTGCAAAAGGATGGCATGAATTCCATTGTGTTGATAAAAAATAAAAATCAAATATAATCATATATTTTCACAATGCGCATAAGCCACCTGATCCCTGCCATTCTCCTTTGCCTTATACAAAGCCATATCTGCCGATTTAAGTGTTTCTTCAGTTGTCACACCATGCATTGGATAGATCGCAACACCCAATGAGGCTGTAATATTTAATATTTGTGAGCGATGTTTAATTTTTAAAGATGTAATGTCTTTTC
>Ga0272440_1001606_pt1 | contig 18356 bp, 12 predicted proteins | sample SSMMMBAug17_FD_192440 | JGI IMG/M metagenome (GOLD analysis project Ga0272440, IMG submission 192440) | Marine sediment archaeal communities from Little Sippewissett salt marsh, Falmouth, MA, United States - SSM-MMB-Aug17 | ecosystem: Environmental > Aquatic > Marine > Wetlands > Sediment ...
AATGCCTGTTCATGGAAAAGTCAGTAAAATAATAAACAATAATAAAGGCTTGTTTAAAGGACTTCCATCAAGCTTTTTAGTTGCAAGATATCATTCACTAATGGTAAAAATCAAAAATGGACTTTCTATGGATGCCTGGACAGAAGATATGGTTCCAATGGCAGTTTCTGATATTGAAAATAATGTTTTTGGCCTTCAGTTTCACCCTGAGTCGTTTTTATCAGAATATGGCCTTAACCTTCTTAGTAATTTTTTACAAATATAGATATTTTCTTGACAAATATTCGTATCCTCTCCAAACTCCTGAATCTGCTCTATGATCTAAATCATTAATAAAGACTGTTCGGGTGCAACACAAAAAAGTTGCACTTTATTTGTATCTTCTTTACATTTCGAGGTAGAGTGATACAAATAGACAAACTTAAGCACCGAAGGTGCGAATTATTATAGCCCAGGGCGAAGCCCTGGGCTATAATCTATGATGGTCTAAGCCCTGAAAGGGCGAATTAATAATTAATTCATATTTTAATTCGCCCTTTCAGGGCTTAGATAATGGTTTTATATAACCCAGGGCTTCGCCCTGGGTTATAATAATTCGCGCTTTCAGCGCTGAGTCACCTCGAAATTTAAAGAATAAAGAAGATACCTTTATTTATTTAATTATTTTAGTGCATTTCTTAGCCCTGAAAGGGCGTAGCATACCAGCCCAGGGCAACGCCCCGGGTAAAAACATTTTAATGGTTTTAGCCCTGAAAGGGCGAAACATAAAATAACAATAAAAGGTAGTCCATTTATGTAACGCCCTTACAGGGCTAAAAATTTTTTTATATTTTCCTAGGGCGTTGCCCTGGGCTGGTATGTTACGCCCTTTCAGGGCTAAGAAAATAGTGCATTTTTTTTGTGTTGCACCCAGACTGTTCCTTTAATTAATCCGCCCTGCACGACCACAAAAAACGATAGAACCAGGTTAAATTTTATAGACTAAAAGAAAGAATTTTTTAAAGCGTTTTCCAAGAAATTCTATCAAAGCCCAAAGATACAACAGCAAATGATTTTAAACGTAATTCAGGATATTTTTTTGTAAAGAATCAGAATATTGTTTTGCCTGATAACTGGCTTCACTCAGGCTTTTTTTTAATACATCCCTTTTATCCAATTCAGTTTGATCCATGTCACGAGCAGTATCACCTGTCAGTTTGGCATCACTTAATGACACATATTTGAATTCAATTAAAATATCAAAAATTTCAAAATGGCGTTTATCAGGTCTGATAATCATAGTTAAATCTGTATAGTGGCGGTCAATTTCAGTTTCTGAATCCATAATATATAGGTTGTCGTTATAAAGCAGTGTAAGAAAAGCAGTTTTAACAGTCAGCTCATTAGCCCATGCATAATCGCGATTGCTTAGAACTTTAAAAAAATGATTTACCAAAAAATCACACATTGGTTGAATATTTCCATGGGTATATATGAATTCTGTTGCTATTTTGCCTTTATCCCTGATATCCGGATTTGGAAGCAGCATTTGCATTATACGATCAATGTAAAGAGATTTCATTAGCAGATTGGGAATTTTTCCAGCATGGATATAACAAGACTTTTACCAAAACAACGAGGACGTAAAAATAGAATAGATTCACCTGCTTTTTCAATAAGTGGAATCAAATTGGCTCGGTCGCAATAATAGTATTTTCCCAAAATGATTTTTTTAAAATCACTAATTCCATAAAGAAATTTCATTTATTTTCTCCTTTGGATTGGTCCAGTTAAGGTGATTTCGAAAAAGAATATACAAAATAATTAAGGGGTATCCAGTTTGTAGTTCCGCCTTTAGGCGGTTCTTTTATTAATTATTAATGTGCCCTTGGGACTTTAAAAGAACCGCCTGAAGGCGGAACTACAAACTGATGGGTGCAATACATAAAAAATGCACTATTTTTTTAGCTCTGAAAGGGCGTAACATACCAGCCCAGGGCAGCGCCCTGGGAAAATATAAAAAAGAATTTTTAGCCCTGTAAGGGCGTTACATAAATGGACTACCTTTTATTATTGTTATTTTATGTTACGCCCTTTCAGGGCTCAAAACTTTGAAATGTTCTGACCCAGGGCGCTGCCCTGGGCTGTTATGTTGCGCCATTTCAGGGCTAAGAAATACACTCAAATTTTAAATGAAATAAAGTGCAACTTTTTTGTGTTGCACCCCAAACTGATTTAAATTATGGTGTATTCTTTTTCGGAAATCACCTAAATAGTCATTAATAATAATTTTTAGCCTGTATTTTTCATCAGCTAAATCGTCAGTTAAAGCACACAACTCGAATTTACAGATTTAGTCATAAAAAATTTGGACTATGTTCTCAGATCAAAATTCGTCCTCAACGTACTGTTTTACGTCTGAGGATAATTATAATTTGGAGCCTTTAGTACTGGATATTTTTAAAATTTAATTTACCATTGTCTTCTATTTTAATGGTATTTGAAGAGATAATTTCCAAGATTTTTGTTAATTTTGATAGATTTTTTAATTGATTTTCATACTTTTCAAAACCTGAAATTGCTGAAATATTTAATCTTTTTAATGGAGAAGAATTTCTGATTCGTAAAACGCCCATCCATGGCCAAGCTCCTGGTGTTGATTCATTCCCGCCAACAAATACAATAAAACAAGTATTTGTTTATATATTAAATTGTATTATACACTCCCAAATCTAAAGATTTGGGACTCCAGTCTTAATTCAACAACATTGGGGCTTCGCCCTGGGTGATATGAATAGTTGTTCCCCCAACTTGTTCATACGTGATTTTTTTCATCAATTATTAAAATTTTTATTATTACTTCCTTATTATTGGAACCATAATAGTTTTGCTATTCCAATAAAGGCAATCGGTTGGAGGTGAAACCTTGCAAATTTCTTTTGAAATATTTTTAAAACCAGCTAAATGCAAATGTTTTAAATGAAAATTAGAAAAATTATCAACCTCAGATGAATAATATGTAAATATTCCATTTTTTTTGAGTATTCTGTGGGCATGTTTAAAAAATGGAAAATGACATTCAAATTCTTCTTTGGTTAATGCATATGCATCAAATAAAATTCCATCAATAGATTCATCAGGAAAAGAGTTTATTTCTTCCTGCCAGAATCCCAAAATTGGCTTTACTTCTGATCTGGCATTTTTAACAAATTTTTTAACTTTTTCAAATACAAAAGAATTTGCTTCTATAATTATATGTTTTTCAATATCATTTTCTTGAATATAAGAAGCTGAAAGACCTAAGCCAAATCCTATTTCAAGAACTGTACCGCCATTTAAGGAAGCAGTTTTTGCTAATGACTTCATATAAGGCCTTTCCCAATCTTCCATAACAGGATGACCAGCTATTGACAATTTACCATCTGAAAATACTGCAGGAATTGATTTCCAGTCATATGGATTTTTTGGGAAATCTATATCAAATATAGACCTGTTATAATTTGGATTGGAAACTGCAATTTCATAAAAAGAATCAGACATAATTTCTCCTATTATTTAATATTTTTTATTGTATAACTTTAATTATTTGAATTTCAAATTTTGTAACATTGACAAACACTGACTAACAAGGACTGACACTGACGAATAAGGACATACAACAACATACAACAGGGCGTATTCAATGGATGGGAGACAATACTTTTGAATTAAGAATTGGAGTCCCAAATCTTTAGATTTGGGCGTGAAATAATAACAAAAAAATATGCGTGTGTTTTATTAATTTGTATTATGCACGCCCAAATCTAAAGATTTGGGACTCCAATTAATTAATTCAACAAGCATTAGCCTCGCTATCAATTGGATACGCTCCTAACAACATTGACGAATAAGGACTGACAATTATCATGAATAGTAAAATCAAAGTTGGATTATATTTTTTTATATTATTTTGCCATATTCCATCTTTATAATTCTATCAGCACAATGATAGTATTGCTCATCGTGAGTTACAACAATTATAGTTTTTCCTTTATTTTTAATATCTTGAATTATTTTTTCATAAAACAATTTTCTAAAATCTGGAGATTGATCAGATGCCCATTCATCAAAGACATATATAGATTTGTCTTCCATTAATGCAATGACAAGAGCAAGTCTTTTTTTTTGGCCTGTTGAGAGTTCTACATTAGTAAAATGATCTTTTTCCCAGAATGTAATTTGATCTAACTTCATTAAAGACAGTAAATCATTCAGTTTTTTTTCATCAATGTTTTCAACACCATATAAACCATTGAATAAGTGATAATCAGAAAAAATTGCTGAAAACAGGTGCTGGTGATTTCCGATATCATCTAAATGATCATTTATAAGGATAGTACCTTTATTCTTTGGATATAATCCTGTAAGTATTTTAAGAAATGTTGATTTTCCGCTTCCATTACCTCCTGTTATAAATAATATTTCATTTCTGTTTATGTCTAAATTTAAGGGGCCGAGTGTAAAAATTACTTTTCCATCATTATCTGTATAATCGAAATAAAGGTTTTTTATTGTAATTCTGTTTATTTTGTTTATTTTTTCAGGTGAGTATTTTTTTAATGTCTGATTATTATCAGGCAGAGTATTATTAAGATTTTCAAGTCTTTTTATTGCAACAATTCCTCTGTTAATATATGGAAGAGTTACATCTATGGCGTATAAAGGGGGAATAATAAACATAACAGTTGAAATCATTTTAAGAATATCTGGATTTGGAATTTCAGGTAACATAATTATTATTCCAACTAAAAAATATATCATACTGTCAATCAATATCTGATAATGAGAAATTATTTCATCTACAAATATTTTTTGATAAGTTACATCCTTTATCTTAGGCTTAATATAATTATTATAGATATCATTATTTTTGTCTTGATTTATTTTAATCTCTTTGAATCCGCTTATTATATGATCAAATAAAGTATATAACTCTGTTTCTTTGTCAGTAATATTATTAATTTGAGAGTATAAGGCTTTTGTCTGAAAATATCTTATAGAAAATGCTATTATAATTAACCATAATATAATAAATAAACAAACAGGATAAATAATTCCTAAATAAATTATTGATATAAATACAACAATTATCGAATGAAAAAAATGAATTCCAAGCTCTGCTGATTTTGAAATTTTTCTTGCATCAGTTGTTAATTTTAAATAAACATCTGACTTTTCATAATTTTCAACATATTTATAATCAGCATGTCTTATTTTATTTCCTATTAACAGCCTTATTTTTTCAATAGATTCTTCAACGTATTCACGAGATTTTCTTAAGGCATACAGTTTAAAAATATAAAAAATTAAAAATGCAGTTATAAATAATAAAATATCAGTATAATTAATTGTTCCAGGTTTAAAATTATCAATTGATGTATTAATAATCATGATAATTACTGAAGAAGCAATTCCTGATACAAACACTGAAATGCCTATATTAATTGTTTTTAAATTTATATTAAAAATCATATTATTTCCATAAATGACTTTATCAAGCCTAATTAAACAAGGGCTTATCTAATAGATGGTTGAGGGCATAGCTGTTGAATTAATAAATTGGAGTCCCAAGTCTTTAGATTTGGGGGTGCATTATTTAATAAATATAAATCAAGCACACATATTTTCTTGTGATTATTTCATTCCCAAATCTAAAGATTTGGGACTCCAATTCTTAATTCAACAGTATTGTCGTACATCTATTTATACTTCCATTAAACAATCTTCCCATATTTTAAACAAAGGGTTTTATCAGCTTATACTTCCATTAAACAATTTTTCCATATTCTAAACAAAGGGTTTTATCAGCAATATGAAAATACTTTTCATCATGTGTAACACAGATGATTATCTTTCCATTTTGTTTTAAATCCATGAGAATATTGCGGTAAAAATAATCTCTAAATTTAGAATCCTGTTCTGCTGCCCATTCATCAAACACATATACTGGTTTATCTTCCATTAATGCAGAAATCATAGCCAATCTTTTTTTTTGGCCTGTTGATAAATTATAAGTAGAAAATTTTTTATCAGAATATTTAACTTTTTTTTCAAGTCCCATTTTTTGAGTAAGGTCTATAACTTTATTTGCATCAGGATGTTTCAATCCATAAAGCCTGTCAAAAAGATGATAATCAGAAAATATTGGTGTAAAAAGCTTTCTATATTCCAAAATATTTATTTCATTATTATCAATTAAAACATTACCAGATAAAGGAAAATACAGACCTGTTATTAATTTAAGCAGAGTTGATTTTCCAGAGCCATTGCCGCCTGTTATAAATGCGATTTCTCCTTTATTAAAACTAAAATCAATGGGCCCAAGCGGGAAAATACATTGGCCATAATCGTTTGAATAATAAAATTTTATTTTTTTTAATTCTAATTTGTTTATTTCTGGATAATTCTTTAAATTTTTTTTTGCTTTATTATTTTCAATATCAATATTTTCAGTATTTAACTTATCCAGTTCTTTGTTAAATGAATACAATCTTTGTAAAGATATGTTTGCCAAAACAATAAATGGCAATAATTCCAGAATATATGTTATTGGTACAAATAATATTAGTGGAACAACTTGATTTAATGAACATACTGAAATTAAATTAATATGAGGCAAAATAAAAACAATAAAAAATATTGAGATTAACCAGACTGAATAAGGCAGTAAAATACAATTTGCCATTAAAAAGCCGCTTCTAATACGAATCTTTTTTATTTTGGAAACAAGCCTTGAATAATTGTTAATAAAAAAATCATTACTTTTTTTATTATTTATTTTAAGCTCTTTAATACCAAATAATAAGCTGTCCACAGACTTGAAAAGATTTTTTTCTTTATTACGTGCTTCCAATATTAACGAAGTTGCATATTGAAGCTGTTTTAAATATAATAAAACTCCAATTGTCAGAGTAATGATTATTATAATAAATGAAAAAATTGAAATAAATAAAAGATAAATAATTACTGATATCAGCAATATAAAACTACTTATAAAATACCACAGCATGTCAACAATATCAGATACATTCTGAGAATCTACAGTTATTGTATTGTATATTTCAGAGGAAGATATTTTTTCTAAAGAATGTAATTCGCTTTTTCTTACATTTTCAATAATATTGGTTCGTATATCAGATACTATTGATTCAGTTAAAAGAATTGCCGATTTTCTTGATACAAGAGATAACAGCCAAAAAATACAATATGAAGCCATAAAAATAAAAAAAAATTTCCAGTATGAAAAATCGAATGTTTTAGATAGTACTGATAATGTAGAAATAACAATTAATAATTCACAAATTGATGATATTGTAATAGTTATTAAAAATATTATTAAATGCTTTTTTGAAGATTTATTAATTAAAGTTAAGATTTCCATTTTTAAATTTTATTTCCAATTTAAATTCTATTTGAATTAATTCTATTTTTCCAATCATTTGTAATTAAAATCAGCAAATATATTGTCATACATAAATACGAAATTAAAAAAACTAGTTTAATCTGCAATATATCTGTTGTTGAAATATCTTGTAAAACTTTAATATTAAATATTCCTGTAATAATGAATGAAGATAAAATCAGGAAATATTTTTGATAGTTTTGAATATAATAACTAAGTATTAAGATACAAAAAGAAATTAATAGTGGAATAAGATATCTGTATTTAAAAAAAATATCCTGTCGTTTGATTTTTGCCTTGATATTAAATTCAGAAAATGTATTTGAGTCTGATAAATTCTCAAATTGAGATATTTCATTATCAACATATGTTGATTGAAACATTTGTATATTGGAGATATCAAAACCATTGAAAATAATTTTTTCTCTATTTATGTTTTCTATATTATCAGAAACATAAATTAATCTGTCTTTTGCATAGTCAGCATGATGAAAACTGATTTTTAAACTATGACTTTCAAAAGGGAAAAATGTAGAATCAGAGCTAATTTTGAATTGTTCAGCAATTGAATATAAAACATAGGTAATATCATTATGAGTTTCAGAAAAAATTTTTTTATTAAGCTTTATTGGATTGATTGTATTTGAAAATACAATATTGCTGTGATTAAAATTTCCTTTATAGCGAAACCATAAATATAAATCAGCAATACACGTTAATTTATTTAAGTCAATATTCAATATTTCAATTAAATCAATTCCTGTATATACAATTTTTACATTTTGAGCCATTCTATCGTAAATTTTAATAAGTTCAGCTTCTTTGTTATTTGATATATTCTTATTTTTTTCAGATAATAGATAGAACTGACTATAAGAGGGTATTAATTTTTGATTTTTATAAATTCCAAATTTAAGGGATTTTTCAACAACTCCATTGTCATTAAAATAAAGAGGTCCTAAAAAGCCACTAACCGAATGCTCATAACAATCAAATTCAGACAATTTTTTTCTTACCTTTTGTCTTATTTGATTAATTGGCTCATTTGAATTATTTGATACTTTTTTTATTGCCTCTAAAGCGACATACATGGCATCGTGATAACCAACAGCTATCCATGAAGGCAGTTCTCCATATTTATTTACATATTCTTTATTAAAATTATATATTGATGCGTTATACATTTGAGGTATGTAAGGGACAAAAACATGGATATTGTCTGAATAATATCCTTTTATTGCTCTTTCTCTTGGATACTCGTTAAAAGTATCAATAAAAGATTTATTAGCAAATGAAGAAGGTCCAATTATATGATAGTTTGCTCCCAGTTTTTTTATTGTAGTAATAATTTGAACAGCTTCTTTTGCTTGTGAAGCAATAAAAATTGCTCCTGGATTTTCAATAAATTGTAATTCATTTGAAATTGTTTTTATCCTGTCATTTAAACTGGAAGAGCTTGAATCAATTTCCCAGATTTTTTTTATTTCAATTCCATTTGAACCTGCTGACATCTGAAAATTTCTTGCCAGACTTGTATTTTCATACTCATTTTTATCGACTATTATAACAGCTTGTTTTGTGTTTATATATGATTTTATATAATTCGCTACAAAGTCCGATTGAAATGAATTGCCTGTAATGATACTAAAATACCATTCATTGCCAAATGTAACTTCTTCAGATGCTGATGTTGCTGTAATAACTGGAATACCACTTTTTTGATAAATATTTCCTGCTACAATTGAATTTGAACTAAGATAATGACCAAGAATAACAACAATCCTATCATCTAAAGCAAATTCTGATGCAACCTTCATTGCAGCACTTTTATCATTTTTATCATTTTTTATAGCAAGAGTTATTGCTCTATTTTTAATTCCGCCCTTTTTGTTAATCATTTCTACACAAAGATTAATTCCTTTTAACATTTCCATACTCTGAGCTTTGTTCTTACTATTCATTGGAGCTGCAACTCCGATATATATTGGATCAGTTCTATATTCATTTATTGAACCAAAAAAAGAAATATAAAAAATTATTATGCAAAAGATAATAAATAAGATTATCTTTATGGAAAATTTTTGTTTTTTATTTTGTATTAAATACTTCATCTTACTCATAAATTGATTTTAAAAATAAAAAAATCCTGCAATTAAGAATAAAAAAATTGAATATATAGTTATGCCTGTTAATTTGATTATTCGAATATTTTTGATTGAATTATTTTTTATATAATTTTTAATTTTTATTATAAAAAAGATAGTTAAAAAAATTAAAAAATAGCACCCAAAAATTAGATATTCGATTATTGGGATATATTGAATCTCAAGAATCTTTAATACATAATAATGATAACATGAATTAAGTATTAATATTATTGATGATACTGGAATAAAAATATTTAAATAATTTTCGATTTTTATAAACATAAAATATGGAATTAAAACTATTATTATTAATGGAATAAATTGCAGTAATGAATAGAATAAATTATCTCTTTTTATTTCAATAAGTGTTTTGAGTTGAGAATATATTTCAGGTTTTGCAGATTCAACAATTTTTGATTTAATACTATTTTCAAAAATATCTTGAAATGTTATTTGATTAGTAATTTTCCATCCAGAAACTGAAATATTTTTAAAATCTTTATCAAAATTTTTTGTATCTGAAACATATATTAATATGTTATTGGTAAGCTTTGCATGATAAAAGGAGATTTTAAGTTTTTGTTTATCAAATGGAAATAATTTTAAATCAAAAGGAGAATAAAATTTACCTTGAACAAGATATTTTTTTGTTGTTATAAAATCTTGATTAGTAACTAAAACAGGAGAGCTTAACGATATAGGTGCAATAGAATTATTAAAAATTATATCATTATCATTAAAATCTTCCATAAATTTGAAATATAAATAAAATTTTGCATTAAATGTAAAATCCTTTATATTGATATTATCAATACTAATAATATTAATACCAGCGTAAACAAGGTTTTTCTTTTGCATAACCTTATCGTTTATAACAATCATTTGACCATTTAATGTTTTTTCTAATGTATTATCATCGATCTTATGGGGAGGAATCAGATCATATTGAGCATAAGAAGGCACTGGTTTATTATTTTGAAAAACACCAATAATCATTGGTTTTTCAGTATTTCCATTTTCATCAAAAAAAATATTACCAGTAACTCCTTTTATTGAATTATTATATGAATAAAAAAGTTTTAAATTATCTTTTATTTTGACTCTTTTTGAATATATATTTTCATTATTACTTAAATTTGATTTTTTTATTGCATTAACTGCGACACAAATTGCATCATAATAGCTGGCAGCAATCCAATATGGATTAGTCTTATATTTTTTTTTATACTTATTCAAAAAAATCAGTGACTCTTTATTTGTAATTTGATGCATAAAAGGAGTAACATAATGAATATTATCTGTATAATTATTAATATATTTATTTTCATTAGATGAACTAAGTGATTGTTTTATAAAAGTGTCTGTTCCCAGAGAATCAGCACCTAAAATTTTAATTTTTTTACCTTTTCTTTTGAAAGCATCAGCAATTAGTAAAGAATCACTTGCATGTACAGCTAAAAATAATGCACTGGAATCATCCATTTTTATAATCTCATTAATTATATTATTCAGATTTTTTGAGGAATTTTTTTCAGAACTTTTAAAAACAATTTTTTTTATTATTTCAATTCCCAAGTCTTTGGCAGTTTTTTCAAAATACAAGGCAAGGCTTGTTCCATATTCATCTTCATCATTTAAAATGATAACAGATTTAATTTTTAAATGGCTTTTCGCATAATTTGCAATGTAATAAGATTGAAAAGAATTGTCAGGTATTACTCTGAAATACCATTCGTTTTCATTTGTTACTTTATTAGCAGTAGCAGATGCTGTAATAGCTGGTATTCCAACATTTCTATATATTCTTCCAGCAGCAAAAGATGTAGAGCTAAAATAATGCCCGATAATTAATAATATTCTATCATCAGAAGCAAAATCTTTAGCAACCTTTAGAGCAGTGTATTTATCATTTTTATCATCTTTAACAATTAAATGAATTTTTTCCCCAAAAAAAATTTCATTTTTATTGATTTCATCAATATATAGATTTATCCCTTTAATCATAGCATCACCGCACAATCTGTCATCTCCGCTTAATGGGCATGCTACACCTATGTAAATATCACTGCCATGTAAAGAATTGTTTAATGCATGACAAAAAATAAAAACAAATATAAATATTAACAAATAATTTCTTTTAAAATTCATTTTAAAGACCAGTTTCTAATATGCTGTCCACCCATAGCCATATAATACCAACCTTTAATACGTTCTTTAACGAGACAATGAGCAATACCAAAATAAAGAGGTATAACAACTGCATCTTGATCAACTAATATTTGCTCAGCTCGTTTGTAGAATTTTATCCTTTCATTGGGATCTTTAGAAATTGCAGCATTATCAATTAAATCTGAATATTCTTTACTATTCCATCTTATTTTATTTGATGTTTTTAAAGGATGAAACAGATTGAGAAAATTATTTGCATCTGGATAATCTGCACTCCATGCAAATCTGAACATATGATCTGGTATCCATGACGGGTCTATATATTGAGACCATTCTATAGCTTTAAGCTTAATTTTAATGTTTAAATATTTTTTTAAAAATAACGCAATAGAACGAGCAATTTTTTCATGAATTTCTGATTCATTATATGAAATAACAATTTCAGGCATACCTTTTCCACAAGGATAGCCAGCCTGTTTTAACCATTTTTGCGCCTGAATTGGATCAAAGTTCAAACCAATACCATCTTCAGGTTTAACAGCTCCAAAAATTGTAGGAGGAGTAAATGTCATAGCTTCTTGTTCTCCGCCTCTTGTAACAAGTTTGACAAGCATATTTCTATCAATTGATGAAATAATAGCTTTACGTACAAGTGGATTGTCAACAGGGCTTAAGCTTGTATTAAACCCATAGGCATATACATAAAAACGTATTCCTTTATGATACTGCTCTCTAAGTACAGGATGTGAATTTATCATATGAAGTTCTTTTATTGGAATACTTAAATAGCTTCCGCCTAAAAGATCAAGCTCATTATTCATATACATTGAAAGCCCTAAATTATCATTAAGAATGACATAATACCTGATTTCAGGTATAGAAACATTTGCAGCATCATAGTACATTTCATTTTTTCTTAGAATCATAAGAGAGCCTTTGTTCCACGCAGCAAGTCTATAAGATGCATTTGTTTGAATATTTTTTGGATCAGTCCAATCAGAGGCAAATTTTTCAATTACTTCACCTGGAAGGGGTCTGTATATCCATAGTGCTGTAAGGGATGGGAAATATGCAGAAGGTTCTTCTAAAATAAACTCAACTGTAAAATCATCAACAGCTTTGACACCAAGTAAATTAATGTCATTTAATTCTTTATTATTAATTTTTTCAGCATTTTTTAAAGCAAATAAATTAAATACATATGGGCATTTAGTTTCTGGCTTTATATTTCGCCTTATTGCCCAAACAATATCATGAGCAGTAACAGGCCTTCCATTTGTCCATTTAGCATCTTTACGTAAATAAAAAATATATTTAAGCCCGTCCTGACTTACCTCCCAATTCGTTGCAAGCTCAGGTGTAACCTCAAATGTCTTAGGATCAAAATCAGTTAATCCTAAAAATAATTGTTCAGTAATCTCAATAGAAGTGTCATCAAGTGTAAGACCAGGATCAATAGTAGAAATCATGCCATTAATAGGAAGTCTTATTGTAATATCCTCAACCAGATCAAATCCTCTGTTGTCTTTCTTTCCATAATCTAATACTTCAAATGTCCCATTTGAAAATTTTTTAAAATATATATTTACAGGGGCAATAATTCCATTTTTATTAAGCTCATATAATCCAGTAACCCCTTCCCATTTATCCATGAACCTGAGTACAGTATTTATTACAATTGGCCGTAATGAATCTCCTTTGTTTATTGCATCAGCTAATAATTTAATAGTATCATAGCCTTGAGCAGCATATGAATCAGGTTCAAATGCAAATTTGTCTTGAAATTTTTTTATAAAATTTTGAGTTCTTCTTTTAGGTAAATAAGGATCAAAGTTAGTGCAAACAATAGTGTCTTGAGCAGATTTTCCGGCTATAGTCCATAATTTACTGGTATCTAATCTATCAGTTCCAATAATTGGAATATCAACTCCCATTTCACGAATTTGTTTTATTAAGATTGCGGCTGATGGAAGTTTGCCTGCTAAAAAAATGGCATCAAATTTTTTATCTTTGATAATTTTGGAAATAAGAAGCCTGTAATCTTGATCTCTTTCAGAATAAAATTTTTCAGCAACTATTTTAATGTCTTTATTTTTTATATGCTCTTGAAATAATTCAGCCATTCTTTTTGTTGCAGGCATTATATCATATAAGACAATTATTTTTTTTAATTCATATTTGCACAAAAAGTCACTAATGTTATTTGCAATAACAAACTCTTGATGTGCATTTCTAAAAATGAAATCTCCGCCATATCTGGTTAAATCAGTTCCATTAGAGAAAAAAAGTAAACCGCTTTTTTTGTAAATAACAGAAGCCATTATTGCAATATCAGGATTATTGTGTCCAATTACAGCTAAGACTTCAGAATTTTTAGCAATTTTTTTTGCAATTTGTTCAGCTTTAATTTCTGAATTATTATCATCATAATGCAAAAGCTCAATTTTTTTACCTAAAATGCCGCTATCTTCATTCAATTCAGAAACAGCAAGCTCAATTCCTTCATAAAAATGGGAATTGTCTTTTAAAGAATCAACAATACCAAGAACAATTTTATTTGAAGAAGAAATAATTTTTCCTCTTTTTTCAGGAGAAATATAATCTAAAAAAAAAATTGGTTTGATAAAAAATAATAGAACAATTGTAATTATAATAGCAATAAATAATCTAAGTTCTTTAATTTTAAGATATAAATACATAAACTAATAATTTCTATTTATCAGCGTTTAAAATAAAAGGAACACCATCTTTTCCATAACCAATAACAAATATTTTTGAATTTTCAGATTTAGCAAAGGCGTGAAGAGCTTGTATTCCATGCCATTTTAGTATTTTTTCATCTTGTAAAGATTTTGTAATAATTAAATTATGATCACTTATACCTATAGCTTCAACACGTTTCCTGACAGCTTCTTTTTTTTCTTTTTCAACAATAAATTGATGAGCTTCTACAAGATGCTTCTGTTCAATTTTAAATTTTATTGCATCTGCAACACTTTGAGGTAATTCAATTTTTTTGATTAATACATCATCAACATTGATATATCTTTGAGCAACCTGTTCTATTGCCTGATTAATAGCTTCAATAATGACTTCTCTGCCAGTTGTATAAATTTGTTCTGCCCCCATAGTTCCGATTATTTCTCTTAATACTGATTCAATTTCAGGAATAATAACAGTATGAGCATAATCAGGCCCGATTTGTTGATGAAGAACACCAAGAAGTTTATATTCAGGTGCATAGCGAATAGAAATATAAAGATGAACTTTAAGTCCAGTTTTGGATAATACATCCATTTCAACTGATATTTCCTGAATTCTGATGTTGTAAATATACATCTCATCCCATGGAGTAATAATATGAAATCCCTCTTTATAAATATGATCAATTTCAGTTCCAGAAAATCTTTTCCATCTTACCCCAGCCTGTCCTGATTTGATTGAAAAAAACATTCTTGAACTGCAAAAAGTAATTATTAATATAATGATTAATAAAATGGATATTAAAATAGGAATTTTCGAGTAAATTATTGCTTGAGATTGTTTATTCATAACTGATTGTTTTTTTTATTGATATTGATTTTTTGTAAATTGTATTTAAAGATAAATATTAAGTACTTATGCTGATAATATTTGATTTTAATTATTTGAATTGAAAATTTAGAATATACATTAAATTATTCAAATAGACAAAAAAAAAGATTATTCTTACACAAAAATTTTAAATTATTATTTCCTTCTTTTTATTTTATATTTGATTTAAAGTTTTTTGACAACTGACAAATTGTACAAAGTGGACTGAAAGATGGAAAAAGTATGATATAAGCAAAAATTAATAAACTATTCTTTTGATTAATTTTTGATTTTTTACGAGTTCATCAATTTTGAATAAAATTTTGGCGGAAATTAACTAAAAAACAAAGATTAGCTGGGTTAATTATTTTTTCAATATCCCTTTAGTCAACATCGGGCGTATGTACAGGTTGGGGGACAAACAATTCAAAGCGCTGAAAGTGCTAATTAATATAGCCCAAGGCGAAGCCCTGGGTGATATAAAACCTCAATTTTTAGCCATGTAATGTAAGGGCGAATAATACATGAAATCAATTAATATTACACCCTTTCAGGGCTAAAATTCTTGTAAATCATTTCCCCAGGGCTTCGCCCTGAGCTATATTAATTCGCGCTTTCAGCGCCTGGATAGTTCTTCACCCAACCTGTACATAAGCTCGTCAACATCATTGAACTAATGCATAAGCACAGTTTTTCAAACATCCTTTGGATACGCTCACTAAATATAGCCTTTTTGGCCGAGGTATAACATAATTTCTTGAGCTGCTTCATCTGGAGTTAGATTTGTTGTATCAATCTCAATCTCTGATGACTCAGGTATTTCATATGGATCATCAACACCAGTAAAACCCTTAATAAGACCTGCTCGAGCTTTAGCATACATACCTTTTCTATCTCTTTTTTCACATTCATCAATAGGAGTAGCAACATAAACCTGAATAAAACCACCATAACTTTCAATTATTTTTCTAATTTGATTTCTTGTTTCTGAATATGGGGCAATCGGTGCACAAACTGCTATACCTCTATTTTTAGTAATCAGACTTGCAACAAAACCTATACGTCTGACATTTATATCTCTATGTTCTTTGGAAAAACTTAGTTCGCTGGAGAGATTTTGTCTAACAATATCACCATCTAATAGACTAACAGGTCTGGTACCTTTTTCAAGAAATCTGGAATAAAGAACTTTTGCAATAGTTGATTTTCCAGCACCTGAAAGGCCTGTTAAAAAAATTGTAAATCCCTGCATTTTAGGTGGTGGATAAGCATTTTGTAATTGCTCAATAACTTCAGGAAAAGTTGCCCATTTTGGAATATTTTTTCCAGAGATAATTCTTTTTCTAATATCAAATCCTGATAATGATAATGTCTGTGTATTTTCAGGTACTTGATTTATTGACCTGTATTCATCTTCAAAAGGTAAATATACCATTTCTTCGCAAGATATAATTTCAACACCAATTTCGTTGCTATATTTTTTTGCAATATCTCTTGCTTCATAAGCTTCGTAAAAAGGTTTTTCTTTGATATTTAATTCAGGACTGGCATGATCTTTACCAATAATAAAATGAGTACAGCCGAAATTTCGAGCAATTATCATATCAAGTATTGCATCTCTAGGTCCTGACATTCTCAAAGCAAAAGGAAGTAAATTTAGTAAATATGAGTCAGATGGATAATTACTGACAACGCTGCGATAGCATCTTACACGTGTATAGTGATCAAAATCACCAAGTGATATTTTTGGAGCAACAGATAATATCAATAAGTTAGCTTTTGCCTGACGCATAGCATTGATTGTTATTTCGTATTGTGCTTTATGAATTGGATGACGTGTTTTAAAACCTACAATTCTATGCCATCCTAACTTTTCATAGATATTTCTTATTTCAGATGGAGTCATACGCAATTGTTTAAAGTCAAAATGCAGAGGAAGGCTTATAACTTCAATTTTTCCTCCAATATAGAAGTCTCTTCCTTCTTTAAAAAGATAATTTACACCTTGATGTTTCAAATCCATTGTTTTAAATATTTTTTGAGCTTCTTTTTCTTTATCAATTTTCCAAATATCTTCAATATGCATAATTGCAAGTAAAAAGCCTTCTTGATCTCTAAGACATACAGACTGCCCTCCCTCTAAAGATTTAACCTGTAATTTGTTTACACTAAGACAAATTGGAATAGGCCATAAAATATCGTTTTGAAGACGCATACGATCCAAAACTGATTCATAATTATCACGATTCATAAAACCATCAAGTGGAGAAAATGCACCTGAAGCTAAAAGTTCCAAATCACAAAGTTGTCTGTCATCACAAATAATATCTGTAAGGTTTATTGCAGTTTCTTTTAGTAATAAAGACCTTTCATGACTGACAAGCAGGTTTATGAGTTTATCACCATAAGGTTTTTCTAATGCAATACTTTTCATTTTAATTACACTTTACTATTTGAGTTAGTTTTTTATTTTATTAATTCAATAAGTTAATTCAGTAATATATTAGTTTCTTTCAACTATAAAGGGCGTATCCAATGGATGGGGGACAATGGGGGAAATACTTTTTAATTAAGAATTGTCCCAAATTTTTAGATTTGGGCGTGAAATAATTACAAGAAAATATGTATTTATATATTATCGTCCAACTTTGATTTTTTCCAATTGTCTTAATTGTAAGTCTGTGCTTGTCCTTGTCAGTCCGAAAAAATCAAAGTTGGGCGATAATATTAATTAATTTGTATTATGCAAGCCCAAATCTAAAGATTTGGGAATCCAATTCATTAATTCAACAGCATTTGCCCTCCTCCATCCAGGCTTCGCCCTGGACCTATAGTAATTCGCGCTTTCAGCGCTTTGAATAGCTTTTCCCCCAACCTGTACATACGCTCGACTGGAGTCCCAAATCTTTATTTTTGGGCGTGTATAATACAAATGAATACATAAACAAATACTTGTTTTTGTTGTAATTATTTCATTCCCAAATCTAAAGATTTGGGACTCCAATCCTTAATTCAACAGCATTGTCCCCCATCCATTCCCATCCATT
>Ga0272440_1001607_pt1 | contig 18352 bp, 12 predicted proteins | sample SSMMMBAug17_FD_192440 | JGI IMG/M metagenome (GOLD analysis project Ga0272440, IMG submission 192440) | Marine sediment archaeal communities from Little Sippewissett salt marsh, Falmouth, MA, United States - SSM-MMB-Aug17 | ecosystem: Environmental > Aquatic > Marine > Wetlands > Sediment ...
TGAGGCTACGTTGTCCCTGACGCACTTTATTCAGCAGGTAGGGTACGAGTAACAGAATACTCGGTTATGTCATGAATTTATTTTCAAGCATAACAAATATTTATACAACTTCGAGTCGCACAACAACAAAATCAGCGGCGATCAGTCCGCTGGATTGCTTGGTTATTTATAAATTAACAATCAAATCATATTGAAATTACTGGTGTAATTGCGTTTAGTGATTTAGTGTAAACATAATATTAAACCGGTCGCATGGATGATCAGAACGTTATCCAACGCAATTACATTGATATCTTGAATTTATTAGTAATTGATTGCGAGGATACACAGCTAATTTTCAATGAGCTTGGTTGATATCTGAGCTTTAAACCAATTGCTTAAACACATAAGCCATTCACGCTAAATGCACTTGGGTTGATGTTCAAAAATATAAACGCTTGTGTGGTTATTCGCTGCAAAGCCAAACGTTAAAAAAAGGAAATTAAGAATCCTCAATTGTTAAAATCGAGGGATTCCAATTGGTTCAGCCAGTTATTAAAATGCCGACATTCCTGACGAATGGAATCTAATCCAATCTCCAGTGCTGCCAGTATTCCATGAAGTGGTTTTTCATAATCTTGCATAAGATTATTGATTCTCTTGCTCGGTGCAGTTGATGAATTATCGTTAATATCCTCTGGCGTAGTAAAAATATTCCGAATCTTTTGTAGCTTGACTTCCAACTCCTTTCTTCCAATACCAATTGCAAATTCTTTTGGATTACTAAATAGTAAACCCTCAAACTCATGCATTTGAACATATGGTATAAAGCGCATTGCATTATCACCAATTAAATTCTCAACTTTTTTATTAACAGAATTGCATATACATGTGAATTTTTCGTCTAAACCTGCGCAGACAACAGCTTCCTTTTTTCCCGGAAAATTAGAAGGAAGCCCATAGAAATCAAGAAATGTCGTACAATAAGCCGCCTTATCACCCAACAAACGATGTCTAATATCGGTCATCAATCGATCAAAGTTTATGTTTCCTCCTTTATGACCTGCCGCCCCGATCAGTGATGGAATAAGATGAATATTTTTTGAAATAAATGGTTCCACAAGAAGTTCATGAACAAAATTTTCTTCGGTTTGACCTTCACAGATTATATGTACACGAATCATTAGCGCGGTCTCCCTCCAAGTATGTTTTTTTCCCAAAGCTCTCCAACGCTATAATCTTCAAGCCATCTTTGAAAATCTAATTCATTGTGTCGTTTAAAAACTGAAACGTCTTTTTCACGTTCTACAACGATCAAATCATTTATGGAAAATTCATTGAGTAAAGGTACAGATTGTGTGGATATTATAATCTGCATACGCTTTGATGCAGAACGTATTAATGCTCCAATAAGTACAATGGCATAAGGATGTAAGCCAAGTTCCGGTTCATCAATAATGACTGTAGCAGGTGGATTATGTCCCATTAAGGCAATTGTCAAACATATAAAACGAATTGAACCATCTGATAACTGGCTTGGCCATAACGCATAATCATTATTTTTTTGTCTCCACAGCAATCTGATTTGTTCTTCACCGGAAGGAAGCGATTGTGGTTTTAATACAAAATCACCAAAAAAAGGAATTGCTAAAGCAATTGTTTTTCGTATTTGTGTATAGATATCAAAATATTTATCACGTAAATAATAGAGATATGCAGCAAGATTAGATGCGTCCGAACGTAAATAGTCATTATCATGCAAAGAGCAAAGACGCTTAACTCCAGCAGTATTACTGGTATCATGAAAATGAAAAACTTTTTGGTTTGAAATAGATTGACAAATTTCGCTTTCTATAATCTTTTGGCTTGATCTTTTAGCAACATCCTTCAATTTTGATTCAGTATGCCCGGAACCAAGGTTTTTGCTATCAGTAAAATCATCATAAGAAATATATTCTTCTAAAAATGTAAAACCAGAGTCAATCGTTGGTTCTAAAACAAATTTATAACCACGTAATCCGAATTTAATTAAAGATTCTAATTGACTTGTTTCTTTTACCCCATAAGTCAAGATACGATCTGCACCACCCTGCTTGGTCATCCAAACCTGAAGCCTTTTTTCTACCAACTCACCAAGCATTTTAAAATATGAAAAAAAATTACTTTTACCAACACCATTCGCACCTATCAAAACGTTTACTTTATTTAATTTCAGTCGATCAAGTTTTTTTATCGACATAAAACCCTTAATTGAGAGTTCAGTAATTGAATTGTTTATTGTTGTCATTATTATAACCTGCTTTGATATTAAAATATTAAATTTCTTTCAAATAATTAGCCTTTTTCTGATTTATCAACTTATTCATAGATTTAGTATCATCCAGAGCTAAATTTTTTCAGTTGTTTTGATCGTAGTTAAAAACGCTTTTTTTATCCAGTTCAATGTTTATTTTAAAATATTGTCATTTAAATTAGATAGCTTATCTCCATAATTGTTATATAGTATTATATTTTGTTTTGAGTTTTATTTCAATTAAATAAAGGTTTAGGATTATAAATATTTCTTTAATAACAAATGCTTAAATTTTATATTTTTTTGATAAGACACGACCTTCTATAGAAAACCTCAGAACATTATTTTCTTCAATAAAAGTAACTGGTTTGCCAGCATATCTCCGATATAATTGATAAGATTTGCCTTTATAAGTCACCGATCCGTCATCGGCAACAGTGTCGCTATATAAATCATTGCCATTTGGAAAATCATTTACTTGCATAACCGCATGGGACGTAATATGAGTTGGATTTTTTTTTGATTCCTGTTTGGACAGTAGTGCTAACAGCCCCTTTGGACTTTTCTGCGATTTGTCACCAAACTTCTCTGATACTTTTTTATTGTTTTCATTCTGAATCAACTCTAATCTGCGATGGATTCCTTCTGGATCACGAAGGACGTTCAGCCATTCCCGAGCTTTCGTATTGTCTGGTTCATTGTCAATAATTTTTTCTATATAACGACAGGCTTTGCCAAGTGCATTTTGGGCATCGTTCCAAAGTTCGTGCACAATTTCGTGTCCGTTAGATATTTCCTGAGAGTCTGCATCATTGATGATTATACCAGTTTCCAATGAGCCTTCCATTGGAGAAACCCCTTTGGATTTATACCGCTTGAGTTGATCTGGACTTAATGTGCAGTGATATGAAAGCAGCCATCGTTCCTTTACAAAAAGTACATCTCCCTCTTTATTTAAAACCATGAATTCGCCGGTTTTAGGTCTTGCAAGTTTTTTTGCCAAATCAGCCGGTGAAAACTCGGCATCGGTTAAACCTTCACGAACCTTATCTCGGTCACGTTTGGTTTGAAGCTTGCCGACTATCCATGTGGCGCAATTCGATAATCCTTTATAATCAATATCACCTGGATTTTGTGTCGCTAAAATACAACCTACGCCAAATGCACGGGCTTGCTTAACAAGAATATTCAATGCGGGTTTACATGTCGATGTATATGGATAAGTTGGATAAAAAGCTGTTTTTCCACCTCCTCCGCCAATTTCGTCCAAAAAGAAAAGAAGACGAGGATGATTTCCTCCTGGAGCACTTCCTTTCTGGCGCATCCATGTATTAATGGCAAAGGCGATCTGCGCAACAACAAAACTTTGGTCCTCAAAATCAGTAATATGTGCTAAATTGATTACACTTATCTGAATTTTTCCATCTAGTCGGTTTTCACCAACAAGCTTATCGATACTCATTTCTTCACCACGGACCCAGTTAACTGCAGCACCTACAAGTTGCCCATTTACGGCCTGTGCTAATTTTTGACGACGTTTTTCCGAAATATGTTCATCTATACTCAGAACACCAATTGATGAAAAAGGTGGTTCCAATATCATTGATATAAGTTGACCAAGCCCATCCTGACCGGTAAGGTCAATCCCTTTACGCCATGAATGTTCAATAAGTGCAGTAATAAAATCGATTTCACGATCGCGTTGACCTGAAGGAATCACTCTACGAACCAATGCTTCAGCCATGCTGCTGACCATTACAGATGCGGTATCAGGGTCATCTTCGAATAAATGATCAACATCTGGAGGTGGTGATGAAATTAAAGGAATCGCAACTCTTCTTCCCAACTCACTTCGAGGTGTAAATATTTCAACTGAAACTTTTTCGGCAAATTCACGCATATTTGATTCAGAAAGCCCCCAGTCCCATAGCCTTTTGCGCAATGAGTTTGATTCAGCAAGGGCAGCTCTTCCAAGTGTTTTTTTATCTTCCACCTCAAGCCAGGGTGCCAATGCATTCGCAGTGATCTCCGGAAAAGACAGCGCCAAAGAAGAAAGGTCTCCCTTGAGATCAATCATGATCGTTGGAACGCCTCGCAAAGCAGCTTCTTCGATGATTGTCTTTCCCATTACGGTTTTACCTGATCCTGATCCGCCACAAATAAAGGTATGAGTTATCAAATCGCTCATACGGTGTTGATAAAGATCACCTAATTGGCCGTTCAAATCAATGTGTTTTCCCAGGTACAGATCGCTCATTTTTGATTATCCTCAGGTATCTGTAAGGTTCCAGTCTGCCACTCTCTAAACTTTTCCAAAATAAATGGTAAATCATTTTCCTTTATCGGCTCTCCATTTGCACGCCGTCCAACATAATCCGCCCGTGCCATAAATATATCACCCTGCACATCATTGGGTGCTTTTTTTGCAGATAAACTACATTTGTTGGAATGTTAGTACCAGTCGAAGCAAATGTTTCACTTGGCAGGGAAATAACCGCTTTGATCAAGGCATTTTCACGAATGTAATCGCGAACTGGTTTGGCCGTGGCATTTGACAATACACCATCCGGCAAAACAATCAAAAGCTTCCCTCCCGGTTTTAACATTCGCAAGTAATGTTCAATAAATAGGACTTCACTATCCTGGCTGTTTTTAGCTCGTTTTTCCGGTGGACGGCCTTTGGTTTTAAACACCTTGATTTCATGACCGAATTTATAATCAAGAAGAATACTTTTCGTTTTAACTGATTTACCAAATGGAGGATTCGTTAAGACCAAATCAATACTGTTTGGCAAAATTTTCTTTTTAGAATTCCCTGAACCAAAATCCACATCATATTCAATTTCTGGCTTCAACCCGCCGTAATTCTCATTATAAATATAATTTTGATGCAGCCAGCTGGCATTTTTTTGATCTATAGCATGGATGATCATGTTTAACTTTCCAAGCCGGGCGGCCTTTTCTTCGATTTCAGCTGCAAAAAATGTGTCCTGGCCCAAACGTTCAAGCAGCCGCTCTTTTTCTTTAGTATTATTTCTGTTTGACAAGGCATGTTTATAGACATCTTCATAGGCAGCAATCAGGAAGCCACCAGATCCAGCACAGGCATCAAGAAATCGTTCTTCTTTTTCAATATCAAGAGCAGGGCACTCTGGTTTTTCTCTTGCCAAATCAAGCATAAATCCAACGATCTCTCTGGGTGTGAAAAATTGTCCCAAATCTTTTCCTTTAAATGTGTCAGAGAGCATTATTTCAAATGCTCGGCCTAAAACATCACCTTGAGTATCCTTTAAATTGATACTTTCCAGCCGGTTTATAACGTGAGCAATAGTTTCGGACTTGCTCAAAACCTTTTCACTTTCATCAGTAAAAACTTCTGGGTGGCGTCCTTTAAGGTCATCAAACAAATTGTTTATAAAATTTTGTCCCGCTTTTTTACCCATATGTTCATTTTGATCACAATATGATTTAAATTGAGTTTTTGTAAAAGCACCGTTTGGCTTTGCATCTTCATTCAGCTTAATAAATAGAAATCGAGTGAATTCATCAAAAATCCAGTCATTTCGTTTGTTTTCAATATCCCAAATATCTTGCCAGCAACCTTTCATCAGTTGAACGAATCGAGAGAGGCTATTTTCAGTGTGCAAGGTTTTTATAGCCCACTGTTCAAGGTTTTTAACAACATCAGGCTTTAACTCTTTAATCATGTCTTCAGCATCACGAACATCATCCCAGTCATCCATGGCATCATGAATTTCATTTCCTTTTTCGACATAAAAGAGTCTAAGGGAGTCGTTCACTTCTACTACACAGTAGGCCGCTGGACCATTTGGCATCAAGATACTCAAGGCTTTGTATCGATTTGCTTCCGGTTCGCTCAGTGTTGGTTCGGCATGTTTAAATACAGCATAGCAGTTTCCTACAGATGTTGATGCAAGAAACTCAGCCTTATCGTCAAGCCCTTCGACCGTTGATGAGATACCATCTTCTTCTCCCATATTGATCTGATGATCTTTAAAACCAAGTTTATTTATTAGAAGTTCTTTGAATTGTTCTGTTGTTGGCATATTTACGAAACTCCTTTTGTTATAAATATTGCAACCGGCACAACTGTCTCTTCAGGCGTTAATCCACCATGATCATTTCCATTAATACTATAAGGATTTCCTGAAGAATTCTGTCTTTTTTGAGGCCAACCGTAACTGTCATATCCTGTTGTAAGTTCAACTGCGTTAATTGAATCTGGTAATCCAAAAGCTGATACAGGCGAAATAATTTTAACTTTTTCAGGACCAACGGAGGTGCGAGCGGCGGTCTTATATTCAAGACAACGGTTGTGGATGAAGACTTCTCGATCATGACCAGGTGCAGATATTAAGTCGTCAATAAGATATTGTTTGTTATAATAGGCAAATCCATGATCAGATGTTATCACCAGTGCAGTTTTACGCTGTCTGGATATTCTACGAAGGTGCGGCAGCGCTACCTCTTTCACATAAACAAGCATAATTTCCTGCAAACTGGACATACCTTTTTGTAACAATCGATCCTGTAGATTAAATACGATGGCTTTGAATTTGCCTGGTTTATCTATTAATTCATGAACTTTTCTGTTCAGTGTGTCTGGATTCTGTTCCTTTTCGTTATAACAGAGATAGTGGTTATTTTTATCCCATCCAGAAGGTAGTGCAGTGATGTTGGTTAAACACTGTTTTAGTAAATCAGGTTCGCTTTTGCCAAATGGCCATGAACGAAACTTTTTAGGAGTCGTTCCTGCAAAAATGGCCTGCCTGCAATATTCAGTGATACTTGGTAGATAGGTGCAAGCACGGTATTCTTTTTCAAGCCCTTCATAAGTACGAAACAATTCACGCCCTGAAACCATGAGGAAACGGTCGCGGAACATCTTCCAATTAGCGACACTCATGCCATCAAAAACGATGAGATAGACCTGCTCGATACCAGGATCTTGCAATAAAGGTTTGACTGCAGCTCCCATAATATCACTATTTAGCCAAGGACGACTTGTTCCAGGCGCATATTGACGTTCTTTTATCCATTTAGGCAAACCGATATTGGGTTTAACGTAAAAATCAGCCCACGCAGCTCGAATTTGCTTACATGCTTTTTTAGCTCTTTGGGTAATACGGAAAACATTTATTTTTTCTGGAAGCTGATTAGAACGGCGCTCTGCTTCATCTGCCATTGTCATTAACGGCAAATAAATTTTGTCGATAAGTTCGATCCATTTTTTCCAATCCAGATTGGTTAAATTGGCACTTGCTTCTTCAGCTTTATGTGTAAGGCGATGGATGGTCACCATTGCTTCTATTAATGTAACGTGATCCTCGTATTTTTCACGAGACTGATGCTTTTGGAGGGCTTCAAGCAATTCTTCCCATTGACGCGAATCTGGTACATCAAGCGTATCGGTCAATTTATAAGGAATACGTTCGAGAGGTAATTTATCAGCAAGTTCACCATTGACAACAACATCGAGTAAGGCATGCAATGTTACAGTCAAGCCTTGGGATAGAATTCCTCCATCTGCTTCCAGTAACTGAATAAGTTGTTTTAAAAACCGTTCAGAACCTTCACCATCCACAGCTTTAATCACAGTTGCCAAAGACTCTGTAATAACACTTGGATGCTTGGGGAATATTTCTTTTTGTAAGTAGGAAAGAGCCTCTTCACATGGGAAATCATCCTTGACTGTAATTCGACGTCCCCATTCGGCCAAACCACTCATGTCATTTCCATCATTAAATATATCAATAAATAAATCCCCCAGCTCAGTTCCATCAAGAAAATTTCGCATACGCTCGGGAGTCAGCATATTCCAACCTTCCAGGATAGAAGCTAATAGACAAACCGGCAATACCGGTGGAGGATTATTTTCAAGGACAGCCGCTTCAACCAGGGCAAATCTGGGCGTGTCCAACCAGGTTTTTACAACATCAAGAAACTCATTTTCCAGTTGCTGTCGCTCATCCGGTTCAACTGCTTTTAATATCTCTCGGATACGGGGTAGTGCAGATTCATACCAGAGTTTATCCAATATTCGATCTGCGCTCCATCCAGAAGATAAAATTTCAGTATCTTTGAGAAGTGATGCCAGAATGATTCTTTCCAAGCTGTACGTTTCAAGTTGCGGTAAATATGGTGCCAGATTCCAGAATGCTTTTACAGGTAGGCGATCCAGAAGCGCTCTTGGGTTTGAAACACCCAAGGCTTTTGCCGCATCGCATCCGGTTATAGTCCTTGGAGACATGCTTGATCGTGCTTGTAAATCAGGAAGGTGATCCGGTTGAAGTTGTTTTCGTGAAATGATAATTCTTGCGGTTGAGTTTCCGCTATCTCTTTCAGCTTCTGTGCAGAGCCTTAATGAGAATTCATTTGTACATACATGTATTGGAATGACAGAGCCGTCAATTGATATCTGTTCAGGTGCTTCTGCAAAGTAACCTCGCACATCATTTATCAATAGATACGGGCGCTCGGCTTTTTCTCGGATATGCCACAAGCCAGTTAATGCTTGCTCAATCACAGTCATTTCAGCACCTCTTTTGCTTCGTTTACAAGTGCGTTAAACCAGTCGTCATCAAGAAGACTAAAAATGTTTGATTTCGCTTTTCGAAGTATATTTTCTGATTTTTCTTTTAGTACATGGGATTTTTTTTCAAAATCTAATGCTTCAGAAAGTGCCTTCTCACATTTACTAAGGTATTCTTCTGGATAATCAATAATATCCTTTGGTATTGGGAGATTTTTTAAATCATCTTCTGTAAAACGTTTTTGACTAGCGCTTGAACCTCTGACATTGGCGAGAAGGAATTTACGTACTATTTCAGATTTAAGCCAAAAAAAAATAATTTTTTGATAGTTTTTATCTATTCGGACCCGTATAAATTCTGCAGATCCAGTCATTTTTTTCCATGCCATAAAACATTTACCATTCATTATCGTAGGCATAAGTCGTGAAATTGCAATATCCCCTTTTTCTAATAAAATGGTTGAACCAACATAGCCTTCAGATACATCAAATTGTTGCCAAGGATCATTCGGCATTTTGTCAATTGCAATATGTTCGAGAGTTGCGTCAGAATTGTAAGTCGTTCTTTCAACAGATGCATGGTCAGACAAACAGCACCATTCATTTGGTTTTTCAGCGACAACCTTACGAAGCCTTTGTGGTAATGAATATCGCGAATCTAAACGATCTTGATTTAAATTTCTTACAATTGCACATTGTTCATTAATAGTACTTATTGCACAATTATTATCAAGGCAGTTGCCCCAATCCCATAAATTCTCAGATTTTTTATTATTTCTTTTTTTATTGTCACTATCATTAGTTAATATCTTATTTAATTTATCATGTACTTTATTACGAACATCCATAAATTTTTTAGAATTTGAAATAATGTCTTCAGATAATGATAAAATTTTTATATATCTTTTAATTATTGTTTTTTGAGTGTTATCATCGGTTTCTGGTATTTTTATTTCTCTCAAATCAGATAAGTTAATCGACCTGATTGCGGCCCCTCTTGTATTTAATGTCATTTGAAGTTGGCCAAGATCTGACTCCAAATATAGCATTAGGAATTCATTCATTGACTTATCCGATAGCCGAATCAAGGCGGACCCTCTTGTTATATTAGCACCTTCAAGTTCTTTTGGAACTTCGACGACTCTACCTATGGTGGCTCGTATCGATACTATGATGTCTCCAGTCTTAAGGATTGTCCTTTTATACCTATTCGAAATTTCTTTAGATGTTGTTCCAAGAGCCTCAATATTTATAGAACGATCTAAATTCATGTTTTCAACTTGAACTAGAGGCACACCTTCTGGTACGTCAGGGCCAGGCTGATCTACCCCACGAGTAATAGCAGAATCTTTATCAATAATATCTTGTAATGTTATAAAACTACTATGAGAAAGTTTCATAGCATCATTTAGCAACTTATTGACACGCCGATATTCTACAGAAATTTCATCAACATATGGATTGTCTATAAATATTAGTGGTTTTTCATTTATTACCTGCATATCTGCTATTCCACCTTCCAAGGTTTATCTTTTTCAACGCCTCCATTCCCGTAAGAAGCAAGCTCTTCATGAACAGCTGAAGCAACTTTTCGTTCAAGCTCTTCCTGTCCGGTCCGATAATAACCCAATAAATGCGGTTTCAGCTTGTTCAATAAATCATCCACCTTAATTTTTGCCGCTGAGGCATCAGCAAGTGCCTGGGATAGATGGTTTCGTAATGTTTCATCAAGTAAAGCTTTTTTAGCATCCTCTGAAACCGGATTATCTAATAAACCGAGCAAAGGGCCTGCTGTCGAATGCTCTGCCACATAATCCTTTATGTCATCAGCACACCCATTAAGTTGGTCAAGGTATTCCTTGATACCTCTTTTTATTAAATCGAGATATTTATCAGATTCGAATGATTCAGCTTTACCTGGCTTATAACTGCATTCGCTGCAGTTCCATCCGTCTTCTAAATCAGCCTGAAGGTCATCTAAGCCTCTGTCACAAATTTTTGTCACCTGAACTTTCCCAAGAAGCTGATGAAGTTGATTTTCAATTTCAGCAGGACAATAATGGGCGCTTAATCCCTCCACCTTTGACAGATTCAGCATAAAACTATAGTCCTCTGTATTCAAAACCTTGTCTTGCAGTTCTTTTAAATTTTTATGAAGCCCTGTATGCTCACTGATATATTGATTAACATACTGCTCCCTAAAATCTTTCCATTCGGCCATAATGGCGCTTAGTTCTCCATCTTTACCTGATGAAAAAACATAGGTTTCTATATTTTTAAGGAGAGAAAGGCAGGATGCGTTGATTGCCTCCGTTAGTTCTGTTTTTTGGAGCTCTTTAAGGCTAATTGTAATGACGCTAAGTTCATCAACTCGGGCCATGAAATCGCGCCCTTCGCGTAGTCGTGCGGCGAAGTCTTCAATACACGTATAACGGTTTGGCTCTTTAATATTATCATCATCAGCTAAGCCGAGCATATCTTTCATAGCATCACGAACTGCATTGAAACAGGCATCACGGCTATCATGGAAATCAGCTGGAAGAGCAAAAAGGTCACACCATTCAGATATGCTTTCAGGGTTGGTTGCCTCAGGCCATACAGATAATGCCTGTTCGGCCAAACTAAGTTCACTTTGAGCATCTATTTCTGCCTGTTTTAGTGTATCAAGAAGACGTTCGGCCGCAGCCGATGAATAATTAGTACCTTCTGTCCAAAGGCCTAAAATATGAAGCGCTTGGGTAATATCATACCACAGGGTTTCGTCTGGCCTTGTACCAGGACGTAACTCATCAATTTGCTGTAGCCAATCAGCCGGGTTTCCAACAGCACTGCGGTCGTCCTGAGATACAATTTTACCATCAATTGTATAGCCGCTAATTTCACCGATACTGATCAAAAGGGTAATTAAAATATCCACCCAAGTATCGGTCAGCCCAATATCTTTTGTCTTCAATCTTTTTCGGGTGTCTGCCATAGATGTTAATTGACTGGACGATTTGCGAATATTGTCTCGAATTCTATCTCTGGCTTTTCTAAAAGCTTCTTCACTGCCAGGCGAAAGGGTCACTGAAACTTCATTCTCAACAGATGTATTTAATAAACCAAGTGGGGCTAAATGCCGTTCCAGATCATTTTTTCCAGTTCCATCTCCCTCAACAACCAGCCCTTTCCATACTGCCTCAAGCACACGTTTGCGCATGGTCGGAGAAAGATCGGCTTTAAATGTATACAGTGTTTGAAAATCAGGATGTAAATGGAACACCTTTGAAAGAGCGATGCTAGCTACTTTTTCGAATAAATTACTTAATGATCGTTCACTTTGAGGAATGCTGTTGTAAAACGATAGCAGCTCGGATGGTTCACATAAAATTTCCCATACTTGATCTTTGAAATTCCAGCAACGAATTTCCCCTTCAACAAACGCAGCCTGTAAACGTTCGATAACTGTTTTCTTAGGTTGTACCCCGGTTTGTCCGGCAGGAATATCCAACCATTCCTTAAGAAGATCATACTTTCTGCGAACTGATTGCGTTGCTCCACCTGCATTTATCTGTGACTGATAATCACCATATAGTTTAACCAGTCCCATGCTTCGCTTGATTTCATCAATATCTTGGGCAGGGAGTGTCGCAGGAAGCCAAATCAGGGTGCGAGAGTTACCGAAAGGTATCTGATCTAATTCAACATCCAATGGTGTTGCAGATGGGTATAAAATAACAACGTGCAAGGCTTTTACTGGCGGTACGTCTTTTACAAAACCTGTAGTTTGGTGATCTTTAGTAATTGCTGAAATCGATTCGATGCGATAATCAATAGACCGACGTGTACGTTGCCAATCAATTTCAACCTGGGTAGCAAATCCCTGTCCAGGCGGAATGGTTCCACCCAAAGGACTTCCAGAAAATCTAAAAAATAGTTCCAAATGAGAACGGAAAGCGCTTTCAGTTTGAATGTCATCACTAAATCCGTTAACAACACGTTCAATCTCGACAAGCAGCTCTTCTCGTTCTCCGCCATCTCCTTCCATGGAGAGGAAGAATGTCGGTTTTTCATCAGGACCTTTTTTACGAAGTGGACTAAAAGAGTTAGAAATCTTATCCAACAGTTTTACTGTTTCTGAGTCACTGCCTGCAGGATTAGATTCATATCCGGGCCATCTAAGCAAAAGAGCATCATTTAATTTTGAAACATCCAGTTCCTCTTTTACCATCGATAGAGCTATGAGCGCCTTAACAATACGTTCGCTGGCAAGTTTTGCAAATGTTTTGTTTTCTTCATCCCATCTTCGATAAGGACTTCGGGCCAAAACTTCATCTCTGGCAGAGCTGCAGAATCTTTCATAAAGTGCATAATATTTCTGCATTTCAGGGTCATCACTGATAATTTTGTTTCTGAGGTCCTCGTACTCAAAAATATCATCTATTACGGCTATACCTTTCCAGTCAGTGTCGTTTTTCGTATTTCGTTCAATGAATTCTTGAACAAAACCTAATGCCCCACGTGAACGGCCACCTCTATTGGTAATAACTGTAAGACAATATAGCGCAAAGGGATGCATTGGATATACATCAGCAAAATGCTTTGCACTGTCAGTTACTGGTTCACGGTCACGAAAATAGCGTTTAAAAAACTCTGTAAAATTCCCTCGAAAATGTGGCTGAATATCGGTTTTATAGTTTTCAGCAAGTACATGAATTTTTTTAGAGTTTGCCCTGAATAAACGATGATTGTAGATACGATGGAATTGGGTAACAGGAATATTAATTGACTGAAAACGTCCAGATTGCCCGGATAATTTTCCCATAAGTTCTGTATCATAATTCCTGCCAGCCTGTCTGGCAATAGCCTGTATCTCTTCTTGAACTGCGCCAAATATCCAGAAGGGCTGATTTCCGGCAAGACCTGCTTCTGCAAGCTGCCCAAGAAACGCGGTACCACGATTAAAGTGGTCATCACTTTGGATAAGATGCAGATAAAGTTCGTCAATAAAAACCAAAACACCTTCATATCCACGAGACTTAGCAATACTAACAAGCATCTTAACCTTCTCAACTATTGTGGTCTGAACATCTTCAATTCCAATTCCTAATGCTGTCGTAGCTTCTTCAATGATGCTTTTTCTATAACTGGGATTATATGATTCAATTTTAGCTAAAGAAGAGGATTTATGTGTTTGAAGCCAATCGTCAATATCACTCTTTATTCCTGATGATAGTAGGCTGAATTGTTCAAGATACGCTTCAGTATTGGAAAGTGTATCATTTACCGGGGGATTTAAAGTACGGAATTTTTTGGTTACTGATTGCCAAAGCGCCTCCTCAAGAGTCAAATCTTGATTTTCAATTGCCGTAAAATTTATTGTCAGGAATTTTCTTTGTGCAAGGTCATCCATACCCCATTCGGGTTTTCCATCAAGAAATTGTTTCCTTAATGTCGGCTCAGTTAGAATAGCTGAAAGCCATGCCATAAAGATAGTCTTACCTGAACCATAAAGACCTGTAATAAAGAAACCACGACCTTGGTTCCGATGTATCCGGTCAAGAATGATTCGAGAAGATTCCTCAACTTCTGGAAGCATTACAAAACTTTTAAATATTCTAGCTCGATTAGATTCATCCTGGGTTGATTCATTGAAGTTCTCTACCCAGCTGCTTACTGGCGTAAAATCAAACATGTCTTTTAATAGTGGCATATCAGTCCTCCAATTCCACTATTGGTTGATCTCCGCGTGTCAGTGTGTGCTGACCGCATCTGCATAGTTGCCCTGCCATGCGACCTGTTAAAACAAGAAGAATTCGTTTGGTACCGACAGCATCATTATACCAGGTTGTCATAGGGTCCATCCCCAAAGCGAAAACAAGTTCCAGATGATCAAGGATTGTAAGACCATCCGGTACAATTTTTTCAGCTATGCGATCATGAACAATTGTGCGCAAGCGACTTCCAAAACGCTTTAAATCGTCTTGCAGTGTGTTCGAATTAAAATCAAATATTTCTCTTAAAAGAGGATCATCGCTGATTAAATCGAGAATAATTTGATTGCCAGAAATATATATCGTTTCACCTAATTCTGAATATCCTGAAAGATGTTTTGCCAACCACGTTTTGCCAGCACCCTGTTGACCGATGAGACAACATAGTGTTCGCCCACCAGTATTTTTTGTGCTTATTAAACCTATCAATTGTTCACAGGCTCTTTTCTGTGCCGGAGTGGGTGTATTATTGCCAGGCATCGACAAAATCCTCCAATGTTTGATGAGTAAGTTGCACCTGATCTGTTTGTCCATGTTTGTGGTATTCACAATGACCTTTGGTTGTGAGCTTGTTTACCCCAGATATCAACAATGTTCTATTGCATAAAAATATAGGAGCAATGGAACCTTGATTCATTAAAATCAATGTTGAAGGTGCTCTCCATCCGTTTTTTTCAGAATCATAATAGATGGCATACCCAAGAATCGCTTCCGTTGGACAATAAGTGCTTACTCTATAATTCGATTTTGAAAGTTTTAACTTACCTGCTTTAACCATAATTGAACGAACACGATCCCTTGTTGATTGAGGGATACGCTCATATTTTTTTTCCAAAAGTTGATCAAGATGGTATCTTGAAAAGAACGCTTCACCTGTGTTCAGGAAGCTATCAGTCACAAGGAGGGATAAGGTTTCAAAAAGAATGGGGGTGGTGATACAAAGCTGAAAAAAAACCAAATCCTGAACAGCTTCATAATTGTATCTAATCTTTTTGAACATCCTTAAAAATGGCGAATCAACTATTTGGCCGTTCTTTATCTGTAAAAACCTGTATTTCATATGTTGCCATAGCTTTTCCTTATTAGACTCTGATTTCTGGGGCCAGCACTTAATACATGAATCTTTAACAAATTGCTGATCCTTGTCTTCTAAGGCAAAATCAAGAAGTATCAACGTTTCTTCAAGTAAAAAGCCATAGCCTATTGTTGAAAATTTATTATTCATTCATTTATCCAATTGGATATATTTTGTGCTTAAATATTTTGGTTGTATTTTTTAGTATGGCAGATTATCTTCACTTTTTTTCGCATTGTTAAATTCAGTTGATTATTTGCAAAAAACATACCTCTTTGAGCCTTTAATTTATGCAATAATACAATTTTTCCAGAACCTTTATTTATTTGATTTTTTTCTAACAACAATATCCACATTACTCATAAAAAATGATCTAAAAAAATAACCGCTTTTTAAATTTAAGTTAGTTATATTTAGTAATTGATACTGAGTCAACTTTTTATTTTTTTTGCCAAATAACCGAGCAATAAACTATCTCAGTGAATTTTAGTGTTTTTACTTTCGAGTTTTGTAAAATATCCGAGCACTTGGGTGATTAAAAGATATCTAAAGCAGCTGCGTCGTATCTGCTCAGCGACTTACCTCATAATAGTCATTCATTTGCTTCAACCATGCTGACAAAGTCTGGGATTTTCGGTGTCAGCCCCTGAATTTTTTGAAAGAACGAACTTTAAATCAAGAGTAAAAATTTGTTACGGTTTTCTGTACCCCAAGTTTACGAAGATAACAACAAGGTCAGCGGTGAGCGGCAGCGAATCCGCTGAACCGTTTGATTATGTATAATGTATTTAATGCGATGTCAGTCAATCGAAGGTCGCAAACTCAATGAAATTTGACAGCAATGAACTTAAAGCGCTAAACTTGAACTCCAAATAATTAAGTAAGGTGTCCCCGGAATTGGACGGAATTGGAAAGGTGTCCCCGGAATTGGAATTTAAGTTATAGTTATGCTGAAATTAATGGTGGTTTGACTTTTAGAACTTAGTTGACTGACGTTTCTGTTTCAGGCTTAAATTGTTGTTCATTCTGTATGGAAAATTCTTCGATGTCCGATTTTGTTTTTCGTGTATTTAATTGAATTCTCATTAGTTGAAAGATTAGAGCGATGTTAAACAAACTAACCATCAAATGAAACCAAGAAATAGCAGGTGAAACGTAGGGGAAAGTTTGAACTATAATAGGATTTTTTTCGATCTCGTTTCGTCGCAACAACCCTCTTGCACCTTTGCTGGTTAAATCGCTGAAATAAAGATATTCAATACGTTCCCAATGTGACCAGTCGTATGGCGATTTACCATACTTATTTTTGTTCCATTCTTTACTACGTCCTATAATTTTACCATCTTTGCATTTCTCCCATGCAACCGCTTCAATAATACCATCTTTTTCATGCCGTATGAATTGTGGATGGAAGGTGCTATATGAGTAGAGAATCTGAAAAGTCGTAAATACTGGAATGAATAAGAAAAATAAATTCTTAATTGGTACATTGATCCACCAATAGACATCTTTGTATTTAGATTGTTTGTAATGTGCAAATTCCTGAAGAAAAAGATTGGTTACCTGCTTGTAAGACGAACCTAAATTTTCGACTTGTTGATTGAGAAGGTCAATAATATTTTTGACACGATAACTATGAATCAGTGTCCAAATTAGCAAGCCAGAAAGTACCAAAGGTCCTAATACTATCATGTGAGCTACAGTAACACCTGAAACTTCACCGACCATGCTAAGTTTTACCACCACACCCGGTGATCTCTCCCAAATTCCAAATAAAAGGGCCACGAACCCTAACACAATTGCACTTCGATTTCGACGCAGAATCATGCTTTCAAGAAGTTCTAAATGGAAAATTAGAAGATCGTTATTATTAGACATTATATCTCCTTTTTTTCATCATCAATTATTTTCCATTACCGCTTAAATTTCAATACTGCTATTTTTAACCTTCAACGCGAAGTTCTTCAATCGACTATTAACTTTACGAACGGTATTTAATGCAGGTAAAGTAGTTTTAATAGTTTCAGTTAGGTTTTTAGATGTCAACGGCCGTTTATTTAAAATGTCTTTTTGTATTGCTTGGGCAATACTTTTATCAAGCCATTCACGGTTATCCAAATCCAAATATAACATACGAGATTTTAAATCAAGAAATAGTGTGCCTTTATTTATCTATTCGAATTATTGGAGCGATCTCAATATCAATCTTTTTTATACGAAACCCGCTGATTTTTGATGACTCAACCCCCATCATTCCTCCACCAACATGAATGAAGTTCAGACCTCGGAACGACCAAAAGACAAAATTATGTTAAAAAAAATATAATTAATTGAATTTATAATAAGAATGAAAATATTTTAATTTATATTTAATGATTAATTCTTGAAATATAAATTGGACACAATAAACTATAACCATAAATTATAATTAAATTTTTTGAAAACAATCAAGTTTTTTCCAAATTGGACAAACGCAAAAATCGTTCCATTTGGGAATTTTATTAATTACAAATAGCTAGTGTTTTTTTTGCCATAAAAAATGTCTTTTGGACATTCCGAGGTCTGAAGTTTAATATGATCGTCCAACTTTGGTTTTTCTTGGCATGATTTATGCCTTTGGTACAACTATTTCAAACTTTTCAACCATTAAACTTTTCAGTTTCTCTGAATGTTCTTCAACATTATTTAAGAATTGGAAG
>Ga0272440_1001608_pt1 | contig 18351 bp, 9 predicted proteins | sample SSMMMBAug17_FD_192440 | JGI IMG/M metagenome (GOLD analysis project Ga0272440, IMG submission 192440) | Marine sediment archaeal communities from Little Sippewissett salt marsh, Falmouth, MA, United States - SSM-MMB-Aug17 | ecosystem: Environmental > Aquatic > Marine > Wetlands > Sediment ...
GAGAATATATATAAATCGTTCGCCTTCGGGCATAGGTTCGATACCGGTTTTTGTTCGAGGGCGAACATAAGGTTCGCCCCTACATTCATTTTCGGACATAGGCTCAAAAAATATACAAGAACTGCTTAGTCCCCCATCAATTGGATACGCCCGTGCCACGGTTAATGGAAAAGATACAGGAATATCAATCGATATTTTACATGAAATCACCAATCATGGCGGCCCAAAAGTTGCAAGCTTAGAGTTACCATGGCTTCGTGCTCAAGAGTATGTTAAGAAAAATACTGGCACGGCGATCATCCCCTTGACTCGTAAGCAAACACGAATGAACCAATATACCTGGATCGTGAAGTTAGTTGAGAATCAATGTCGTTTGACGCTGGCCAAAAATCCTAGAAGGAAGGATTCAGTTCCTTATCCTCTTACTGTAAAGAACTTAAAAATATTACCAGTTGGTATTGTATTATCTTGCGATTATTTTTTGATCGACTTGAGCCTCAAAAAAGCCGAAACGATGATCAAGGCCTTTAAGTCAATTCATTTTCATTCAAAGTAAAAGGAGAAAAACGATGAAACCATTTAAATTAAAAATTGGACTCTTATTATTATCTTTGTGCTTATTATTGTTAATAACCATTGCCTATACTACAGAAGACAAAATGGTAATCGTTGGAGAAGAATTTCCTCCATTTGAATTTATAAAGGATGATAAAGCAGTTGGATTTGATATAGATATAGTAAAACATATTTTTAAAAATATGAACATCCCTGTTAAATTCCAAATTCTCCCATGGAAGCGGGCATGGAAGATGGTAGAAACAGGAAAAGCCGATGCTGTATTATCCACCAGCAGAAAAATGAATAGAGAACCTTATGTGTGGTACCCTAAAGAAGATATGTGGGTGAGTGAATATGTCTTCTTTGTAAGGAGAGATAAAATGCAAAAAAACTTTGAAGGATATAAAACAGCAGTCCAACAAAAATTGCAGATTGGAATTATCCAGGGAAATTCCTACCATCCAACATTTTGGCATGCATTTCCTTATAAAAATGGTGCAACCACATTTCAGGGCGAAACAGTAAGGGGTTTGAACAATCAGTTGCAAGGAGCGATTACGTTAAAACAGAACATAAAAAAATTGGCAGCAAGACGTTTTGATTTATTTATTTCTGATAAAATTCTTGGAACCTACACAGCGAGGTTGTTAGGTTTACAAGATCAAATTACGTATTACGATTTAGTTTTATACTCCAAACCTTATCCGATGCCTTTCGTGAAACGTTCTAGCTATCCAAATATTAAACAAATTGCTAACGAATTTGAAAAAAAACTAAAAATATTTAAGAAAAGTAAAGAATATCAAAATATTGTCAAAAATTGGTTAAATTAATTTTTATGATATGTTACAAACAATAAAAGGGAAAAATTATGTCTCTTTGATTTTTCATTCCTTTTATGTTAAATAGATGGCTAAGGAATACTCGAAAAAATTATTTTTTTTTGCATTAATTTCCGAAAAAGTGTTAACTGATTAATGAAGAATGCCTAATATTTGTATCAAAATTAGTTGATTTTTACAAAATGTTGTATCATGAGCATATTACTTATACAGCCCCCAATTCATGATTTTTATCTGACTCAAAAACGAACCATACCATATGGCCTGGCCTGCATTGCAGCATCCCTTCATTCCGAGGGGTTCAAGACTGAAATTTTTGATGCACTGGCCACGAAAAAATCCAAACCGATTTCCTGGCCTGATGAAATGATGTATTTGCATGATTATTATGGCCGCAAAGATTTATCTCCATTTGCTTTGTTTCATCAATATCGTCATTTTGGTTACAGTTTTCAGCATATCGGAAAAATTGCGTGCGAATCAAATGCGTTTTTAGTGGGGATTTCCTCATTGTTTACTGCTTATAGTGAACAGGCCCTGCAAACAGCAAAAACAATTAAAAAATGGCTCCCCAAAGCAATTGTTGTGATGGGGGGACATCATCCTACCCATTTTCCGCGTGATGTTCTTAGGCATTCAGAAATTGATTTTGTGATTCGAGGTGAAGGCGAATTTAGCTTGCCTGCTTTGGTCAAAACGTTGAAAAGTAAGACATCTGTAGATAATATCCCTGGGATTGCTTACAGGAATGATGAAAACAACTTTATTATCAATGAACCAGCATTTATAAAAAATCTTGATACCTGTTCCCTGCCAGATACGTCTTGTATTAAGAATCAATTTTATCAGCGCAACGACCAAAAAAGTCTTGTGGTCGTTGCCAGTCGCGGATGTCCAATGAAATGTTCATACTGCGCATTGGGCAATTCTCAATGGACATATCGGAAAAAATCAGTTAAGCGGGTCATTGAAGAAATTTCCAGCGGTATTGGCAATGTCGCATCTGCTTTTATTGATTTTGAGGATGAAAATATCAGCCTGAATAAAGCCTGGTTTATGAAGCTTTTGACACAGATTCGCATACATTTTCAATCAAAGGATTTAACATTGAGGGCCATGAATGGTCTGTATCCATCAAGTCTGGACACTGAATTGATTTATACAATGAAACAGGCTGGATTCAATGCATTGAATCTATCGGTTGGAACCCTATCTAAAAAGCAATTAAAGCATTTTAAGCGGCCTGATGTTTCAACAGATCTACCAGAAATTTTAAAAAATGCCAACCGCCTGAATCTGTCAACAACTTCTTACATTATTGCTGGCGGCTTGAATCAGAATCCATATGATTCTGTTGATGACATGATAAAATTATTTCAAATGGGAACAGTCGTGGGCCTGTCAATTTTTTATCCAGCGCCTGGAAGTCAAGATTACGAAACGCTGAGACAGATGAATATGTTACCAGACAAGATGAATCTGATGCGTGGCACATCACTCCCAATTTCTCATACAACAAGCCGGATTCAATGTGTGACCTTACTACGATTGACGCGTATCATAAATTATATCTACCTTATGGCCTGTAATGGGCAAGAAATACCAGAACCAAAAGCCTGTCATCAGAAGCGTCTGTCATCTGATACCAATCGGGAAAAAATTGGAAAATATTTGTTATCATGCTTTTTCCATGACGCCATTATTCGCGGTATTGATTCCGATGGCTATATTTTTGAACATCATGTTGATACTGATCTCGTAAAATATTTTTTAAAGCAATTGAATATCAGAAATGATTCGTGGATGAAAGAAACGCGTAACAAATTTTAAATCAGGGGCAACTATCACATTGTTTGTACAAAAAAACTTGTACCGGCATGATTATTGGATTAATCTTGAATTCATTGATTGAGACAAATTATCAATTGGCCGAAACGATTATCAAGATCTAAATTAACAAACATTGACATAACAATATATTTTAGTGTAATATATTATAAAAATCAAAATAATTAAAAAAACATTGAATGTCTCTGATTCAATGTCCCCCATGAGAAATTGAGTTATGAAAAGTTGGAAAACTATATATGTATTTTTTTTGGGACTCATCATCTTGTTGCCTGAATTAAAGGCGGACATATATTATTATAAAGATGATAATGGCACCCTTCATTTTACAAATTCTCCTGAATCACGTAACAATTACCATGTATTTAGACGCGATGCCTTCAAAAGCTGGCATCCAACACATTATGAACAGACACGATATGAATCTGTGATCTTGGAAGCCGCTCGCACATACAATATTGATCACACGCTGATTAAAGCAGTAATAAAGGCAGAATCAAATTTCAACCCCCGCGCAGTTTCTCCAAAGGGTGCAAGAGGATTGATGCAGATAATGCCTCATAATTTTAAGGACCTGGGAATCTATAACCCTTTTGATCCCCGCCAGAATATTATGGCAGGCACATTATATTTGAAACGCCTTGTCATCAGATTCGACAATCTGTCATTGGCTTTGGCCGCTTATAATGCAGGGCCAACAGTTGTCTCCTCGTATAACAATATCCCGCCATATAAAGAAACCCAGGATTATGTGCGTCGTGTCTTGCGATACTATAAATATTATAATGGTTTTGATTAATTATTCGTGTATAGATAAGCTTTCATAAAAACTGTCTATACATTTAAACCTATTAAGAGGCAACACTGTGAAATTTCCAATTCGCTTTTTTCGAATGATCGTCAATCGTGATTTCAATCCCATACAGGGACAAAAGAATTCATCCTTACATTTTTTTCAATGTCGACTGCCCATATGGGGAAGCTGGATTATTTTGTTTATCTTATGTCTGACAGGTATCATATGCCTGGGCGTTCATGGAGGAATCAAAAAGCATTTGACCGCTTTAGAAAACAACCCTTTTGCCTCAGCCATTCGCATTGAAGGTGCGTTTAGCCGTGCAAAACTGATGCGGCTCAAGTCTTTATTATATTTTAATACACAAAAAGAAATTTTTGAAACAACCCAAACACCATCATCCTATCATAAAAAAGTGATCGAAGCGGTCTATCCCTTTAATCAAATCTCTTTACGATTTCTGGATCGAACAGGCATTCAGATCCTGCCGGAATCATACGATGTTTTGAGTGTCAAAGTTCAGAGTTCATCAGAGAAGCAGCATCACAACACAGATAATGACATAAAATTGTGGATGATTGCTCACCTGAACCAGGAGACTTTTTTTGCCCCGCATGCGGGTGCAAGAGTTAATTATGGCTTGATCGTTTCAAAAACACTCTATGAAAAGATGGGATTTACAAAGCCATTTGATCAGGAGGCGGATTTGATTGATGCATGGATTTTATCAGTTGATGGCAAATATAATCTTCTCGAAGACCGCGCCAGAAATGATCAGGAATTATGGGCCCCTTTGACACAATCTGAACAAACACGATATGTTGTCCAAATGCCTGTTGTCAATGTCGCCGAACATTTGCCCGGGGGGGATGCGCTCATATCTGAAGGATGCTATGATGTTTTAACCAAAGGAAAATATTTTTCGCCATGTAAACATGTGGAACATTTTTATATTCACTTTCAAAAACCATATGAACCTCAGGATCAACAAAAAGCAGTTCAATGGGCCAATGCTGCCTTTGGCAAACATGTTTTTCAAAGTCCTTACTTTACACCGGATAGAAAAACAATCAAGTTTCAATTTCAGGATTTATCATTCAACCCAAATTATCGGGAGATTACCACGAAATGTCATGTTCAGTCTCAATTTCAGCATCTAAGGTCCATGATCGATATTCCGCTATCAATCGATTTTAAGGATGACCCCCCTTCTTATTCAGAAAAAACCACAACCTATTATTATGCCTATCTATATATTAACAAAGACCAGGATTTATTAAATAACATTCAATTACTGACACGATATATCAAAAATAAATTTGAAAGTTATATTGAAGATCATCAGGTGATGACACTAAAAAAATATCGAAATGATATGAGTCGAATTAACTGGATTGTTTTCTGGGTTTTCTTTAATATTGCCTTTTTGATGCTTGTTTATATCAGTGTAACGTTTTCTTTGTTTCTTCAGACCAAAATGCACAATATCGGCATGATGATGTCATTTGGCGCACCAGCACGATTGGTCAAACAAATATATATGTTTGAATCCTTAAAACTGGCATTACTGCCCTTGTTGGTGTCTATTATATTGGCACTGTTTATCTGGGCAATTACATCCTTTATGGCCAATGTCATGTTTGCGCTGAGCGTTTTTGGTATTATTTTTTATGTGTTGATTGTGTTGGCTGTTGCGTTATCCGGAGCGTGGTTTGCAGTGCGACATATTATTGCGCAATCGCCCTATCAATTGATTTCTTACAAAACATGATGATTGTACAAAAATATTCAGGTCGTGTAGAGACTTACAATAACGCCAATAAGAACAATTTTTTTTGAAATATTTATTAAGGTAAACCGGCCTTGATCATCGTTTCGGCCAAATGGGAACGTTGCGGTGAACCCAATGTAGGGGCGAACCTTGTGTTCGCCCTCGAACTAAAAACGTTTGCGAACAATTGTTCGAGGGCGAACACAAGGTTCGCCCCTACATTGTGGCCGAAATGATGATCAAGGCCGGTAAACCTGTTGTTTTAGATGATACATGCTATATGCTGGGTTTCGAAAAAAAAAGCCAGGCGATGTTTGTTTATATGGTGTTAACCTCTGAAATTACACATGAATTAATTGATTCAATAGTGTTCAAAGATAACAAAAGGCCTGTGACTGTATCTCTCTTAAATAGAATCAATATTGAAACTATTTCAAAAAAATTGGATTGCACGATGACTATAAAAAATATTTACTATCTATAATCCTAAACAAATATCTCTATTTAATAAAGAATATTATTAATAAATAAATCATAGAAAGAATGGAGGTCAGGAATGTCATCAGACAAAAATATGATTCAACAAGATAGCGGCCATCCAATGCTCGGTGCATTGCCGCCCTCACGAATGAAAAAAGGAAAAGTTGTGACGTGTGAGGAAGCCATTCAGGTCATTCGTGATGGCGATACGATTGCGACAGGTGGTTTTGTTGGTATTGGTTTTTCTGAAGAAATTGCTATCAAGCTTGAAGAATGCTTTCTCAAAACAGGACATCCCAGAGATTTGACCCTGGTATACGCAGCAGGTCAGGGTGATGGCAAGCAAAAAGGGCTGAATCATTTTGGTCATAAAGGACTTGTCAGAAAAGTAATTGGCGGTCATTGGGGGCTGGCACCCAAATTACAGGAACTGGCGATCAATAATGACGTTATTGCGTATAATTTACCGCAGGGCGTAATCAGTCATATGTTTCGAGATATTGCTGCCAAAAAGCCGCGAACCATCACGACAGTGGGATTGGGTACTTTTGTCGATCCCAAAAATGGCGGGGGAAAATTAAATACCAATACGACTGAAGAGATTGTTGAACGCATTATGTTTGATGGTCAAGAATATCTGGCTTATAAAACATTTCCAATTCATGTGGCAATATTACGTGGAACTACTGCCGACACTGATGGCAACATCACCATGGAACGAGAGGCTTTAACGCTGGAATCGCTATCAATTGCAATGGCAGCAAAGAATTCCAATGGGTTTGTTATTGTACAGGTCGAACGAATTGCAGAACGTGGATCTTTGAATGCACGCAATGTCAAAATTCCTGGTGTGCTGGTAGATTGTGTGGTGGTTTCCAAGCCGGAGAACCATTGGCAAACCTTTTCAGAAAAATACAATCCCTCATTTAGCTGTGAAATCAGAATGCCCATGCAATCCATTCCAAACATGCCAATGAACGCGAGAAAAATTATCGCCCGGCGTGCGGCAATGGAATTGAAACCCAATAGTGTGGTTAATCTCGGTATCGGCATGCCTGAAGGAATATCATCAGTTGCCAATGAAGAAGGTATCATTGACAATATTACACTGACAGCAGAACCCGGAGTAATTGGTGGACTTCCAGCCGGTGGTTTAAGTTTCGGTGCAGCCAGCAATACTGAAGCCTTAATTGATCAACCCTATCAGTTTGATTTTTATGATGGCGGTGGCCTTGATGTTGCCTTTTTAGGACTGGCACAAGCTGACCGACATGGTAATTTGAATGTCAGTAAATTTGGCCCGAAACTTGCTGGTGCAGGTGGATTTATCAATATCAGCCAGAATGCACGAAAAATTATTTTTGTTGGCACCTTTACCGCCATTGGCCTCAAGATATCAATAAACAATGGAGAATGTCGAATCGATCAGGAAGGTAAAAGCATCAAGTTTGTGGAGGATGTTGAACATATTACATTCAGTGGCGCATACGCCATTCAAAAAGGTCAGCCTGTTTTATATATCACTGAACGCTGTGTGTTTGAACTGACCCCTGATGGCATGAAAATAATTGAAATTGCACCGGGAATTGATTTGGAAAAGGATATTCTTCAACAAATGACATTTAAACCGCTCTATGACGCATCTATTCCACTGATGGATGCCCGGATATTCAATGAAGATATGATGGGCATCAAAGATGATCTTTTCAATATCTCTTTGTCTGATCGATTGATATACAATGCTCCCGACAATCTCTTTTTTGTCAATTTTGAAAGTTTTTCTGTCAATACGCAACAGGATATTGATGACATTAAAAATGCTGTCGAAAAAATGTTATCCCCGCTGAATAAAGAAGTCTATACCATTGTCAATTATGACAATTTTTCTATCGCGCCAAATTTGATTGACAGCTATACGCAGATGGTGCAGCAATTGGTTTCAAAATACTATTCACGTGTGACACGCTACACGACAAGTACCTTCCTGAGAATGAAACTCAAAGATGCGCTGGCACAGCGTAATGTGCCGCCGCATATTTATGAGAGTCAGGAAGAAGCAAAAAATGCGTTGAAACAGTAAGGGGACGTTCTAAAAAATTAGTACACCAATCCGACAAGTCGGACCTGTCAGACTTGTCGGACAATAGCAAATGGGGGTTGCAACTTAATTGGTTGCGAACCGATGTCCGAGGCAAATATTTGATTCGCTCTGCAGACGAATACAATTCATTTGTTTGGCATTTATCTTGCTTGATTCTTTATTTTTTTGTATATCATTCAAGCCGTTGGGGTTGAAATTATGTTAGAAATAATTTTTAAAAAACGTAGACCATATCTTGTCGTGTTGCTTGCGTGGTTTGCTGTAACAGGCATATCCAATGCCTATGAAATTGAACTGAACAAACAGGGAAAAAGCTATGCCCTGTTAATTGGTATCAATCAATATTCCAGCTATCCAGACCTGCAAACACCGACGAGAAATGTTGAAACGCTGGCAAAAATCCTGATTCAAAACTATGATTTTCAGCGAAATACAGTGATTAAAATCACCGATAAACAATCGCCTACATACGCTTTAATTGAAAAGCAGTTGATTGCTTTGGGGAAACGCCTGACTGAAAAAGATCAGTTGTTAATTTATTTTTCAGGCCATTGTCAAATGGATGAAAATGGTGAAACCTATTGGATTCCTGCCGATAGTATGCTTTCTAAAAAAAACTGGTTCAGCCATAGATATTTGATCAATACCCTGATTCAACCAAATATGAGCGCTGTTCGGCATATTGTGATTATCTCTGAGGGCTATTTTTCCAGCCACCTTTTTCAAGCACAAAAAATCCCGCCATTCGTATCTAAAACATTATATAAAGACTGGCTCAATAAAAAATCCTATCGAAAATCAAGAGAAATATTTATCTTGAATGATCGCTATTGGGACAAAAATAATAAGACCAATGGCCTGGGCTTGTTTGCATTTTATATGTCCCAGGCATTCAGTAAGATAAAAAAACGTCGGATAGCACTTTCTGATGCCCTTTTGAATTCTGATCTGATTCATGGCCCTATCCAAAACCTGACAGGAGTGGGGGTAATTTATGGCCGACTCATAAAGGCCAATGATCAGGATGGACAATTTGTATTGGAAAAAGCCAAACGCCTGCCAAAAGCAAATATTGCTTCATGCCAACCCAACCCAAGTATTGGCTATGTTGGTGATCCTTTTCTTTTTTCCTGTGAAACGACAGGTCCGGCATCTCGGGTATCAATTAAAATGAATGGGCGTATTTATCAAATGACCGGACTTGACACGCTTTGGAAATTTCAGACACGCATTAAAAATTCAGGTAAAACCTTTTTTTATGTCACAGCATGGAATGAAGAAAAAGTTAAAGGGAATGAATACAAAGGCTTTGTTGAAACTGTCATGCCCACACCATTGCTTTGTAACGTCATTTCATCGCGCGTTTCCCCATCAAAAGGACGTCTGGGAAAAACATTTCACTTTTATGCAAAAACAGATATTCCCACAGATCACGTTGATATCTACTTAAATGATCAAAAATATGCCATGCATGGGCAGCATAAAAACTGGTCATTCAGTAAGCAAATTGATACCATTGGCAAAACGTACTATTCAATGGTCACATCAAATAAATCTGGTGCTTTTGGAAAAACGCAACAGGGATATGTTGAAACCAATGTGCCACCAGTAAACGTAACCCGCTCCAGGGTTAAGCCGGAATATGGATATGTTGGCGATGAATTCGTTTTTACCTGTGTAACAAACAGAACCGCAAAAGAGGTATTTATCGAAATTAATGGCGAAACGTATGCCATGAGAGGCAGCCTGCGAGATTGGATTTTTAAAATACAAATCAATAAACCCGGCCTTGTTGAATATGAAATGGTTGCCTTAAATCAATTGAAGGAGAAAGGCGATAGACAGTCAGGAAACTTTTCGATCTCTAGAAAACCACTGGAAATTCCTGATGTTTCAAATATTTCCATTTTGCCCCAAACCATTTATAAGGGGGAATCTTTCCTGATTCATGCGCAGACCAATTCACCTGCACGCATGGTTTATATTGACATGGATAACCAAAAAGATATTTTAAAAGGCAAAGGGACGCAGTGGTTTTACACAACAAGAATTCATAAATCCCATAATGTTCATTTACGAATTGTTGCAAAGAACCACCGGGGCATGCAGGGACTGGCTCAGGATCAGATGATCAATATTAAAGAAATCCCTTTGGATGCAATTAAAATTATTCACGCTGAAATTTCTCCCAAAAAATGTGATGTTGGATCTGATGTATTTTTTCATGTTCTGACAGATAAACCATCAAAAAAGGTCAATTTGATTCTTAACAATGATCAAATTCCCATGAATGGACAGGATCGGGAATGGCAACTGACCCAGACAATTGATCTGATGGGCCTTTTTTATTTTGCGATTATTCCGATTAATGGACGAAACATCAAAGGCTTATCATATATAGATTCTATTGACATTTCGCCTGGAAATCCAAAAGTCAAATGGATTCGGTCTTCACCAGAAAACCCATCACCTGATGAACCGGTAACGATCCATGCACACACAGATAAACCAGCAAAAAGAATGATTCTAAAAATGAATAACATTTCTTATCCCATGAATTCAGCCTATCGCGATTTTTATTTTAAGTATATGTTTACTGAACCCAAAGTGTATCATTTTACTGTTCAGCCATACAATTTAATAGATAGCCCGGGGATTTCCTCAAAAGGGCGTGTGAAAGTGCTTGCGCCAACAGTCCCTGTCCCTGGTGTGATGTCTGTAAATATTACACCAATGGAAACCGGTTATTTTCTTAACGAATCCCTTTTGTTCTCAGCGATTACTGATGTACCGGCAAAGCGTTTGGTTTTGGTTCTTAATGACAATGCCATTGAAATGAATGGGATCAACACGATCTGGCATATAAACCATATGATTAATAAAATTGGATTCAATACTTACAAAATAACCTCATACAATAAAGACAATCAGTCAGGAAAAACAAAATCTGGCGAGTTTCAAGTGTATAAAAAGAAAGAAAAACCTGTAAATATCACGCATGTTGATGTGAACCCAAAACAAGGGAAACCTGGAGACATATTTCATTTTTCAGCAACAACAGACCAGACAGCGCAGAGTGTAAAACTCATTATTGACGACACAACCTATGACATGTCTGGCAGAGAAACCCGATGGCATACACAACTCAAAGGCTATAAAAGTGGGGATAACCCATTTTATGTAATTGCCATGAATCAAACAGGACTTTCGGGTATGAGTCAAACAGGTGTCTTTTCAATTAATGAGCCAGCAACCATATCCAAGCCAGTTATCATACAGACACCAAAATTTACATTACTCCCACCAAAAGATCGCTTTGTTGATCATGGCAATGGCACTGTTACAGATAAAAGCACACAATTGATGTGGACAAAAGCCCCAAAAACCATGCCAGATACTTATGATAATGCAGTGAATTACTGCAGAAACCTGAATATTAATGGTATGTGCTGCTGGCGGCTTCCTACAATTGAAGAATGGAAAAAATTCGTTGATAACTCTCAGCAAAACCCAGCTTTACCCCATGGACACCCCTTTGAATCTATTCATACAAGTATTGGGTATTGGTCAAAAACATCTCATCGTTTTGGCCCGCAATATATGTATCAAATGAAACTTTGGTATGGCAAAGCGGGCTATATGAATAAATCACAACGGGCACTTGTCTGGCCTGTTCGATACGCTGGATTTGATTAATTTGAAAACAACAAAACTGGCCACACAACTGGTATTGTCTTTTTTTATTGCAATGGTTGCCCCCATGACCATTGCAACAATTTTTTCCATTGTTTACTTTAGCAATGAAATCAGAGATCATGCCATGCAAAAAATGCGGTGTGAAGGTCTAATGACCACTTTAATTTATGACAATGCATTAAAGGATCTCCAGCAACTCGCAAAAATTTATACCAGAAAAAATGCGACGACATTGTTATTTTCATCAGACTCCGATTTATCGATACAAAAAAGTTTATACAATTGCATGCGATCTGACAATATAGACATGTTGACCCTGGTGGATATGTCTCGAAAGGTCGTCAGTCGCATTCATTCTCCGAAATGCTTAGGCGATACCCTACAAGAAACACCCTTTCTAATCAATGCAATATCTGGAAAATCAAGCGTGGCAGTAGAAGTCTTCTCTGGTTTTCAGTTATGTCATGAAGGTTTTGGTTTTCCAAAAATTAAGGCGCAATCAAATTTACTTTTTATTACTGCCGCTGCGCCAGTTTATGATCTAAATCGTGAAAAATTGATTGGCGCGATGATCATAAGAAAAAATCTCTCTCCTGAAAACGAAGTGATTCAAACCATTGGGCAGCAGTTGTGTATCAATACCGCCCTTTATCATGGGGTTTCATACATGGGCGCAATTTTAACAGGTGATGAAGAAAACTTTTATCCGGTTCCAAAGATCATATTAGAAAAATCCCTGTCAGATAACAAACCAACATTTTATGGAAAGTTTATTCAAAATGGATATCTCAATTTAATTATACCCATCAAGGATTTTAATCATCATCCTGTTGCACTGATTGTTATCCAACGTAGTGCCCATACTTATGTCCGCGCACAACATATTGCCATGTTCACACATATTTTCATTTTATGCCTGGCTATATTTTTGGGGTTTGTGTTTCGGAAACATATCGAACGTCGGATTTTAATTCCCCTCAATGAACTTCAAAATGGCGCAAAACAAATACGCAATGGCGACTATAAATATCGTCTGTCTGTCAAAGGGATCGAAGAAATTGAACATCTGGCATTGGCTTTTAATGAAATGACCATTGAGCTTCAAGATAAACAAGATTTTTTAACGCGGACTGAAAAAAAATTTCGAGGTATTTTTGAAAATGCAGTGGAGGGGATATTCCAAATGATGCCTGATGGTCGTTTTTTGGATGTCAATCCGGCAATGGCACGAATTTTAGGCTATGCTTCTCAGACTGAATTGTTGGCAGAAATCACTGATATGGCCAGACAAACATTTGTAACCCCTGATGATTTATCCAGATTTCGACATATCCTGGCCGAAGAATTACAGATTATTGATTTTGAAACACAATTGTATCAAAAAACAGGTCGCAAAATTTGGTGTTCGATCAGTGCCCGTGCAGTTTTTGATACGGAGGGTGAAGTCTTAATCAAAGGGGATTTATTATACTATGAAGGCACTTTGCTTGATATTAGCAATAGAAAAGAACGTGAACATGCTGAACATGCACGTAATGCGGCTGAAATGGCCAATCAGGCCAAAACCGATTTTCTTGCACGCATGAGTCATGAAATTCGCACGCCAATGAATGCCATATTGGGAATGGCGGAAATGCTTCAAAACAGCCCGCTTTCCCCGGAACAAAAACGTTATGTCGATCTTTTCAGTTCGTCAGGCAAGCTCTTGTTGAGCATCATCAATGACATTCTGGATTTTTCAAAAATTGAAGCAAACCAACTGGCCATAGAGTTTATTGAATTTGACCTTGTTGAAGTAATTGAAAATATCGGAAAAACACTATCATTTAAGGCACATGAAAAGGCGCTGGAATTTGTTATTCACATTGAACCGGATGTCCCGCGATATGTTTTCGGCGATCCGGTGCGTGTGCAACAAATACTGATGAATTTAACTGGAAACGCAATCAAGTTCACCGAAAAAGGCGAGGTTGTTTTAAAAGTCGCTACAGATCATAAACAAATGAATTCATATATTTTTTCAGTGGAAGATACCGGAATTGGAATTGATCAATCTTATCACGCAACGATCTTTGACAGTTTTTCTCAGGCAGATACATCAACAACCAGACATTATGGCGGCACAGGACTGGGGCTGGCAATTAGTAAAAAACTGGTTGCGCTGATGAAAGGCAGGCTGTGGTTTGATAGTGAACCCAATCGGGGCACGTCTTTTTATTTTTCATTGACTTTAGAGTCTGCTGACAGAGATGACCCCCCAACCCGAAAGCTTCAAAAATTTATTGGCAAAAATGTGATGATTATCGAAAGCAATATCAGAAGTGCAAAGGCATTGGAAGCGCGTTTGAAATACTGGCATATGCATGTAAACTGTTTTGATTGTGCGAAAAATGTCCTGGAACATTTTAATACCAGTCTTGAACCATCTCAGCCAGATATTATTTTTGTCAATCAATACTTGCCTGATGATGATCCATTTGCATTGAAAGAAAAAATAATGCAAGGATTGTCCTTAAAACCATTGTTTATCATTTTATTTTCCTCAAATAATGAAATCGCCAAAAAGGAAAAAGCCAAACAAAGCGGTTATGATGCCTTTTTGAACAAGCCAATCATGATCTCGGACCTCGATCGGGCTTTAGATATTTCTACTCGAGATAAGCGTGTTGAAAAACCGAAAATTCTTCCGAATAAAATCACGATCCTGAAAGCTTTGAAACCACTTCATATTCTCGTTGCAGATGACCACCTTTCAAATCGAAAAGTAATCGAAATGTTTTTGAAAAATGATCCAGTCATACTTGATTTCGCTATAAATGGTCAGGAAGCTGTTGAAAAGTTTTTATCCAAACCGTTTGACATCATAATCATGGATATGGAAATGCCTGTATTGAATGGGCTTAAAGCAACCCAAAAGATTCGTCATATTGAAGCAGAGCAGAACAAAGAAGTAACGATTCCCATAATATTTCTTACAGCGCATGCCCTGGATGAACACCAAAATCAATGTTTTGAGGTTGGCGGGACAGCCTGTCTAACCAAGCCGGTCAAATATCAAAAATTAATTGAAACGATTCAGGAATATTCAGTCCCTGTGAATCCGATTGACAGTGCTTTCGACAATAATTCTAACCAGCCGGTGCTTGATGAAAACCATATGCGAGATACAGACTTAGATACGCATATTTCTGATCAGGATGAAAACGATATTTTCGATACTGACACGGATTTTGATATGCCCGACTTTTCAGACATTGATGTCCAGAGCAGTATGGCTGAATTACTCCCATTTTTTATTGAATCCACGCAAAATGATCTTGCGCAGATAAAAAAAGCAATGGAAGAAAGCGATCTTGAAACAATCCGCCGCGTCGGACATAGCTTGAAAGGCTCATCAGGCGCCTATGGACAAGATGATATTGGACAAACTGGCGCATCCTTAGAAATCGCTGCTTTAGCAGGCGATTGGCAAGACATTAATGATCGGGTGACTGATTTGGAAGCATCCCTGAATCAACTCGTTCAAACCCAAACAGTATAATTTTGGAGGTATATCATGAAAGAAAAAATCGATTTAATCATTTCAATAGATAAATATGAATCCAAGCATTTTTTTAAACGTACACTATCGCCATCAGTTTTTAGAATGCAATTTTCCCAGAATAATATTCAATTTGACAAACTATACACAAATAGACGACCTGATGCGTTGGTCATCAATTATGAAGTACAATCACGATATATCAGTCAGATGGCAGGAACTGTCCGAAATATTCAAAATGATGATATGACCAAACTGGTGGTGGTTTATGGAACTGAAAAAAAAGTTGAAAAATTGCCTGAAAGCTATGATATTCAATTGTATCTTCACAAACAACTCAAGGCTGAAAAATTTCAACGTCGATTTTTATCATGTTTTCATTTGAACGAATTAATTAATAAAATTGTTGGCGCCAAAAGAGAAGAGTCGGACAAGCTAAAACTTTTGATTGCTGAAGATGATGAAAAAACGATTAAATTGTATGAAAAGTTTTTGTCTGGTATTGCTTTTCAAACAAAAATTGTTAAGGATGGCACAGACGCATTGATCACTTACGACCAATGGCGGCCTGATATTATTTTACTGGATATTCTGTTACCGACGATGCCAGGACTTGAAGTATTAAAAGAAATTCGAGAGGTAAGAAAAGATAAACATCCGGCAGTTATCATGGCTACATCGCAAGGCAAGCAGGAGACTGTTAAAACATGTATTCAGCATGGCATCCAGGGATATATCCTCAAGCCTTTGGATATTGCACGTTTGAATCGGTCGATAATAGACAATTATGTCATGCATTGGATTGCACAGTCACAGACAGAGGTAAAAAAGGATAGCCAGAAAACGCCTTCAGCCACCAAGGCGAAAGAGGTATCAAAGCCAACTCAAAAATTAAAACTATTGCTTGTTGATGATGATCCCAAAATCATTCAGCTTTATCAGAAGATTATATCTGCCAAAGCCTATGAAATAAAAACAGCAACGAATATTGCAGATGGTTTACAGATTTATCAAACATGGTCTCCTGACATGCTTGTTCTTGATATCATTTTTCCTGAAATGTCGGGTATCAAATTATTAAAAGAGATTCGACAAAATGCGAACGATACCTCCACGACCATTGTGATGGCAACTGTTCAGAAAAAAGATTCAGTCATTAAGGAATGTCTGAAATATAATATTCAGGGGTATTTAATGAAACCTTTTGATGTCAATAATTTGAATCAGGTGTTGTTTCAGTATCATAAAAAGAATCCAAATCGAAAAGAACGTTCATAATAATGAACAGATTCGATGTATTCAATAATCGGAATCAAACCCTATGTCCGAGAACGAATGTAGAGGCGTGCCTTATGTTCGTCCTCGAACAAAAACCATCACGCCCGATTTTTGAGTATTTCAGTTAATATTGCTACAGTTTAAGCGCTATTAACCTCAACTTTTTTCAGTATTTTTGCAGTTTTCGTTTGTGTCATTACATACTTTTCCGCATCCTTTGCAGGATGTATACAGCTCCAAATAGTCCCAAACCCAAAATATATGTCCAGTACCTTTGATCATAAGGTATTCCAATCCATCTGGAAATCAAATCCGGTCGCATTAAAGTCAATGTTGCAGACAACAATATGGGAATATCATAGAAGCGGTTTCGTGTAACAAGCCATCCTTGAGTTGCTGAAGCAAATGCAAAATTTCCCATACAGGCCATAATAAAGATAAGCAAACCCTGAAGCCAGTTATTGACATTATGAAGAATCAAGTCTGTATTAAATATAAACATAAAGGGCAAAATTGCTGTCCGAATGTCATACATAAAGCCCTGAATCCCTGTGGGAATAGGCTTTGATCGCGCAATAGCTGATGCCGCATATGCTGCAAGCCCGACCGGTGGTGTGTCGTCTGCCAGGATGCCAAAATAGAAACAAAACAAATGTGCTGCCATTAATGGCACCGCAAAATCCTGAAATTGTGCAATGGTTACAATTGCCGGGGCTGTCAATGATGCCATCACAATATATGTTGCTGTGGTGGGTAACCCCATACCAATAATCAAACTGGCAATGGCAGTGATCATCAGCATCAAAAAGATATTTCCCATAGAAATGCTGTCAATGATTTGTGTAATCAATCCACCCAGTCCCAATGCAACAACACCGACAATAATGCCTGCAGCAGCAGTTGCCATTGCCACAGCAATCATATTTCTGGCGCCTGCTGCAAGGGCATTGAACAAATCAATCCCGCCCTGTTTAAATGAGGGCCACAATTCAGTGTTATTCATCATGGCTTTGACAGGATGCTGAAAAATCATAATGACCGCCATAATACAGATAGATTTGAATGCAGCCATTTCTGGAGAATGTCGAAACACGACCAGTTCCACTAAGAGAAAGACCAGCGGCAGTAAGTAATGAATCCCCTTGAACAATGTCAGAAAAAATGGCGGCAGTTCATGTCTGGGAATGCCTTCTAATCCCAGTTTGGATGCTTCAATATGAGAAATATAAAACAAGGCGGCATATGATGCAAATGCAGGGATTGCTGCTGCTTTAATCACTTCGATATAAGGCACATTGACATATTCCGCTATAATGAACGCAGCAGCCCCCATAATGGGTGGTGCCAGTTGACCGTCTGTGCTGGCAGCAACTTCGATCGCTGCTGCCTTTTTGGCCGGATAGCCCACTTTTTTCATCAAGGGGATTGTAAACGTGCCGG
>Ga0272440_1001609_pt1 | contig 18324 bp, 4 predicted proteins | sample SSMMMBAug17_FD_192440 | JGI IMG/M metagenome (GOLD analysis project Ga0272440, IMG submission 192440) | Marine sediment archaeal communities from Little Sippewissett salt marsh, Falmouth, MA, United States - SSM-MMB-Aug17 | ecosystem: Environmental > Aquatic > Marine > Wetlands > Sediment ...
GTTGATTTTCTCTCCCAGGATGGCGCGCAGGATTTGTCATATGGCGATAAAGTATTGCTGGCAGATGATTACAGCAATGGCGGCACTGCCGGCAGAGTGTATATTTATATGGGAACCGACGCTGCGATTAACCTGAGTGAGGCGGACTACAGTGATATAGGTTATTGGAAACAGGATGGGGTAACATAGGTCATTCCTGAAGGTCTTAATTTTTCAGATTCCGATTCAATGGCCATTGGCGGGCTTGTGGTTCGAAACGATGTCCGAAGCTTTTCAGATGCCACGTTAACCAAAAAGAGGGTAAAAAAGAAGGTGAAAGAAAGGGTGAGAGAAAAGGTAAAAAAGAAGGGCAAAGACATTTTCTCATTATGGCCTTAAAAGATCGATTTGATAAATTGTCTGATCAGATTGAAGTTGAAATCAGACAATCCAATTTTACCACATTGGTCAAACTGAGAAAATTTCTGTTCAACTTTAGTGCCTTACAGTTTATCTTGTCCAAAAAAAGAAATTGATAAGACCCTAATAAAATTATTGTTTTAATGTAAAAATTGACACTAAAAATTTTCATCCAAACTTTTAATATTTGTTGCATTATGTATGTATTGGATTGTGGGCAGAGCCCACTTTAGTTCTATTGACGATGTTTATCGATGGTGGGAACAATATGGTAAACCTATGCAAACAAAACAGTCTTGATCGAAAATCAAAGGTTTCAGAAAAAAGTCAGTTGCTGTTGCATAAATTTATGCAACAGCTGGAAAAAATATTCAAAAAATTACCTAACTGTTTGGAATGGAAGAGTTTTTATGTCAATTGTTTCCCATTGGTCAGGGGAATTTGCAAGGATATTCGAAAGATTTCCTTTGAAAATCAACTAAATAAGTCCCAAATTAAGGCCATTTCTGAGGTGAAGAAAACATCAAATGAAGCCTATCAACATATTGTAAATAATACACAATCTTCTGATACTAAAAAAAATGAAAATAAAAATCAAGGCGAAAATTGGCAAGCATTGTTCCCCTGAAAGATATGAGTGCCAGAGAAATAAAAAAACTCGCCGAAAAAAATATTCTGGCTACGCACACCTTATTCGTGACTGCAAGAGTTCGCAATACAATTTTATGGTAAAAAAATAGATCTGTCATATTTGTTTTATTATTCCAATATGATTTTTTTGTCTTGTTTTTGTTTACATTTGAAAATGATTTAGTTAATATGTAATTTTGTAATTTTGATAAATAAATAAACAAATAATATAAATTGCACTAATATGAAGTTACATTGATAGTTTAACTAAATAACTATGCAGCCTTGGGGGGCTTCACTTTCAAACGCTTCGTGCAATTAATAATTCAGACCACCGACTTTGTCGGTAATATTTTGATTTTTATTATAAACCTTTTCATTCATTATTCATTGTTATTTTTTTGGGAGGTGCCATGTCTTTTTTTTACAAATGTTTATTTTTTGTAATGATACTTCATCTTTTTTTTATATCTAACTTTTTATACGCGTCATCTCAATGGCCAATGTTTAGATATAATTCTTCGCAAACCGGTCAATGTGATTATGATTCTAACGCTTACGCAACTTTAAGTTGGCGGTTTCAGACTGAATATAAAATTCGTTCATCACCTGTTATTGCTGAAGATGGAACAGTGTATTTTGGATCATATGATAACTACTTATATGCACTAAATCCAGATGGCACTTTAAAATGGCGATTTAAAAGCACTGGCGATATTCATTCGTCGCCAGCAATTTGTGACGATGGAACTATCGTTTTTTCTGCAATTTATGCTTATTTATACGCACTCAATCCTGATGGCACATTAAAATGGCAAAAACAATTGGGATGGGGATATTCATCTCCTATTATTGCTCCAGACAATACCATCTATATTGGTTGTTCCGATGGCTTTATTTATGCCATTGGCTCAGATGGTAAACGAAGATGGCGATACAGAGCAGGTGAAGAGTGGAGCTTTCAAACAAATGGTACAATTACGACAGCCCCTGCGTTGGATGAAAATGGTGTTTTATATGTTACATCTTCAGATAACTACCTGTACGCACTGGATACAAATGCAATTGACGAGGATGATCGGTTGCTGTGGAAATTTACCCACAGCTACATGCAGCATCCAAACACATCACCTGTTATTGGGCCTGATAATACTGTTTTTATTGCTACAAATTCAAGTAAACTAATTGCTATTGATGCCAGCAATATTAATTTATCTGATGAAGAACGTTTCAAATGGTACGCGGTAATTTCAAATTCTCCAACAACACCAGCGATATCTTCCACTGGTATTTTATTTGTTGGAGCGGGAACTAATCTATATGCATTTGATGTTATTACTGAGTTTACGGGCAGCAGATTAACGCCGCTATGGACATTTACAACCACAGGTAATATTACATCTGCACCAATTATTGATAAAAATGAACATGTTTATTTTGGAACAAGCGATAGTAAATTATATGCAATAAAAGATTATATAAACCAGGATTATAGTATACCAAGACAAGCGGTAAAGGTTTGGGAATTTAAGGCCATAAGCAGTATCTATACATCACCGGCAATCAGTGAGGATGGTACCATATATTTTGGATCTGATGATTATTATCTTTATGCGCTTCATTATAGGAATAAATGTATTATAAAAGGAATAACCCTTGATGCATCAACTCAAAGGCCTGTACCTTCCCGAATATCAACCAATACCGGCTCAAATACATCATCTGGTATTTCAGGTGAATTTATTTTGCCTTTGCTGCCTGGTAACCATATAATTGTTATATCTTCACATGGCCGCAAATCTATAACCAGGCAAATACAGCTATCTTCTGGTATCCACACAGAAATTATTGAACTTGAAAGCGGCATTCAAGATTCTCCCTGGCCAATGAAAAGCCATGATCCAAGGCATACTGGTAGAAGTCCATATGAAGAAAAAGGATGGGGTGCACTTAAATGGAAATATAAAACAGGGGGAAATGTCCGGTCTTCTCCGGTTATTGATTCTGAAGGTACTATTTATGTTGGTTCAGACGATTATTATGCTTATGCCTTGAATCCTGATGGTACATTAAAATGGAAATATAATACACGAGATGCTGTGTATTCATCTCCAATTGTTGGCATTGATGGAACCGTATATTTTGCTTCTTATAATGCTTATGTTTATGCTTTTAATCAGGATGGGAGTTTAAAATGGAATGTTAAAGGTGCAACAAATTATCATTATTCATCTCCGGTTATAGGAAATGATGGAACTTTATATATTTGTTCATATCATAAAAGTTGTGGATATATTGATGCTATAGACCCAATAGGCAATAAAAAGTTTCAAAAAAATGTATTGGGAAAATATATTTTATCAAGTCCGTCTATAGGATGGGATAATAGGCTTTATGTCGGTTCATATAATGGATATTTGTATTCCATCAACCTTGATGGAGAAAAATATTGGAATGTTTCAGCCGGTGCACAATACTCATCACCGGCAATTGATGAAAATGGGATTATTTACAATGGATCAAATGATAACTATTTCTATGCTTTTTATCCGGACAAAACTTTAAAATGGAAATATTCTACAGGAAATAATCATCTCTCATCACCTGCCATTGGCAACGATGGAATTTTATATATAGGTTCTTATGATAAGAAGAAGTTTTATGCAATTAATTCAAATGGTACAACTAAATGGCAATATTCAACTGATAACAGTATTTTACAATCACCTGCAATAAGTAAGGATGGAACAATTTTTTTCTCTTCTTATGATGGTTTTCTATATGCACTGAGGCCAATTGGTGATATTAAACTAAAATGGCGTTATCAAATCAGCAATTCTGGCGGAGAGAACATATCCTCTCCAGCCATTGGCAAAGATGGCTCTATTTACATCGGCTCAAGCGATGGCCATTTATATGCATTCAATATTGATAACAAATGTGCCATCATGGGCGTAATAACTGAATTGTATACATCAGATGATCAATTTGGTGTGGTTATTCCAAATGTCGAAATATCAATATCTGGAGATCATTTTCAAAAGACAGTACAAACCGATAGCAAGGGATATTATTATACAGAAGTTCCTTCATCAGGTATTTATGATCTGGAGTATCAAGCTGATGGGTTTATTACGATTCCTTTAAATAATCAGGATGTTCAAAACGGAAAGCCACTGGTTATCAATGTTGAAATGAGTAAAGAAAGACCATTGAACATTAAAACAAATTCTTTACCCCCAGGTGAAGTTGGTTCTGAATATAATCAACGGATTCGTATCAGCGGTGGTTATTTTCCTTATAAATTTTTTCATCTTACAACTGAGGGGCCTCTACCCCCTGGATTGGTTTTAGATGAACAAAGAGGTATACTCAGCGGTATATTCAATCAATCAGGTACCTACAGCTTTGTTATTCAAATCAGTGATTCTCAAAATCAAACAGGAAACACTAAATTTACAATAGAGGTTACAGAACAACTCATTTTTAACACAAATCAAAATTTGAAAAGAGCCACTCGTGGTCAAGAATATTCTAATGATATCAGCATGTATGGTGGTAAACGACCCTATACGTTTACTAAAATTTCTGGAACAATTCCAGCAGGCCTTAATCTTTCAGAAGAAACCGGCCACATCTCAGGTGTGCCTACTACCAGCAAATCTTACAACTTTGCCGTTCGTGTAAAAGACGATTATGGCTATTCAGCCGATCAATTATTTAGTTTACAGGTGATAGAACCTATCATCATTTCAACACAGCTATTAAATGGAGGTGTTGTTGATGAACCTTATGTACTGACACTTTCCTCTATTGGTGGATATGGAGATTACACATGGTCTATATATTCCGGAAAGCTGGTGGATGGGTTGAACTTAGATTTCAAGACAGGCATTATTTCGGGTGTCCCTAAAAACGAAGCCTATGAAACCATTGTCTTTTCAGTAATTGATACAGACAAACGAATTCATCATAAAGATTTTATTATGCAAGTTGCCTATAAGCTTGAAATTATAACGACATCTTTGTCAAAAGGCTTGCAAGGAGAACAGTATTCAGAAGTTATTCGATTAAAAGGTGGCATCGGTCCTTATGTATTTACAAAAGAAGGCGACCTGACAGATGGACTGATTTTAGATGAAAATACTGGAATTATTTCTGGCACCCCCACACAATCTGCAGAAAAAAATGTAATAATTTATGTGAAAGACAGTAAACAACCTGAACCTCAAACAACATCTCAGCAATTAAAAATTATTACGACAGATAAACTAACCATAATAAATTCAATGGTTTTACCAAATATTCGAAAAGGAAAGCCGATTGATTCTGTCCTGTTGATTGCAGGTGGTGGTTTATCACCTTATTATTGGTCGCTTGAAAGCGGCAATCTTCCAGTAGGAATTGCATTAAAAGAATCAAAACAGTTGGCAGGAACAGCAGGAAATAGTGGAATTTTTGAATTTTCGCTGAAAGTAACCGATTCTAAAGGCGAATGGGTAACCAAACAATTTATCTGGCATGTTTATGACTTGTTGACCATCAAAACCGGTGGAATGCCAGATGCCCCTGTGGGAATACCCTATAATTTCACACTTGAAGCAGTTGGTGGAAAATTGCCATATCAATGGATTAAAACATCTGGTGAGCTTCCCGATGGGCTCCAACTTAACAAAACAACGGGAACAATTTATGGACAACCCAAAACAGATTCAATAATCAGCACAATAACCTTTGAAGTTAGAGACAGTGATATTCCTGCTCAAACTGTTTCCAAAACTTTTACAATGGAAACTCTGGGCTTAGAACTTTATATTGTCTCAAAATATTTGCCTGAAGGCCGGGTTGGAAACAACTATTCTGCAAGAATTAAAGCATCACAAGGGAAAACGCCTTATTCCTGGCATCTTTCAAATGGGCATTTACCTGAAGGTTTAACTTTTTCCACAGAAACATTGGATGCAGTGATAAAAGGAGTTCCAGCACAGGCAGGTGTTTGTAATTTTACTTTGTCTGTTTTGGATAATGGAACGCCTGTTTCTTCAGTAAAAAAAGGATTTCAAATTAGTGTTTTTGATGATGTTAAAATTCAAACGACATCTTTGAAAACAGCCCAAAAAGGAGAACAGTACACCGATTCTTTAAAAGTGTTCAATGGAAAACCTCCTTTTACATGGGTGATATTGCCCGGGACAGGTAATCTTCCTGAAGGACTTGTGCTTGATTCTAAAACCGGCGTTATTTCCGGTCAAACAGATATGGATATTGGTGAATCTAAAAGCTTTATCGTCAGGGTTTACGATTCTGGTATTCCCGAAAGCCAGGATGAAAAAGAATTGATGATAGTTGTTAAAGCACCATTAATTATCGAAACAGACCATTTAAAAAAAGGACTGCAAAAAGCTTTATATGTTCAAAAATTAGAGGCTTCCGGAGGAATTCAACCTTATCAATGGTCAATTGTTGAACAGGAACTGCCAAAAGGACTTGAACTTGATAAAGATTCTGGTGATATTTCCGGTAGCCCTGTTGAATGCGGTGATAATTTTATGTTTAAAGTGCAGGTATCAGAATCAGCAGAATCTCCTAACTCCTTTATTCGAGAATACCAATTACAAATTGTCTGTTCAAATGATTATGAAATATCAGGCAATATCATGCGTAAAAGTCTGATATCCATTACTCTTGAAGGTGAAATGAACAAGCAAACCCAAACAGATGAAAATGGATACTATTGTTTTTCAAATTTGAGAAATGGCAGCTATGTCGTTACACCTTCATATGACACTTATATTTTTGAACCTGTTAGCCAATCCATTAATGTTAATAATATTGATGTTCATCATGTTGATTTTATCATTCCTTCTCTGGCAACAAAAGGCGATGTTGATGGAAATGGCATGTTGAACATAAAAGATGTTATTGTGTCACTTCAGGTCTTATCAAAATATACTGACATTCCTCTTTTCTTTGATGCACAATACAATGATATCGATGGGGATGACAAAGTATACTGGGCAGAAATCCTTTATATTTTTAATCAAATTTCACAATAAGGAGAAAAAATATGAGAAAGAGACCTTTTAGATTTTTTTGGATATTTGTTGTTTTTGCTGTATCTATTTCAATTCAGGCAAAGGCTGAGTCCTCTGAAACTTCCATACGAGGTAAAGTTACCGATTTAGCTACTGGAAACCCCATTGTCAATGTGCATATTCAGTTTGAAGGAGGGGAAACCCACACAGATTCTAAAGGTAACTATTTTCAGGATAACGTTGATCCTGCATTTTATACACTTGTTTTTTCAAAATTGAATTATGAAACAATTAAAAAAGATATTTACATTTATGGCGACACTGTTTTAGACATCCAAATGTCACCAGAATGTGTTTTGAGCATTATTACATTATCGTTGCTGCCGGCATCGGTGGAACAATATTATAATGAGGCAATAGATACCAACTGTAATACTCGCCCTTTTACATATTCCATTATTGATGGATTATTGCCCGCAGGTCTTGAAATAGATGAACTATATGGTAATATCTCTGGAACTCCTATAGAAGTTGGCTCAACAACATTTACTGTAAAAGTTATAGACATTAAAAATAATGATGCGCAAAGGACTTTTACTATGAATGTGACAGACACTATAGAATTTTTGTCACCTCAAGTTTTACCAAGAGCCACACAATGGTATTCTTATCATTACCAGTTTCTCGTAAAAAATGGTGTGGAACCCTTTGAGTTTAATATAATCAATGGATCGCTGCCAAATGGCATGTATCTGTCATTTAATGGTGTTATTGGAGATGGAAGTGCATTTAATGAAGAATTTGATGCACCATTGGGTTCAAATTGGGTTCTTTCCGGAGATGTGGCTCCATTTATTACTGATGATCATCGCATTCAATTCGGGGATATTACAAATGATCAATTTAGCGAGATAAGTATAGCCTGGAACATGGATAACAATTCAAGTATTCAATTTGACTATGAAGTTTCAAGTGAACATAATCCAACATCAAGTCGTTATGATCGCCTGATTTTTTCCATTGATGGTACTGTCATCAGTCGATGGAGTGGTGTTAAACATGATACGTTCACAATGAGCAATATTTCTTCGGGACGACATGTCTTTTCTTGGCAATATGTAAAAGATAGTACTGCCTCTGCTGGGGCTGATACCGCATGGATTGACAATATTATTATCCCGGGAACTGAGTCTCTTCCGAGTCAGATTGGACCCTCAAATTTTGAAATTGAAGTTATCGATGCAGAAGGACGCAAAGGACAAAAAGAATTTACGATTGAGGTCGTTGAACCTTTGATTGCAGAACAATTGACCTTAAAACACGGCATTGTGGGTGAAGAATATAATCAAATTTTTAAAGCAACAGGTGGTTATGGAGGCTATACATGGGACATATATTCAGGTATTCCTCCCAATGGATTAAATTTATATAACAATCATTTTCATGGTTTCCCAACAGAGCCAACATATGGAACGATTGTCTTCTCTGTTGTTGATGAAGAAGGTCGCATAGATTTTGTCGATACCACTATCCATATCATCAAGCCTTTACAAATTTTGATGGATGCCATTCCTGATGGTCTTGTTGGGGAATACTATTCTGAAATGGTACGTTTTGAGGGTGGCATTGAACCTTACTTATTTCAAATAAAAGGGATTTTACCTGATGGCTTTTCTTTTGATCCACACAAAGGCATCTTTTTCGGAACCCCAACAGCGGCTCTGGTCAACCAGATCGAAGTATCCCTTACTGATGGAACATATCCCGTCTCACAAAAAACTGATCCCAAAAAATTGACTTTCAAAATAACAGAAAATCTGACCATACTTTCCAGCACAGTTTTACCCTCAGCTCAAAAAGGGCAGGAAATTAATCCTGTTATTTTAAAAGCCGGTGGCGGTCCAACACCTTATTCATGGAGTGTAATCGAAGGTGTATTGCCTGATGGAATAGAATTAAATAGTGATACAGGAAAATTATTCGGGATTCCTTTGGGTAGTGGCGATATTACATTTAAAATTCAAGTCATTGATGCTACAGGACAAAGCAATACCAAAGTTTTTATATGGCATATTTCAGATGATCTGGTTTTGGTTTCTGGAATACTTCCTTCATCTGTAAAAAATATTCCTTACATTTACACTTTAAAAGCCAAAGGAGGTTTTCCTCCCTATGTCTGGCGAATTAAAAGTGGTGCTTTACTTTCAGGGCTTTCATTTAATAAGACAACAGGCACCATTGAAGGTATTCCAACGCAATCTGGTGAAATTCGTCAATGCACCATTGAAGTCAGTGACAGTGATACGCCATCACAAACAAAATCAAAAACATTTACCATGAATGTAATCAATAATGATTTGTATATTTTTACATCAGAATTGCCCAATGCTATTGTTTCTCAACCCTATAAGGAAACCATTCGCGCATCTTTAGGCCAGCCGCCTTACCAATGGCGATACAAAAGTGGAGAAATGCCAGCAGGCTTAGATTTAAAAACAACGCCATCAGTAGCGTATCTTGAAGGAACACCGAATACTCCTGGTCGTTATCATTTTGTAATCAGTGTTTGTGATAACGATACCCCTCAAAAATCTGTTGAGAAAGAATATACCATTGAAATTTATGGTGGTTTAGACGTTGAAACCAATACTTTGAAAAAAGCCTGCCAATATGAATTTTACAATGATGCCATTAAAGTTTCCAATGGAACGTTACCTTATTTTTGGAAACTAACTGGCGGATCTTTAGCTGGATCAGGCTTGAATCTTGACCAGCACTCCGGAACCATTTATGGAAAATCTTTTTTAAATCCTGGCCAACATGCAGAAATCGATGTAACAATTACTGATTCAGGAAATCCTGCAAACATTGTAGAAAAAACATATGATATCTATGGAATGAATTGTAGCCTTGAAATTGAACCTTCTCCATCAGATTTCCCACGCGCTTTGCAAAAACATTTCTTTCAGAAACCTTTTCAAGGAAAAAATGGCATGGCACCTTATTCATGGAGCATATCATCGGGAAAAATTCCTGATGGCATGGAATTGGATAAAGAAACAGGAATTTTCTATGGTATACCGGCGCAATGCGGATTTTTTAAATTTGTGCTGAATATGGAAGACAGTAGTTCCGGAGGGGCTGTTCAGGCTTATCAGTTTAAGGTTGTTTGTTGCAATAACTGCTACGAAATCTCCGGTTTTATAAAAGAAATGGATAATCCTGTTGCTGATGTCAATGTTTTTCTCAAAGGGGATGCCTCTGAAATAGCAACCACTGACATTGAAGGGTTTTATATTTTTGAAGGCTTATCCAATGGTAATTATTCTGTATCTGCTGCAAAAGCAGGATATACATTTACACCTGATAATTATTCTTTAACAATTGAAAAACAAGATATTCATGAAAATAATTTTTCAGCAAAGTGCGAATCCAGGCCACCCTACAAACCATCAAATCCAATGCCGGAAGATAATTCTGAAAATATTTCTCTTGATATCCATCTGACATGGACTGGCGGAGATGAAGATATAAAGGATTCTGTGACTTACGAGGTATATTTATATCCTGGCTCATTAGAAGCAAACCCACAATTTTTTATAGATCTAAATGAAACACAATTGAGTTTACAAGATTTGGAAGCAAACCAAGTATATTACTGGAAAGTTATTGCAACGGATAATCATGCCATCCAAACAACAGGAGATATATGGAAATTTACGACAATCGAACCAGATCTTGAAAATCCTGATCCTCCCACTCAGATTCATACCTTGAACTGTTCAGTAAAAACATGGACAAATAACCGAATTCTCGAACTTTCCTGGGAACCGGCCGTTGATAGCCAGAGTGGAATTGGGGGATATTCATATATTTGGGACAAGGTAGCTTCGACAATTCCTGATGACTCCATTGATACCGCCAGTACAATAATAAACAGTCCTGATTTGACAGATGGAAATAATCATTACTTCCATATCCGATCAGTGGATAATGCAGGCAATGCAAGCATAACAAAACATTTAGGTCCTTTTTATATTGATACCACCCCCCCGCAAAATGTTAGACTGCTAATAAATGACAATGAAAATGAAACCAATTCAATACAGGTAATCTTAACCACAGAAGCCACAGATAAAGGAGCTGGCCTCGATAAAATGATCTTTTCAAATGATGATATCTATTGGTCAAGTCCTGAGATTTATACTTATTCATACAATGGATGGTCTCTAACAGATGGAAAAGGAGAGCGTCGTGTGCTTGTTAAATTATCTGATAAGGTTGGAAACTGGATTGAAATGCCTGTCTATGATAGTATTGTTTTGGGTATGCCCAAAACAGAAACACCGATAATTTTTTCTGCACTTCGATTCACTACTGAAATCGTTCTAAAATGGCATCATATAGAGAACGCTGATTATGTGATATACAGAAGTGAAACAGAGGATGGTATATTCTATCCTGTCACCAAAGATGAATACATTGATATTTCAGAAGAAACAGCACAGTATATCGATATAAATTTAAATAAAACAAAGACATATTATTATCAGGTCCAGGCTTTTATTAATAATGTTGCCAGCGAAAGAAGTTCTGTCGTTGGCATTAATTCAGATAGTACATTGCCGTTCAATATTCAAATCATATCGCCATATCAAATGGTTCAGCAAAATGATACCATCAATTATTATGTACTTATATCTTCTGAAACAAATTATGATGGAAATATCAACGTTTCATGTTCTGGCATTGATTCAGATCTTAGCTATCGATTTTTTAGAGAAGATATTGATGTTGGAACCGCATTAACGAATGTTAAAATTCCATTGTTTGTGACTTTAAAAATTGAAACATCTGAACTAACAAAAATTGAAAATAAGCAGTTTACCTTATCAATAACAGCTGATGATGGTTCTTTTAAAGTAGATAAACAGCTTTTTCTTTATGTCATTCAGTGGAATTCTTCAGGAATTTATACACAGTTAAACAAACAGAATATTCGTATGGGTGAAAGTTGTTTGATTTCAGGAAAAATTCAACCTCAATTAACTAACGATACAATTCATTTGGAAATAAAAAATCAAATAACAAATGAAATAATAAAGACAAAGGACGTTATTACAAATGAAAATGGTGAATATTCTGATATGGAACTGATTTCTACACTTTTTCCTGGTTTTTATACATTAGAAGCCCGTTTTACTGATAATGATTCCACTATTAAGATCAGCAATAATATACCTTTTCAAATTAGAAAAGGTGAGCCCAAATTAAATTTACTTCAATCCCCATTTTTTAATGTAGAAACCAATAAACCTTATATGCTTTCAGGTATACTTGAACCAGCTATAGATAATGTTAGTATTACAATATGTGTCGAATCTCCTCAAAACCAAAAAGATTATTTCTACGTGACAACGGATGAACAGGGAATGTTTGAAACAACCCAAACGTTTTTTAAAAACAGTGGTATCTGGAAATTTAAAGCGTATTGGAATGGAAACAGCTACTTTATTGGTTGTGAAAGTTCATATTTATCAATCCCTGTAGAATTAGAAAGCAATCATCTCATCATTTTAGGAGGAAGTCATTATCTGGAAAATGGAATAGATTGGAAAATAACAGAACAATTTACAGTCAACACTTATTTTCAGTTTAAAAGTAAGGGCTATTCTGATGAAATGATAAGTTTAATGGTTAACTCTCCTGGTTTTGATCCTTTACCAGACAAAGCGATTGACGAATCGTTACCAACTCCTTCTCGTTTTAAAACCATGTTAAATGAACTATCTATGGAAAAAACAAGTTCTGGATCAACACTATTTATCTTTATTCAAAGTAAAATTACCCCGGAAGGAAATACTGTATTATTATACGATGACCAATTTATAAGAGCTCAAGATTTCGCAGATGAAATTGATTTTCTTCAGGAAAAAATGCAATGTTCAATAGTTATTATTCTTGAATCTCCTTATTCAGGTGGATTGATACCATATCTTCAAGATAGCCGTCGTGTACTATTGACCAGTTCTGATAATACAACTTATAGTCAGGATATCTCTGGAGAGCTGTGTTTTTCAACTTATTTGTTATCAAAATTAGAACAGGGATATTCATTGCAAAAATCGTTTATTTATGCACAACAAATAATGAAAAAAATAGGGTATCCATTGCCACAAATATCTGATCCTGATTACATTGCCTATTCTATTTATTTGAATGCCAATGGTTCTAAGATCAAACGAGCAGAAATTAAAGATGTAGACATTACCCCTTTGTTTTCATCTGAAACCGAGGTCACCGCTTACATAGAACCTAATGATGTCCAACTTACAAATGTTATGGCTAAAATTATTGACCCTGGTACCAACTTATTAGCGGTTAATACTTACCTGGGGTTTGGAAAAGTTAGCCTGTCATTTAATGAAAAAACAGGATTATATCATGGGACAATTAAAAACATTAAAACATCAGGTTTATACAAAGTTATCGTTACGGCAGAAGACAACGATAATGTTATTACAAACTCTGATGTTTATTTAATTGGTAGTCTTAACAACAACATTATTATGGCGGATTTGAATAACGATGGCATTGTAAATTTAAAAGACGCTATACTATCACTGAAAATACTTTCAGGAAATAGTGAACAAGTTATAATACAAGCTGAAATTAATAATGACTCAAAAATAGGAATAGAGGAAAGTGTCTTTATCTTAAAATATCTCTCAAATAATTGAGGATTTATTAATTTGTTCAGTATTTTTTTAATTTGTCAAATTAAAATGAAAAGGAAAAAATGTATTATGAAACAATATGTTAAGCAAATGATTGTCGTTTTGTCGTTCATTATGATTTTTTACGGAATCGCATTTTCATCCTCTATTGAAGATGAAACGATTAACCTTCCAAAAGTCATTTATTATCTTCAAGTATTGTCAGGTATGAATTCAGAAATCCCTGTTGCAGAAAAAGATATTCAATTTGCAATTATTGGCACAGGCGATGTGACAGGACTTTATTATCCAACTGGCGGTGTCATCGCAACAATTTTAAAACAAGCTGACATTCCAGAATTAAGTCATATTCGATTTACAGTTGAATCGACAGCTGGATCAAGTTCCAATATCAACGCTATTATGGAAGATAAAATAACATTTGGGATTGTGCAATCAGATGTTCAATATAATGCGTTTTTTGGAAAAACAGAATGGGAAACTACTGGCCCTCAAAACGAATTGAGATCGATTTTTAGCATTCACAGCGAATCTGTTAATCTAATAGCATCTGATGAATCTGGAGTTGAGAGTATTCTAGATTTAAAAGGTAAACGTGTTCATATTGGACATGAGGGGTCAGGGCATCGGCAAAACAGTATCGACATCTTAAGCACTTTTGGCATTGATTATCAACAGGATATTGTTGTTGCAAGTGGAAACTCATCTTCAGCACCATCAATGCTCCAAAACGATGAAATTGACGCTTTTTTTTATACTGTAGGGCACCCAAGTGATTTCCTTTATTCTGCATCTGATGTAAAACCTGTTCATTTCGTTTCCATTTCAGGAGAACCTGTCCAACAACTCATTGAGGAAAAACCGTATTATGCAGTATCAATAATTCCATATAATCAATACCCCGGTTTTTCAAACATGAGTGACATTGAAACTATTGGTGTAAAGGCAACACTCGTAACATCGTCAAATACGCCTGATAACCTTGTTTATCAATTAACAAAAGCAATATTTTCAAATATGGATGATTTTATAGCAATGCATCCAGCTTATGAAGGACTTACTCCGGAAAATATGCTTGACGGATTGACAGCTCCTTTGCACAAAGGTGCGGAACTATTTTATCGGGAAAATGGGTTGGTGAAGGATATCAGACGATTTGTTATTGGAACAGGAAGTATCACTGGCGTTTACTATCCCACAGGTGGTGCTATTGCAAAATTAATTAATGATAAAAGCAAACAATATGGCATTCAATGCTCTGTAGAATCGACAGATGGTTCGGTATATAACCTTAATCATATATTGACCAAAGATCTGGGCTTTGGTGTTGTTCAGTCAGATCGCCAATATCAAGCATTTAATGGATATGCAGAATGGGAATCTACCGGACCTCAAAAAGATTTGCGTAGTGTGTTTAGTATTCATTCTGAATCAGTCACCTTTATTGCAACAGAAGAGTCTGGAATAAATAGTATCTATGACATCAAAAACAAGCGTATAAATATAGGAAATCCTGGCTCTGGGCCAAGACAAAACAGTATTGATGCTTTAAAAGCTATCGGCATTAATATTGAGACTGATATTTTCTATTTTGAAGAAACTATTGATAAAGCAATTGAAATGTTACACAATGGTGAAATAGATGCTTTGTTCTATACTGTAGGTCATCCAAGCACTGCTATTTACAACGCAATTCAAGGCATTAAACTTGTCAGAATAATTCAGTTGTCGTCTCCTGGAATAAACGAAATGGTTCAAAACAAACCTTATTATGTGAAATCAATCATTCCCGCTGATTCATATCCTGGTATTTTAAATACCGAAGATATTGAAACTTTCGGAGTTAAAGCAACATTTGTAACGTCAGTTGATACTCCCAATGATGTTGTTTATGCAATTACCAAAGAAGTGTTTGGCAATTTTGATATTTTCAAAGAAATGCATCCTGCGTATAAACAATTGACGATTGAAAATATGCTTGAGGGTTTGTCTGCACCTATCCATAAGGGCGCTCTAAATTATTTTAAGGAAAATGGACTTATCAAATACAATAATTTGATTATTGGAACAGGGTCAATTTCTGGTGTTTACTATCCAGCAGGTGGTGCGATTTCTAAAATGGTCAATCAGGTCAGTGATATTAATCAAATACGACTCTCTGTTTTTTCAACGGATGGTTCAGTTTTCAATATCAACAATGTTATTACTGGAGACTTAGATTTTGGAATTGTTCAGTCCGATCGTCAATATCAAGCATATGAAGGATTAGCAGATTGGGAAAAGAATCCTCAAAAAAGACTTCGATCAATATTTAGTATTCATAATGAATCTGTAACATTAATTGCTGCAGAAGATGCGAATATAAATAGTGTCTCAGACCTTCAAGGCAAAAAAGTTAACATTGGAAACTATGGCTCAGGCCAGTTAAAAAATAGCATAGATACACTTAATTCATATGATATTGATTATGAAAAAGACATTGAATCATTTTATGCTGATGTCTCTGATGCAATAAAAATGATTCATCAGAATGAAATAGACGCATTTTTCTATACAGTAGGTCACCCTAGTCAGGCAATTATTCAGGCTTTTTCCGGAAGTAGAACGATAAAAATTGTCCCTGTATCCGGTGATGCTATTAACCAATTGATCAATGATGTTCCTTATTATGCCAAAGCAATTATTCCAGGCAAAGTGTATGGACTCTCAAATGATATCGAAAGTTTTGGTGTTAAAGCCACTTTTGTCACCCACGATGAAATGCCAGAAGATATTGTTTATACTATTTGTGAGCAAATATTTGATAATTTAGAGATTTTTAAGGGATTGCATCCTGCATTTCAGCAATTAACGCATCAAAATATGCTTGAAGGTTTATCAGTGCCATTCCATCCGGGCGCTTTAAATTTTTATCAAGATCGGGAACTGACAAGTTATGAGGTTTTCAACATTGGAACTGGCAGCACTTCTGGTGTTTATTATCCTACAGGTTGTGCCATTTCTGAAATAGTTAATAAATACTCTGGTGAGAACGTTTATATGGTATCAAAATCAACGGCAGGTTCTGTGTTTAATATAAATGCTGTTTTGTCTGGTGATTTGACCTTTGGAATTGTCCAATCTGATCGTCAGTATCAGGCAGTATATGGAGAATCTGAATGGTCTGAAAGAGGACCTCAAGAAGATTTACGCGCCATTTTTTCTATTCACCCGGAATCTGTTGCCTTGATAGCATTAGATAATTCCGGTATTGAAAGCCTGGATGATTTAAAGGGCAAAAAAGTAAATCTTGGTAATCAGGGGTCTGGTCAACTTCAAAACAGTTTAGATGCGCTTTATGTTGCCAATCTTCAAATTGAAGATATTACAGCTCTTTATGAAGATGCTAAAACCGGTGCAGATCTCTTGATTAAAGGACAAATTGATGCATTTTTTTATACCATTGGCCATCCTTCTTCATTTATTGCTGAAATTCTCAACAACGAAAAGCAAAAGGTTCATTTAGTTCCCATTACAGGAGAAAGACTTTATGTCATGCTCAATGAAAAAATGTATTATGCTAAATCTGTTATTAAAAAAGATTTGTATCCTGAATACCAAATAACTCAAGATATCGATACTTTTGGAGTTAAAGCTACTTTTGTAACGTCAATAAATACTCCAGAACAAACTGTCTACGATATTACACGATCAATTTTTGAATATTTTAATGAATTCAAGCTGTTACATCCTGCATATAAAAACCTGACCATACATGATATGTTTGATGGGAATACTGCACCGTATCATTCAGGTGCATATCAATATTTTAAAGAGAAAGGCTTTATTGAATAATGTGTGTTTAAAAATCTGATCATGAGTGGATTTTATAATTAGCAAATTATGATATGCGTCATCCTGTTTGATAGGGCACATTTCCAAAAAAACAGACTTTCCACACACTTATGGCTCGACCCAATTAACGAGATAGAATAAAATCACACTTATCACGCACAATAAAAACTCAATTAGACAAATACAATCTATCTCGTTAATTGGGTCAAGCCTTAGGTGTATTTCAAAAGATAAAATCGGTTACGTTATTGCACAGCGTCTATCTCATCATGTCTATCATATACATCAGACGAATCATAGTTCTTCTTAGTTTTTCTTGCGTGTATGAACAAACAATAACCGGATGCGAGGATATCAGTGAACAAACCCATGTGGAAAAAATATAAAACAAACATAAAATAATAAATAAAGAATGTAACGGAAATCTACGCCCCAAGTTTACGCACTATAACATAGTCTTATACGAATCCGGCAAATATAATATTTTAAGTATTAGCCGACAAATAAACAATTTTGAATATTTGAATTTTCTTTTTAAATTAAACATTTAAAAAACCAATCGAATATTTTGATTTATATTATTTATGGCACAAATCATGCTAAGCCGCATAATTAACTATCATCATGATGTATGTTATATTAATTTAATATTCGTGTACATAAACTTCTAAACTTCAGTAACTTTAGTG
>Ga0272440_1001610_pt1 | contig 18314 bp, 6 predicted proteins | sample SSMMMBAug17_FD_192440 | JGI IMG/M metagenome (GOLD analysis project Ga0272440, IMG submission 192440) | Marine sediment archaeal communities from Little Sippewissett salt marsh, Falmouth, MA, United States - SSM-MMB-Aug17 | ecosystem: Environmental > Aquatic > Marine > Wetlands > Sediment ...
AAAAGCAGATTTTCCGGCAACAACGCCAATAGGCATTCCACCACTGACAATTTTTCCATAGGTAACAATATCTGCCTGAATATTAAACCATGCCTGGCAGCCTCCAGGATGAATCCTAAAGCCAGTAAGGACTTCATCAAAAATTAAAGCGGTGTGTGTTTGTTCTGTAATTTGTCTTAAATGATTTAAAAATTCTTTTGGTTGGAATCCGGGTCGTCTGCTTTGCACAGGTTCAACCAGCACAGCCGCAAGCTCCTGAGCCTCGGCAAATGTTTGAATCGCTTTTAAAGAAGCATCTGTTCCATAATCCAATACAATAACATCTTTTACCATTGAAGGTGGATTGCCCGGTGCTGTTGGAAAAGTATGACCATTTTCATCGGCATCAGCCATTACAGCATCAGATGTACCATGAAATGATCCTGAAAATAATACTATTTTCCTTTTTCGGGTAACTTTTCTGGCAATACGAAGTGCAACCATTACAGCCTCAGAACCGGTATTACAGAACGTTACACGATCCACACCGGTTAGTTCAGCAATAAGCTGTGCAACTTCTCCTGCTAAATCAGATTGAGGGCCCAGTTCAAAGCCTTTTGCCATTTGTTGGGAAATGGCATGTGTTATAAAATCGGGCTTGTTACCCAAAAAACTGACACCATATCCCATTGCCATATCGATATATTCATTACCATCAATATCCCATATTTTGGCCCCTTCTGATCGATCATGCACAACTGGATAAATAATTTCTTTCATAGACATTCGAAAATTCAGAGAATTAATCCAATCACTTAGAACCGGTCGATATTTATCAGCATACTGTTTTGATTTTTGATGTTTTTGATCATATCGTTTTATGAATTCCTGAATGAAAATTTTCTGTCTTGGCGTCAAATGATCCGGTTCAAATTTCATGGCCCTGAAATTACCCTGTTTTCTTTCAAGGGTTTCATTATCATCCATCTCTTGATCATTTTGAGATTGTTTAGGGCTAAATTCTGGATTTTCAAGAGGCTTTTTTGTTTGTTGCATGCCTAAAAAGTCAAGTTGTTTTGCCATCAGGTTAAGTTGTTGAGAGATAATGCTTTCATGAGCGGACATATTTGCTTTTCCAGGTTCTATATCATTTATTTTAAAAGGATTCGATTCTAATTCTTGATTTTGCATATTTGCTGTTTGTTTATTTTCATGAGTTTCTATAGGAAGCTGTGTTTCGATAAAATCTGAAATTTCATTTATCGTTTGGGTATGTGTAAAAAAACTGCTTATATGCATTTCAATATTAAAGGTTTGCAGAATTGTTCGTTGCAGGCGTGAAATCATTAAAGAATCAAAACCAAGGCTTAGTAAACTTATATTATATTCATCTTCAGAAGGTTTTATTTCCGAAACCTGATGAATGAGTGATAGTAACGTTGAAAGTGTTTTTTCACGATGATTGACAATGGATTTTTTTTGATTTTTCTCTGAAATTTGAGAGTCAATGGAATCCTTAACTTTATAATTTGGCAAAATATCTTGAGAACTTTCTTTCATATCTAAAACATTTTCTTTTTTATAAACCGGAGGTACCCAGTATTTTTCACGTTGAAAGGGATAATTGGGGAGCAGAACGTTCTTATTGTGTTTAAACTGATTTCCAAAAAAGGCAATCCACTCTATATCCATACCATGAATATATAATTGCCCAAGACTTTCAAGCATTGGTTTCCAATCATTATAATCTTTGGTACGTCCCGGTCGAATATTAAACATGGCATTATTGACACCAAGCGATTGAAGCCATAAACCTTTATTGCGAGGAATACATTGCATCCCCAGACTGCTCAAGGTTGACGTGCTTCCAATTTCCAAAAATATTTCATAGCCTCCTTTATCAAGCGTCAGCATGGACTCATAAAAGCGTACTTCCTGTCTGATATGTCGCACCCAATAATTTGGCGTTGATATATCTTCACCAGCATTTTTACCACTGACATTAGAAATAATGGGGATTACCGGTTTTGAAAATTGTATTTTAGAAGCAACATCATAAAAAGCATCCTGTATAGGTTCCATTAGCAGAGAATGAATGGCATGTGAAATCTGCATTAATCTCGCAGGAATGTCTTTATCAGCAAATATGGCTATAACTTCTTCAATGGCGGTTCGTTGTCCTGAAATTAAAATATTTTCCGGTGCATTGACGGCTGCGATTGAGATACGATCTTTGAAATTATCGATGATATCAATGACCTTCTTCTTATCTGCGATAACTGTCGCCATCGCCCCATTATCAGGTAATGAACTGATTAAACGTCCACGCTCGGTTACTAATTTCAGTCCATCTTTTAAGCTGAAAACACCGGCAATACAGGCGGCTGCATACTCACCTATACTATGCCCCATAACAACCGAGGGGCGTATTCCCCAGGATTCCCATACTTTTGCCAGTGCATATTCAATGGAAAAAATAGCCGGCTGCGTATAAAATGCATCATGAATTCGTTTGTCAGAATCACTGCTGTTATACAAAAGGTCAATCAGTGACGTATTTAAATAAGGTTTTAAGTATTCACTGCATTGATTTAAAGTTTCTCTAAATACAGGTTGTGTTTGATAAAGATCCCATCCCATTTTCGGATATTGAGAACCCTGGCCTGTAAACATAAACACTATTTTGGGGTTAAGACTTAGAGAGGATTTGCTTAATTGGTCACCCATCAATTGATTACTGATCTCTTGTTTAGAGTTTCCTATGACATAAGAACGATGATCAAAATGACTTCTTCCTTTACTGGCTGTATAACATATATCTCCAATATGAAAGGTGGTATCAGTTTCTGTTGATTCAATATATTTTTGGTACTGTGAAATCAGTATATTAAGTGCTGAGTCTGTTTTGGCAGATATGGGTAGAAGATATAATTGTCCTTTTGTTTCTGAATAATCAGAAGTCTTCGTATCAGAAGTATTTAAATTCGGGGCTTGTTCAATAATTATATGAGAATTTGTCCCACCAAAGCCAAAGGCACTAACACCTGCAATTTTTACTTTATCTTTCCAGGGTGTAAGTTTCGTTGGAATTTTAACAGAAAAATCATTCCATGCAATTTCAGGATTGGGTTCATTAAAATGCAATTGAGGAGGAATTTTTTGATTGTTCATTGCAAGTACTGTTTTGATAATACTTGCGATACCAGCAGCAGACTCAAGATGTCCAATATTTGCCTTGACTGACCCTACAAACAGGGAATTGTCTGGATTTCTATTCGTTCCATAAATACTGCCAATGGCATTCATTTCTATTGGATCTCCAAGTGGAGTTCCTGAACCGTGGGTTTCAATATAACTGACAGCATCAGATTGAATTCCAGCCTGACTTAACGCACTTTTAATAACTCTTCTTTGTGCCATTCCATTAGGTGCGGCCAAGCCGTTACTTTTTCCATCCTGATTAACAGCAGTTCCTTTAATAATGGCAAGAATGGGGTCTCCATTTTTTTTCGCATCTGAAAGCCGTTTTAAAATAATGATACCACAACCTTCACCTCTTGAAAGACCATCAGCCGAAGCATCAAAGGATTTACACCGTCCATCAGGCGAAAGCGCTTTCATTTTGCAAAATCCAATATGAACTTCTGGTGTAAGAATCAGGTTTACACCGCCAGCAACGGCCATATCGCATTCATGATTGTTTAAACTTTGACATGCTATATGCACAGAAACAAGAGAGGATGAACAGGCTGTATCTATTGCCATATTAGGCCCTTGTAATCCATAAAAATAGGAGATACGACCGCTTGCAGTACTAAAGGACATTCCGGTAACAGAATAAGCATCTATTCGATTAAAATCCATAGAAAATAAGTGAGATCTGGAGTAATCGGTGTTCAGTATACCAATAAAAACTCCGGTATTACTACCATTTAAGTTTTTAATATCAATACCTGAATTTTCAAATGCCTGCCAGCTTGTTTCCAAAAGGAGGCGTTGCTGAGGGTCCAGACTTCGCAGTTCTTTAGGCGAAATTCCGAAAAATCTGGCATCAAAATTTTCAATGTCATCAATAAATCCACCCATTTTGGTGTACATTTTTCCAGGAGCTTCGGGGTCAGCATCATAATATGTATCTGCATCCCAGCGATTTTGTGGGACCTCCCTGATCGCATCAACGCGATTTTCAATTAATGTCCAATAGTCCTCCGGCGTATTGGCGTTTCCTGGAAAGCGGCATCCCATTCCAATAATGGCAATAGGTTCTCTTTTTTTTAGGGCTTCAATTTCAGAAAGTAATGTTTTTATATGATCAGAAGCCTTTTTTAGCGCTTGCTTGTAGTTTTGTTCAGATTGATTCATCTTTAACTCTATTGTATGGTTTAAGTTGTTTTTATTTAATCTATATCAATATTCACATTTATATATTCTGCAAAATCAGGAATAGTTGAATAATCATTTTCAAAAATAACACGTCGGTCAGTTTTTTCTATTTCTGTAAAATTTGAAAATTTATAAGTCATGTACATAGCGCGGTTTCGATCCGTAGGGATTAATTCCGCTGTAAGACGAACACCTCTCTTTTTTGCTTCCTGTCTGATAAAATTGATCATCGTCGATCCAACACCGCGAGACATTACCCGACAGGACATTATTAATAATTTGATATTCCAAGTTTTTTCATCGCATTCTATGAGCGTTAATCCAATTTTTCCATATGTGCCATATTTGTCTTCAAGGGATGAAACCAATAAAATATGCTTATCTGAGTGACATAACTCAACGAGTTCATCGAACGAATAAGTATAGCCAGTTGTATTCAATTGATGTGTACGTATGGTTAGCTCCTCGGCGCGTTTTAGATCTTCTTTTTTTGCCTTAGAAATCGTAAATTTCATCCCCAATGTTGCCAGAAATTCTTCTTTAGGCCCCTCAAATTTATCTTCAATTTTATTCCGCTTGATGTCACTCAAATACATCTGACGGCGATTTTTTGAGTCATCGGTAATAAAACGCGGATTCATTTCAGGCATATCTGTCAATTTATCTATATTTGCGACATTAATACATAGTACATCTGGCAACGAAAATTTTACTTCCTCCAATTCAAAAGGCTGATCATCAATAAAGGCAATGCTATCAATTCCAATATTAATGCATTCAGCTATTTTTTTTATTGACGTAACCTTTGAATTCCAATGAATCTGTGGGTAAAGAAAGAATTCTTCCAGACCAAAGTCCTTTATTTTTGCCATTGCGTGGTTGTACTCGTTTTTACTGGCAATGGATTGTAATATGCCACGTTGATCCAGAATTTTTATGATATCTAAAATGCTATCATTCAATGTTACGTTATCATTTTCAAGCAACACGCCATTCCAAAGCGTATGATCAAGGTCCCATACAACACATTTAATTTTTTTTTCTTGTTTTGAATTCTCAGATAATGATGTTTTCAAGATATTTTTCCTTATTAATACGCATAATCCGCTATGATTACCTGTTGAATTTCATTACTTCCTTCAATGATCTCCAATATTTTTGCATCCCTCATGTATCTTTCGACAGGATACTTACTGCTGCATCCATTGGCTCCATGTATTTGAACCGCATCATTGGCAGCTTTTGTGGCTATCTTTGATGCAAAATATTTGGCTATTGATGTTTCCATAATTAAGTCAGGATCACCTGTTTCATTGAGATACCCCGCATGATAACATAGCATTCTCGCTGCTTTTATATTTGTAACCATGTCTGCAATCATTCTTTTAATCAGTTGGTGATCTTTAAGATAAGTGCCAAATTGTTTTCGTTTGGCTGTATAATCAAGGCTTGCATCCAGGCATGCTTGAGCGATACCAACCCCTCCCCAGCCAATGCAATATCGACCATGATTTAAAGCTGTCGTTCCAACATGAGAAAAACCAAATCCTAACCTGCCGACAAGATTTTTTTCGCCAACAATGCATCCATCCAAATGTAATTCAGCTAACATAGCGGATTTAAATCCCATCATGTCATGAATTGGAAGTATTGATAATCCAGGCTGGTCTTTTTCGATCAAAAAAGCAGAAGGTTTACCATCACATTGCGCAATGATTAAAAAGATATCAGCCATTTGACCACATGAAATCCATTTTTTTTTGCCGTTTAGTGTATAAGAGCCATTGGAAAAAATAGCAGAAGTTCCTATATTTTTAGCATCGCTGCCAATATGGGGTTCTGTTAAGGCAAAAGCACCGATAGCTTCTCCTTTCGCTAATTTGGGAAGCCAGTATTCTTTTTGAAAGGAGCTACCCCATTTCAGCAGACTTTGGCCCACCATTCCATGGACAGTAATAATGCTTAACAAAGAAGCACTTGCCTTACCGATTTCTTCACACAGCAGTCCATAGCTAATCATATCAGAATTATGGTTACCCTCTTTATCAGGAAGAATCATACCGGCATATTCATGACTGGTAAGATGTTGAATAATTTCTTTCGGTATCTTTTCATTTCTATCAAATTGATCAGCATATGGCGTAATTTCATTGTTTACAAATGCTATAAACTTTTCTTTTTTTTCGGATTGACTGGATGACAACTCAATTTTCATTGGATATTCCTAATATTACTATTGTTTATTTCAGATTTTCCGTTCAACAAATGCAGTAATTAAATTGATGGTATTGAAATTTTTAATATCAAGATCTTCATTTTCTACTTTGATTTTATATTGCTTTTCAAGATACAACACCAATTGCATTGCAAATAAAGAATTTATAAGACGAGAAGTAAACAGTTCCATATCATCTTCCAAATCTGTTTTTTTGATGTATTTTGAAAGAAACTTTTTTATTTCTTCCTTAATTTCATCTGTCTTCATCATTCAATCACCTTTCTTTAAAATTCAGTATGATAATTATAAAATCCCTGACCATTTTTTCGGCCATGTAATCCGGCATCGACCATTTTTTTTAGCAAGGGACAGGGTCGATATTTACTATCATTGAAATTTTCATATAATACTTCAAGTGAATACAAAATGGTATCAAGACCAATGAGATCTGCTGTTTCAAGAGGTCCCATTTTATGTTCAAAGCAAGATTTGAAAATTTTATCTACATCCTCAGCAGTCGAAACATTTTCGTGAATTAAATAAATGGCTTCGTTTATGGTCAACATGAGAACACGATTGGATACAAAGCCCGGAGAATCATTAACAAGAACGCAGTCTTTGCCCATAGTAGACAAAAGCGTTTTCGTTTTTTCAATGGTTTCTTCTGAAGTATGATAACCACGAATGACTTCTGCCATCGTCTTAACAGGTACCGGATTCATAAAATGAATACCGATTACATTTTTTGCTCGTTTTGTTGCAGAAGCTATTTTGGTGATTGGGATGGCTGATGTATTGGCAGCAAAGATGCAATCTTTCTGGCATATCGTATCGATTTTTGAATAAACCTCTTTTTTGATCTCCCATTTTTCAATAACATTTTCAATAATAAAATCCATATTTTCAAGCAGGTTAATGTCGGTATTAAACGTCATATGAGCAAGAATAACTTGAGGATCATCTACATTCTCTTTTTTTCCAAACATCCTCTGAAATCGAAGATTATTGATTATTTCCTGCTTTGTTTTAGCCAAAATTTCATCGGATATATCGATAAGAATGACAGTATGATGGGACTGCGCAAGGTTTTGTGCAACGCCACTGCCCATAACACCGGCACCGATTACGCCTATATTCATAATTTCCTCCTGAATTTTTATTTATAAATCAATATCGTTAACTAAATTAACCCCTCTATCTCCTCCAAAAAATCAGCAGCAGCCTGCACTTCGCCCCTTGTTTCACTATCTTTATGAACAGAGCTATGCGATATTTCAAGCTGTAAGATATCTGTTAATAAGTACGCTGCGACCATTTCCAAAGATGGATAATCAAAAAATATTGAGGCAGGCAGTATTTTATTAATTTTTTTATTTAAACTATTTCGCAGTTCAACTGCCATCAAAGAATCAAAATCTTGCTCCATTAATGCTTGATCAACATTAATTTCATATCCTGCTACCTCATTTGCCAAATTTTGAAGTAATGAAAGCAGAATACTGCTTCGTTTTTCAGGTAACGCATTCTTTAATTGATCAAGTAATTCATTTTGATCCTTTGATTTGACCCGCTTTTTTGAATGAACACAATGAGAAAAAAATCCAACTTTTTCAATGGAATATCTGTGTACAAAAGTATTCAAATCGCAGTTCATAATGCCAGATTGTACCCTGTTTTCCCAAATTACCTGATTCAATGCTTTAATCCCCATTTCAGGGTGAATGAATTGAAATCCCTGGCTAAAAATTTTGTTTTTAATTTCTTTATCAACAGCAGCCATTCCGGTATCCCAGGGGCCCCAATTTATACTGATCGCAGGAAGACCTTTGCTTCTTCTGTAATATGCAAGACCATCCATGAATGAATTGGCTGCGGCATAATTAACCTGACCTTTATTACCTGTTAATGATGCCGCAGATGAAAACATGACAAAAAAATCAAGTGATAGGTTTAGGGTAAGTTGATGAATATTCCATGCCCCGAATATCTTTGCACTCATAACCTTCTTAAACCGCAGCCAATTTTGCTGAATAAGAATACCATCATCCAAAGTTCCTGCAGCATGAATAATTCCTTTAAGTGGTGGCATATCCTTTTGAATTTTACGAAACAGTTTTACAAGTGTTGTTTTATCCGACACGTCAACCTGTTCTTCTAAAATCTGGATGCCCTGTTTTTTTAAAGCATTCATTTGATTTTTTGCATCCGTTTTTTGAATGTTTCTTCCAATTAAAACAAGATGTTTACATCCTGAGCTGACAAGCCATTTGGCTGATAATAACCCAAGAGCACCCAATCCGCCTGTAATCAAATACGTTGCATCGGTTTTTATAATCGTTTCGTTTTTACTGACATTATTTTTATAATGATTCAGACGTGGTACATAACAGGTTCCATTTTTATCTAAAGAAATCAGGTCATCCTTTGATTGGGTTGTTGTTTCATTTAAAAGCGTATCCATACAAGCTGTTGAAATAGTATCTTCAAGATCAAAACAACCTCCCCATAATTCAGGATGTTCCAACGAGATTACACGCCCCATTCCCACTAATACTCTTTGAGAAATATTTAATGGATGACCCGGATAACTTCTTTCACAGGCATTCTTCGTCAAAATCCATAAGGTTGGAATATGTTCCCACTTATAATTGATTATGGATTGCGTCAAATGAAGTAAACTTCCACAGCTATGTTCCAGATCTTTTTCAATACATAAGTTAGTCGTATTATCTGATAATTCAGAGTCTAATCCCCATAGAAACAAAATATTGAAAAATTTATTCTGAAAAATTGCGTCAAATAAGCAGATAAAATCCTTAGAAGATGAGGGATTTACAATAAATTCCTGTGTGTTTTTTTGATGAAATTCACTTCCTTTAAAAACTTGAATACAATTAATATGTTTGTGTGTGAAGTAATCGGCCAGTTGAGTCCCTGTTCCACTGCTATCGGAAAAAATAAGATAAGCAGGAAAATCATGGTCAATATGTTGTTTTTCTATGGTTTGTTTTTCTTCCCATTCTACAAAATAAGATAATTGATCAATATTATTTTTCTTTTTAAACAACGTATCTTTGTCAGTTTCTTTAAGAACAAAACGCTTTATTTCAAACAAAAGCGTTCCATCTTTATTCCAGCCGATAATATCGGATTCTAAAAAATCTTTGTGGGCCCTTGATTTTGCATAAGTGTGGATAATATTGGTAAAATTACGGCTAAACCAATTAAAATTTAGTAGATTCAAAGGAATTAAAAGTTTATGGTTCGTGACAATTTTCTCTAATCTTTCAATAGAGGTTAGCATTGCTGATTGAAAGATGGAATCTATCAGGCCTGGATGAATGTCACCAGGATTGAATACATCTGTCTCAGGGGATATTTTTAGTTCACATATTGCTTCGTTATTTCCACACCATGCCTGTTCAATGCATTGAAAATGTTTTCCTAATTGGTAACCTGCACTGGCAAATTTTTGATGAAACTCAATTCCGCTGATCGTTCGTTGGCATCTTTGTTTAATAATATCAGGTGATAAGTCAACATCGTCATTATTAAAAGATAAATTCCGATCAGTAATGACGTTACCTTCGCAATGGATGATCCATTCATTATCAGAATTTTCACTACTGACCATTTTAAAAGGCATATGGTGATGCATAGTGTTTTCAAAAATAAGCTGAACATTTCGTTTTTGATTTTTACCAATTATTAGAGGATTGATAAAATCAATACCTTCAATACGGCATTGATTTGCATCGAAATGAAAATTTACAGCAGATAGAACCATTGCAACATGAGCGGCAGCAGGAGATATTTTTTGATCATAAATAATATGTTCTTTTAAAAATTCGGGTTGATCATCGGTGAATAAAGAATCAAAAATAATGGTATCTTTGAGTGCCGGAGAAATAATTTTTCTTCCTATTAATGGATGATCGTTTAAAGATAATTGTGGTCTGGGCTGTGATAAAACAGATTTTATTTCATATCTTTTTCGCTGAAAGGGATAATTGGGGAGCACAACCTTACGTTTCTGGTCTGGAGTATCAGAACCTTGCCATTCTATTTCTTGTAGATTTTTGATGACAATAGATTTATTTTTTAGATGGTTCGAAAGTTTTTCTTTGATATCCTTCTTTGATTTACCATAAATACGAAAACAGTAATCAAAATGATTTCTTCCTGTATTAGCCGTAAAACATATATTTTTGATATCTTCTTTCGATATTTCAAGAAATTTTTCATAGCGCTCTGTCAAAGAATAAAGGGCCTTTTCAGTTTGGGCCGAAATCGTAAGCATATAATTTTGTTGTTCATCTCCTGATTTTTTTATTTTTAATTGCGGTGCTTCTTCGATTATTATATGGGCATTGGTTCCACTGAATCCAAATGAACTTATTCCAGCCAATCGTGGTTTACTGGTTCTTGGCCAATGAATGTTTTCTGTTGGTATCTGAATGGGAAATTTGTTCCAGGAAATATAGGGATTGGGCGAATGAAAATGAATCTGTTTTGGAATGTATTCATTATTCAGACATAAAATAGTCTTGATAAGACTGGATATACCGGCTGCTCCTTCAAGATGACCGATATTTGCTTTTACCGAACCAATGATTAATGGATTTTCCTTATCATGGCCATTCGAATAAACTTCACCTGTCGCATTAACTTCAATTGGATCACCCAGCGAGGTTCCTGTTCCATGGGCTTCAACATAGCTTATTTCTTTAGGCAAGACATTGGCATTATTCAAAGCTTCTCGCATGACCTGTTGCTGGGCAATTCCATTTGGCGCAGTAAAACTACTACTTGCACCATCATGATTAACGGCTGTTCCTCTAATAACTGCAAGGATATTATCTCCATCTGATAAGGCATCGGGTAATCTTTTTAAAATAATAGCGCCACAGCCCTCGCCTCGTGAATAACCATTTGCGGAAGCATCAAAAGTTTTACATATACCATCAGAAGACAGTGCACCCAATTTTGTGAAATAATGAAATAAATGTGGTGTAAGCAGGAGATTGACACCGGCAACTAAAGCAATTTCTGCCTTGTTATTATTAATTGCCTGACATGCAAGGTCAATCGCCACTAAAGATGAAGAGCATGCGGTATCTATGGCTAAACTGGGGCCATGTAAATTCATACAATAGGACAATCTTCCTGCTGCGCAGCTATACATAGCCCCAGAACCACTGTATTGATTTATACGATTCAGATTTTGTTGATCAAAAACTAAGGATTGAAAATCAAAAGTACAAATACCAACATAAACGCCAACTTGTTTATCTTTCAAATGGCTTACAGCTATTCCTGCATTTTCAAAAGCCTTCCATGACGTTTCCAATAAAAGACGCTGCTGTGGATCCATTTCTTCTACTTCTTTAGGAGATATTTTGAAAAAGGCAGCATCAACATCCAAAAATGATTCATCAGATATAAAGTTTGCCCATCGTGTAATGGTTGCTTCGGATTTATTGGATAAAGAATCAACATATTGATTAATATTCCATCGTGTATGCGGTATTTCTTTTCTGCCATTTCTGTTATTGATCAATAAATTCCAAAATAAATCAGGATTATCAGCTCCCCCTGGAAAACGACAGCTCATGCCAACAACTGCTATCTGTGTGCCGGGTTCCTGGTTTTGAGATCTGTATGGTGCGTTATGATTGTTTGGTTCCAAATTTTGAAATAACGCATGTTGCATTTCTGAATTCAAGTAATTGGATAATGATTCTACATTCGGATAGTCGAACAAGACTGTAACAGGAATAGATCGTTGCAATTTAGATGTTAACGCTTTAATCAGATGAATAGCCATTAGTGATGTCAAGCCCATAGCTAAAAATCCGGTTTGTTTATCGTTGGGAGTTAGACGTCCCTGAGAAATTTCTTCAATAGATTTTGTAATAAGATCTTCTAAAAATTGTTTACGTTCTTGTGATGAAAGATGGGTTAAAGAATTTTTCACAGCAGGTATTTCTTTGTCTTTTAACGTCTTTATCTGTGATTTGGCTTCAGTTTGATCTTCATCATTCATTTTGTCCCAACGTATTTTAAAACCTGCATGATCAAGAGTGGCCATTGAGACTAATAATGATTTTTTTTCACTTTCATCACGCTTTAATGTATCAACAATGATATAATTTTGAATGTTATATTTTTGAAAGCATTCATGTATAGATGCGGAAAGGACAGGATGAGGGCTTATTTCTACAAAAAATCTATAACCATCATGAATCATATCATTAATCGCTTGAGCAAATAAGACTTTTTCCCTGATGTGTTTTGCCCAGTAATCCATATGATAATCATTTTTTTTACTCATTGCCCCACGATAGGAAGAATAAACAGGTACGGATGGTGGATGGACTTGTATTGATGCCAGAGTCTGTCTGAATGCTTCCAGATATGGTTCTATGAAATGACTGTGAAAAGGGATATCTATTTTGAGCAAGCGGCAAAAAATATTTTTTTCTTCAAATAGTGCAATAATTTTTTTAAGCACATCTTCATCACCAGTTAAAACTGTAGCATTCGGGCTATTAACAGCAGCGACGCTAATTTGTTGACGATATTGGCTTAAATAATTTTCCAATTCTTGCACTGGTAAAGCAATGTGGGCCATTTTGCCTTTACCGATTACCTGCTTTATAATCTGATTATGCTGCCAGACTAAATGAATTGCATCTTTTAAATCTAAAACTCCGGCACAATGTGTCGCGGCAGCTTCGCCACCACTGTGGCCTATAATGGCATCAGGTTTAATACCCCATGAACGAAGTAAATCAAAAAGGGCGGTTTGAATGGCAAAAATACAGGGATGAACGATTATTGATTGATCAATACGGGAAATCGATTTTTTTTTTGTAATCTCTTCACCAATGGACCAGTTTGCATATTGCCTAAAAATAGCATCACTTGCATCAATTTTTTGTCGAAAAACAGCTTCACTTCTATATAGTTCTGAACCCATTGTTTTCCATTGTGAACCAATTCCTGAAAATACAAAGGCAGTCTTTCCTGAAAAATTTATCGTTTTATCTTTTGAATCCATAAAATATATCTAATTATCACTTTCTGTTTACTTGAATGTCAATCATTTGATAAGCAGTAAGTCCAGAACTATCATAAGCCATTATACCAAGTGTATAAGCTGGCACAGTTTCATCATCAATGGTTTGTAACGTCATAATTTTACCATTTTCAGGATTAATTTGGAACATACCATCCTCATTACCTTTTTTAATAGCGTATGTAATGGAATCTCCATCAGGGTCTATAGCGTTTAATTGGGAAATGACAACAGACGATAATGGAATGTTTTCATCGATAACAAAAGATTCCGGTCGAAATATCGGTGGTTCATTGATATCTTTAATATAAATTCTAACATTACCAATGGTTATTTTTTGGGAAGGATCGGCTATTTCGATTTTTAAAAGATATTTATCCAGACGTTCATAATCCAGTTGTTTATTATTTGCGACATGAATATCACCTGTTTGTGCATTTAATGAGAAAGCCTGCCTGTCATTTCCGCTGATAATATCATATTTATAGTCAGTGCCAGGTTTACCATCCATTTTTATTTTTCCCACCAGGGTGTCATTGCTTGAATTTTCAGCAACTGAAAATGTCCACTCATAAATTTTCGATTTTATTTCTGTGGATTCTTGCGTTTTTTTGCTCAAGCCTTTTTGTTTTTCCATCTTAAATAATACATTCAGATCTATAAACAAGGCAGCTATTACAAAAAGACAAATCAGAAATGGAACCACTATTCGTTCAATGATCAACAATTTGCGAGAACGTTTTATATTGTAGAATAAAATGGATAATCCTATGGAAAACAATAAATAAGCAAATAAGATAATACATATGAAATCAAACTTAGTAAAGTAACCAAAAGTAAATACTGGCTTTATTATCAAGTAATAATGAAAAGCAGCAGAAAATATCAGCATTTTGATGACAATTCTCAGGGCTGGTCTGCTGTGTGGAATAAAGTTGATTAAATAAGAAAATAAAAACAGCAAAATGATCGGAGAGATGGTTTTTAAAATTAAATTATTGCCTTTTTTTTGAATGTACCAATTCATGTTAAATTGTGAATGATCAATACATTTTGTGGAAGATATCTTAAATCTTTTTAAATCTTGAAAATAGTGCGTTTTATAAACGTTCCATTTTGAGTTTAGCATTTCATCTTCAGGGGGATCTTTTTTGCGATATTCTATTTTGTCCCCAATAAATATCAAATTAGAATTTTTGAGGCTTTTATGATAAAATCTTACATTGATCATATGGTTCCCAAAAGGGAAGTCATTAAAAGTAAAATTCGTTTTAAACGTCCCCTTCGCACGATACATGCGGAATGTAACATCTCCTTCTATTTCTTCAAGGATGGGTGCCCCAAGTGTAATAGGATTTACGGCATCTTCAAACACAATATCAGCTTCATTAAATTCTTCTTTAAACCTGAACCAAATCAGAAAGTCCAACTCATATGTAGAATCATTAAAATTGATAGTGATAATTTTATTTAGCTTAACTCCTGTGTAAACGATATTGGTTTGCTGCATGATAATATTTCTTAAGGGAATAAAAGTACCTTGTAACGTATCCATAAAGGGGAGCTTAAACTTATCAATATTTTCTTTAGAGTGATATTGATAAAAAGCTGGCACAAAGTAGCCTTTTTTATAATATCCAACTTCAAGAGGTTTAACAACGTTGCCGTGTTTATCAAAAAAAATTGTGCCTGACACACCTTTAATTGCTTTATTGTTGTTATATATGCCAGCCAATTCATCTCTAATGGAATATCTGCTTTTTCTGATTTTATCGCCTTTTACTTCAGATCTTCTAATGGCCTCAACAGCAGTTAAAGCGGCATCATAATAAGTGGCAGAAACCCATGTTGGTTCACTTTTATATTTTTTTTTATAGGATTTGATAAAATTAATGGTCTTTAATGAGCCTATTTCTTGAATGAATGGGGTAATAGCAAAAATATTGTCTGAATAAAAACCAGGAATAGCTCTCTCCTGAGGAAAACGCTTTAAAAGGTTAACAAAAGAGGTTGTTGAAAAAGAGTCCGTACCGAATAGTGTAAATTTACTGCCTGGATACTTAAGATAGGATATCAGTTCAACGGCTTCCGGGGAATGGGTTGCCATCACAATGGTTTCATTATTATTAATATTCCATAATTCCCTGCCGATGGCTTCAAGCTTTAGATTTTCCGCATTTATTCCCCATGAATGATTGATGCCAAGGCCAATATGTTTGGCTGTTTCTGTGAGTGAATCATAAAGGGTTTTCCCGTAACTGTCTTTATCATATACGATACTGACGGAATCGGTTTTTAAAATTTTGTTGATGTAATAAGCGATAAAAGAACCTTGAAAATTATTATCCGGTATTACACTAAAATACCATTTATGGTTAAATGTGACATTACTTGAAGTTGCTGAACCAGTAATGGCAGGAACACCATGTTTTTCATAGATTCTTCCAGCCGATAGAGAGCAAGAGCTTAGAAAATGTCCAAGAACAACTTGTATGGTATTGTCGTTTGAAATGAGAGTGGCAATGTTCATTGCATCGGTAGGATTGCCAAAATCGTCGAATACTTTTAGAATGACTTTTCTTCCATTTATTCCACCGGATTGATTCACTTCTTCCAGTAATAGCTTAATGCCATTAATCATGGAGATGCCATCATCTTTGCGTTCACCGCTCATACTCACTGCAGCAATGATAATATTGTTCTTTTCAACATATGCATTATAACCATAATAAGAAAAATAAATAACGATCGTGCATATGAACAATATCAAGAAAATGATGGCTTTTTTCTTTCTCATAGAATTTCCTGTGTTAACGAAGATAATGTTTTAGTATATCGAATTAGTTTCTTTCTCCCAGGGACCAGTTTCGAATATGCTGCCCCCCGATTGCCATATTGTACCAATTTTTTACTCTGGTATTTACTAAAAAAAGTCCCTTTTCATAAAAAAGTGGTGACACCACACATTTTTCATTGCAGAGGATTTCTTCTGCATGTTTGAACAAGCTTTTTCTTTTTTTGGGGTTCAGCTCTCTGGAAGCAGACGCAATAATATTTTCATATTCGTTATTTTTCCATCCAACGATATTAATACGATTCGAAGGATTAAAAAGATCATTCAACCAGTTGTTTGGATCAGGGTAATCTGCCACATAACCCAGTCGCAGCATATGCCAATGGATTGATTCTGGATTTGAAAAAACTGAACAATATTTGTCAAAGGATAAACTCTTTACAACGACATTGATGTTTGCATAATACAAAAGACAATCTTTGATAGCCCCAGCTAAATTGTTATTGATTGTTGATTTATTGGTAATCAGGTGAATTTCAGGGAACCCCTTTCCACCGGGATAACCTGCCTCTGATAACCATTTTTTTGCATTTGACGGTGAAAATTGAATACCAATGTCACTAAAATAATTTTTTTCTTCCGGAGATTGGGGGACAGTAATTGTTTTTCCCATTTCATAGTTTTCCCCAACGACCATTTTTATAATTAACTCCCTGTCAATTGCCGCAACAATAGCCTTTCGAACCAATACGTTATCTAAGGGCGGATGGGTTGTATTCAATAAAAAAGAATGAAAAAGAAATAATGGGACTTCTTTATATTGATCATGCATTGCCGGATTCAATTGAATATCTAAAAGCTTTGAAGAGGGTAGATTTAAAAAACAACTGCCGATTATGTCTATTACATTTGATTGATAAAGCAACAAGCCCAGTGAGCTATCAGAGATAATATTATATCTTACCTCAGGAATAGAAACCTTCTGACTTTCATAATAATCAGGATTTTTTCGAATTATTAACACTTTACCTTTATCCCAGGCCACAATTTTGTATGATCCATTGCTGACTATTTTATCAACATCAGTCCACCTGTTTCCATATTTTTCAATAATATGTCTGGGAAGTGGTCTAAAAATTGGAAGGCCTGCTAATGATGGAAAATATGCAGCAGGATGCTCCAGAGTAAATCTGATCTTAAACTTATCAATTACGTTAACGCCGATATCATCTTTGTTCTTTATTTCGCCTTGATATACTTTTTTGGCATTTTTTAAGATATGTAAATATAACACGTTCGGAGAGTTGGTTTTTGGATCATTATTTCTTTTAATAGCCCATTCAATATCATACGCAGTAACTGGTTTTCCATCTGTCCATACGACATCATCTCTTAATACAAAAGTATAGTGAATACCATCTGCACCGACAGTCCATTTTTTTGCCAATTCAGGGACAGGTTCATATTTATCCTTTGAAAAATCGGTAAGTCCTAAAAAAAGTTGTTCGGTAATTTCAACGGAGTTTTGTTCAATGACAAGGCCAGGATCTAAGGTTGAAAAGTCTGCATTCATAGGCAGGCGCAATGTGATATCTTCAACAACATCATTGAGATTAATTTTTGAGTGTAATTCCGCTTCTAAAAATACATAATTATTTTCATTGGCAATCTTAAAAAAAAGTGGGGCATCTGGTTTCTTTTTATCTTTTGAGAAAGAAAACGTGCCGGTTACGCCATTGAAATCATCAATCAGCCTCAAAGATGATGCAATATCAACAGGATTAAGGGATGTGCTGCTTTTTACGGCCTTTTCAAGTGCATGGACAGCATCATAACCTAATGCGGCCCAGGTATCCGGT
>Ga0272440_1001611_pt1 | contig 18313 bp, 12 predicted proteins | sample SSMMMBAug17_FD_192440 | JGI IMG/M metagenome (GOLD analysis project Ga0272440, IMG submission 192440) | Marine sediment archaeal communities from Little Sippewissett salt marsh, Falmouth, MA, United States - SSM-MMB-Aug17 | ecosystem: Environmental > Aquatic > Marine > Wetlands > Sediment ...
AATCATTATTTATTAAAACCCATGACACAATAAAAAGAGTCAGCGATGATATTGAAAAGAGATTTCATTTTAATACTGCAATAAGCGCAGTTATGGAATTAATAAATGAAATTTACTCTATATCAAAAATTGATGATCCAGATTATTTCCCAACTATAAAATTTGCTCTTAAGAATGCACTGATCCTTCTATCTCCAATTGTTCCACATATTTGCGAAGAACTCTGGCAAACTTTAGGTAATGAGCAAAGTATTATAAATATGCAGTGGCCTTTGTATAACAAAGATGTTCTAAAAAAAGACGAACTTACAATTGTACTTCAGGTAAATGGAAAATTAAGGAGCAGATTTAATATTTCGGCTGATGCAGCTGATGAAGAAATAAAACAAAAAGCTCTAAAAGATGAAAGAGCACATAAGTTTTTCAAAGACAAAAAAATAAAAAAAGTAATTGTTGTAAAGAAAAAACTTGTGAACATTGTAGTATAGATTGTTTTTTCCTTTTTAGGATAATCAGGGAGGTTTCAAGAAAAAAGTATAAAATTATATATTTTATCTTGCAACAATAGATACAATTATTTATAAAAATAATTATAGTTTTATATATTTAAAATTTTTAATTTATAAACTGCTGCAATTTATTAGTTTTCATATATAAAAATAATTGCTATAATAAAAGTAATTGTAAGTATGACACTTAATAATCATACAATATTTTGAATTAATAGAAACCTGAACGGAAAATTAATATGAAAGTTATTATCTGGGGTAGTCGCGGATCATTGCCTGCTTCTTCAAAAGCTGAAATGGTCAGAAAAAAGATTGTAAATGCTATAAATCTTGCTAAGACTTATAATTTTAAAACAAGATCTGAAATAGAATATTTTCTTGATTATGAATTATCGTTTGCAGCATCTAAGACTTATGGAACAAATACGTCTTGTGCAGAATTAAGAAACAATAATGAATATGAATATTTTATTCTTGATGCTGGAAGCGGACTTCGTGATTTTGGAAATTATATTATGAAATCAGGAAAGAAAAATATTCATGTACATATTCTTCTTTCCCACATGCATTGGGATCATATACATGGTTTCCCTTATTTTCTGCCAGCATATGTTAAAGGTAATAAAATTGATCTGTATGGATGCCATGATAATATAGCTGATATTTTTATCAAACAGCAGGAACAACCATTTTTTCCAGCACCATTTGACAGTATGAAAGCTGATATAAATTTCAATCAACTTAAACCTGATATTAATTATAAAATAGCTGGTTACGAAATATACTCTATAAAACAAAATCACCCCGGGCAATCTTATGGATATAGTATAGAAAAAAATGGAAAGAAAGTAGTATTTTCAACAGATTCAGAACATGATCTCGATACTGTAAATACTTTAAAACCATTTATCAATTTTTTTAATAATGCTGATTTATTAATTTTTGATGCTCAATATACTCTTCTTGATGTTATCCAAACTAAAAAAAATTGGGGACATTCAAGCAATGTAGTTGGTGTAGAACTTTCAGTAAAGGCAGGGGTTAAACACTTATGTCTTTTTCATACTGAACCAACTCATACAGATGAAATGTTAGATAATATTTTAAAAGATACTAGAACCTATAGATCAATGTATGCTGATTCTTATCCCCTTCAAATTTCACTTGCATATGATGGCATGGAAATTGAGATATAACAATTCATTGCTATTATAATCCAACTTTGATGGTATCGTAAAAAGTCAAAAAATGAGATTTTTATCTGTGTAACAATTTGAAATTATTAATACCGATTTTTATAAAATTGACTTTTTACGATACCATCAACTTTGGTTTTTCCAATCATTTGAAGTATAATTATGCGTTTGGCCATGTTAGTCCATAAGAAATTCGAAAAACCAGGGTTGGATTATAACATATATTGACGAATCAGAGCTGTGTGCGTTAGCAATCGGAATTTTGTAAAATTTTTAATTTCTATTCTATCAAGTTAAAAATATCTATAATCAAATAATTAAGGATTGAAAATGAAAATTCATTCTGTTCATCCTGGAAAAATTTTAAAAAAATTCTATATTGATTCTCAAAGTTTATCCATTAAAGATTTATCTAAAAAGATCAATATCTCACACGCGAAATTTACAAATATAATAAAAGGAAAACAATCATTAACATCTGAATTGTCTTTTAAACTGGCTCAATATTTTCAAACTTCTCCTGAATTTTGGATTCAGCTTCAACTTAATTATGATCTAAGTGAAAAGTCTAAAGGTACAGATGATCCTTTTTATAAGCTTATGAATATTATTGGCGATGCTATGCTAAAACTGGTTGGGGTTGAGTCTAATGGAGAATATGAACCACGTGCTATTGTATTAAAGGAAAAAAGATTATTTCCTGATATTGTTGCATTTCCAAAAAATAGAAATGATGAAATTGTTATTATCGAATTTCAGGGTTACAAAGAACCTATGATGCGCTATATTATGTCTTCAAAAATTACTATGATGTGTACTCATGAAAAATATACTGGACCAATTATTGGTGCTATTGTTTATACTGATAAAGAATATAAAAACGCTGCACTACCTTTTAAAATATCTAGCAAATCTGGTAAATCTTGGATTAAAGGCGAATTTATTGAAATTGATCTTTCTTCATATTCAGAAAATGATTTATTAGAAATTGACCAAGAATTATTAATTCTCGCTCCATTTACTTTGCCAAAAAATTATCCAAAAGATGAATATATACAAAAATGCAGACAATGGAAACAAAAAATTGACAAGATTTATTCTAAACAAACTGTTCATGAAATAACTGATATTTTATCCTTATTTATATTAAACAGACAAAAACAATTTAACAGAAAGGAGGTTCAGGCAATGTTCAATTTTGATATTTCAAATACTAAAGTAGGTAAAGAATTATTAGCTGAAGGAAAAAAAGAAGGAAAAAAAGAAGGGAAAAAAGAAGGGAAAAAAGAGATAATAATATATCTTTTTGAAAATCGATTTGGAAGGCTGCCTGTTAAAATGAAAAAACAAATAAACCAAATTGATACAAAACTTTTAGATGAACTAGCTGTTTCATTATTAAATTTTGGCTCAATTAAAGATTATTACTTATGGTTGGATAAAAAGTTTATCGGAAATAATAAAAAAATATAAGTGTCCTTTCGCCAAGCATGCATTGAAATGATTAAATTATTGTTTATAGGCATTGTAGAGACGTTGCATGCAACGTCTCTAAATAGTCAATTTGTTAAACACAATCAATTTTAATACTCACTCACCGGAAGGACACAAATATAATACATAAAATAACGCTATAAATGAAATATATAATACGATTGAAAAAAGTGTGTGTTTGTACGTGTCAGTCCATACAAAATTCGAAAAACTTGTAACAATTATAATTTTTAGTAAAAAATATTGGAAATAATATGTCAACACGAAAAATATTAATTGTTGATGATGTTGAATATAATCTTTTAACAATTAGTGAGATTATAAACAATCAATGCGAAAATTGCGAATGTATTACTGTTAATAACGCAAAAGATGGTATTGAAATTGCTTCAAAGATTTCTTTTGATACCGCTATAATAGACATCCAAATGCCTGATATGAATGGAATTGAAATGTGTAAAAAATTAAAAGAAAATCCTGTTACTGCTATAATTCCTGTTATTCTTTTAACTGCTCATGCTTTTAGCTCTGAATATATGACAGAAGGTTTCGAAGCTGGTGCTGATGAATACCTTACAAAGCCAATTAATAATATTGAATTAGGCGTCAGAATAAAAGCAATGTTAAGAATCAAACAAGCTGAAGATATATTAAGACGCAATAATGAAATTCAAGAAGAAATAATAAAAAAAAGAACTGATGAGTTAGTTAAAATAAATAAAAAATTAGAAGATGAAATAAATGAAAGAAAAAAGATTGAGTTAATGCTTAAGCAGGCTTATAAAATGGAAGCTGTGGGTACATTGGCAAGAGGAATCGCTCATGATTTTAATAATATATTACAAATTATTATTGGTAATACTGATATGGCAATTGATTGTATTTCTGAAAATACAAATCCATTAGTTCATATTCAAGAAATCCAACTAGCAAGCAACAGAGCAAAAGAATTAATACAACAAATTTTAAATTTTAGTAAAAATGATAAAATTGAAAAAGAATCAGTTAATATTTCTGTACTTCTTAATGAATCTGTCAGATTAATTCGTTCTTCAATTCCCAGCACTGTTAAAATTATTGAATTAATAGAATTAGAAAATGCTGTTATTCATGCAAATCCAACTCAAATTAATCAGATAATACTTAATCTATGTGCAAATGCAACTCAAGCTATGAAATATGAAGGTAATCTAAATATTTCTCTTACTAAAATATGGATTGACAATATTCTTTCTAAAAAACTTGGAAAAATTGGTATTGGAGAATATGTAAAACTAACAGTAGAAGATACTGGCTGCGGAATAAGTCCTCTGGTAATAGATAGAATATTTGAGCCATATTTTACAACAAAAAGCGATGAAAATGGGTCAGGTTTAGGCTTAGCTGTTGTATATGGCATTGTTAAAAATCATAATGGCGCAATAAGTGTTTCAAGTGAACCGGAATCAGGTACAATTTTTGATATTTATTTACCAACAGTTAATTATAATCAAACTAATAATAAAAAAATTAAAACTTATATTCAAAAATCAAAAAATGAGCGTATTATGTTTATTGATGATGAAAAAATGCTCGTTAATATTGCCGAAAGAATGCTTGCGAATTTAGGTTACAGAGTTAATTGTTTTAATGACCCTCAAAAAGCTTTTGAATCATTTAAATCCAATCCTTATGAATATGATCTAATTATTACTGACGCTACAATGCCAGATATTCCAGGACATAAGCTGGCAGAAAAAATGATACAGATTCGATCTGATATCCCAATAATTTTATGTACTGGATTTAGCCCTCTTGTGGATGAAGAAGATGCTTTAAAGATTGGAATTAAAAAATTCTTAATAAAACCAATATCAAAAGATCAATTATCACAAGCTATAAGAGAAATATTAGATGCATAAACTCCTCAATATTATTAGACTTAATAAAAAAATATTTTGTGTTATCCTATTGTTATTTTTGATAAATATTATATTTATTATATCAAATTTTAATAAATACATTATAACTTCAAAATACGTGAATTTAAGCCCAGGAAGCTTTTCATATATTTGTTTTGTTTTATATAATCACGAAAAAAACACTTCAAATATTGTAAACAAAATAAAAGAAAATATTGCAAAAGCAGGTCTTGCTTCAAAACATAAAATATTTAAGGATCCAAACTATCAAAAATATAGATTTATTGGAAGACGCTCTCGCTATAATAAAGCATTTATTAATTTATTTATAAGAGAGTTTGGAAAAAATTTTTCTTTTAATGATGCTTATAATAAATATAAAATTAAATTAAATTATGAAAATGCAGCAAATATTATATGCTCAAATAGAATTAAAAAAAAAAATAATAATATACTTAAAAATAAACCATTAATAATTGGGACATGGATTAAAGGAAACATTACTCTTGATATTCTTAAAAATAATATGCTGGATATGGAATGGGAGTTATTTTTTGCATTAGATAAAATCCCTATGAAAGATGCTTTAAAAGAAAAGCTTAATCAATGGTTGTATTCAGTTGCAAATGATGAATTAATAAAAGAATTCAAAGCTGTTAAAGACGAATTGTCATTTTTTGATCATATATATGTTGCAGATAGATTTTTAATTACAAAATATGCAATGGCTCTTGAAGGAATATATCCTGCAAAAAAATTAGAAATAGATTTTACACAAAAAGAATTATTTGATTATTTTAATACTATAAAATATAGCTTTTGTGAGATCAAAAGGCTCAAAATGCAGTTTACTATTGTTAAAGATATGAATGATGCAAAACTTTTTAAAGAACAATTGCAAAATACTTCATTTTATGAATTGTCAGAAAAATATGCAATCTCTGAACAATATATAAAAACAGCAAATCCTCATTATTTAGATCATGAAAATTCTACTGTTAATTATAATAATTATTTTAATCAATATATTTTGAATTATGCTCAAAAAAATATTTTAAATCCATCACCTTTTTTTGTAAAAAATGGAGTTATGATTTTAAAAATACTAAATGTTGATCGTGTGGATAAAAAATTAAATTTCAAAGATTATTCCTATGAAGTAAAAAATCAATTAACACAAAAAATATTAAAACGACAATATCCAATTGATATTATAGATACAATGAATAATATGGATTTTAAATATTATCCTGAAAAAGCTTTATATTGAATTTAATGAAAATATATTGTATGTAATTTTGTTTTATATATTTTTTGCAATTTATCCACCATCAATTGGATATGCCCTTGTTTGCGCTTTTTTGTGCGTGTTCGTCCATGCTTTTGAGTGTTTGCCCATGCTTGTGAGTGTTTGTCCATGCTTATGCGTGTTTGTCCATGCTTGTGCGTGTTTGTCCATGCTTGTGCGTGTTTGTCCATGCTTGTGCGTGTTTGTCCATGCTTGTGCGTGTTTGTCCATGTTTGTCCGTGTTTGTCCATGTTTGTCCATGTTTGTCCGTGTTTGTCCGTGTTTGTCCGTGTAAAAATCGAACTTATACGAACAATAAAATTTGTTAATAAATTAGGGAGATATTATCATGAAAGTATTCAAAATTATTCTATTTATTATAACAGCAACAGTTTTTGCAGTAATTATTGCTGCTAACCAATTATATTCTAATGAAAAAATAAAACCAGGTTTTGTCAATGATAATTCAAGTATTATTACTCAGCCTGATAAGGAATTTTCAGCAAAAATTGAGACAATTACAGACTGGTATGAAGCTGTTGGAACTGTCAGACCCAGAACTGAAACTCGAATTGAATCACAGATAGCTGCGAAAATAATAAGTGTAAAAGTCAGACCCGGGCAAAAAGTAACAAAGGGTCAAACATTAGTTGTTTTAGATAGCAGGCAGTTCAGATCAAGGGTTGGGCAATCTAAACAGGCTTTAAGAAAAGCTATATCAGGCAAAGAGCAGGCAAAACAAGGTTTAATAGCTGCTCAAGCAGCTTTTAAGCAGGCTAAGGCAGCTTTTGAAAGAATAAAAACCTATTTTCAGTCACAAGCTGCAACTACACAAGACCTTGAAAAAGCTGAAGCTGTCTATCTTCAAGCGGAAGCTGAAGTTAAACGAAATAAAAAAGCTCTTGTTGGTGCAGAATCTGGTATTAAGCAGGCTGAAGAAGTTGTTAAAGAAGCATCAATTGGACTTGGATATGCTAAGCTTAGTGCTCCTCAATCAGGTGAAGTGCTTAAAAGACTTGTAGAACCCGGTGATATGGCACTTCCCGGAAAACCTCTTATTATATTGCAAACAACTGGTGCTCTAAGGCTTGAAGCCTTTGTTCGTGAAGGACTTATAAGCAAAATATCTATTGGAGACAGGCTTGAAGTAGATATTAAAGCATTAAATAAAAGATATGATGCAGTTGTTGAAGAAATTGTTCCATATGCAGACCCTCAAACAAGAACTTTTCTGGTAAAAGCAACCCTTCCAGCTGTTTCAGGAATATATCCGGGTATGTTTGGTAAGCTTTTAATCCCTGCTTCAGAGCAAAAAGTTGTTTTAATTCCAATTAATGCTATTCAAAAAGTTGGTCAACTTGAATTTGTTCGTTTAAAAGAAAACAATGTATGGAAAAAATGTTATATAAAAATTGGTAAAACAATAGGAGATAAGGCTGAAGTGCTTTCAGGTCTTAATGGAAACGAAATAATTGGGATTGAGGAGAAATAAAATGAATGAACAAATTGAAACCCCTAAAGGGTTTATTGGAAGTATTGTCTATAATTTTTTAAATTCGCAGCTTTCTATTATAATGATAATTTTAGCGTTATGCCTTGGTATTTCTTCTATTTTTATCACTCCAAGAGAAGAAGAACCTCAAATTGTTGTTCCACTGGCTGATATATATGTTCAGGCTCCAGGCTCAAGTCCTTCTGAAATAGAACAATTAGTTGCAACTCCTCTTGAAAGATTATTATGGCAAATTGATGGGGTTGAATATGTTTATTCAATGTCTATGCAGGATATGGCTGTTGTTACTGTTCGTTTCTTTGTTGGTGAGGACAGAGAAAATTCTTTAATAAAATTGTATAATAAAATATCAATGAATGTTGAAGATGTTCCTCCTATTGTAACTGGCTGGGTTATAAAACCTATAGAAATTGACGATGTTCCAATAGTTAATTTAACTCTTTATTCTGAAAAGTACAATGATCATGACCTTAGACGAATAGGAGAAGAATTACTTGCTCGTCTTTCAAAAGTTAAAAATATTTCCAAAACATATATTACTGGCGGAAGAAAGCGTGAAATAAGAGTAGAGTTAATACCTGAAAAAATGACTGGATTAGAAATAGGATTTCTTCAAGCAATGGGCGCATTAAAAAGTGCAGATGTTTCTGTAACAGCAGGAAAATATTCACGATTTAATAAAGAATTTACTGTAAGCAGCCATTCTTTTCTTTCTTCTATTGATGATGTTAAATCACTTGTTGTAGGAGTTAAAAATGGAAGACCAGTATATTTAAGAGATATTGCAAATATTTATGACTGCCCTGAAGAAGTGAAATCATACAGCAGGATTAATTTTTCAAATAATTATATAAAAAACAGCCCAATAAAATATAAAAGCAAAACCTTTCATTCAGTTACTCTTTCTCTGGCCAAAAAAAAAGGTACAAATGCGGTTTTTGTTGCACAGGATATTGAAAGTTATCTTAATGAGTTAAAAGCAAATGTTCTTCCTGATGATGTATTTATTGAAATTACCCGCAATTATGGCAGCACTGCTCAGCAAAAGGTAAATGAACTTTTAAACTCTCTTGCTTTTGCAATCATTACTGTTGTTTTGCTGCTTGCTTTTACTCTTGGATGGAGAGAAGCATTAGTTGTTGCCCTTGCAGTTCCTATTAGTTTTTCTTTAGCTCTGTTTGTCAATTTTATATTTGGATATACTATTAACAGAGTAACTCTTTTTGCTTTGATTCTTTCACTTGGCCTTGTAGTTGATGATCCAATTACAAATGTAGATAATATTCAACGCCATATTCTTAGAAGGCGTTTAAATCCAATTAATGCAACTCTTTTTGCTGTCAATGAGGTTTTACCCCCTGTTATAATGTCAACAATAGCAATTATTATTTGTTTTGTACCATTATTTTATATTACAGGTATGATGGGTCCATATATGGCACCTATGGCAGCAAACGTTCCAATTACTGTAATATTTTCTACTCTTTGTGCAATAACCATTGTTCCATGGATGTCTCATCTTTTGTTAAAAAATGTTAAAAATGAGGATATAAAAACGACTGATAATCAAAAAGAAACACTTTTAACAAAATTTTATAAAGCAGTAGTCTCTCCTTTTTTGAAATACTCAGTCCTTAGATATTTTTTATTAATCATAATTATTGCTTTATTGATTTTTGCAGGATTACTTGCTGCATACAGATTAGTTCCATTAAAAATGCTGCCATTTGACAATAAAAATGAGTTTCAAATAATTATTGATATGCCAGAAGGAACAAGCCTTGAGGCAACTGATAGAGTTGTCAGAGAATTTGAAAAATATCTGTCTAAAATACCTGAAATAACAAATACCATTTCTTTTACAGGAGAAACTTCTCCAATTGACTTTAATGGTTTGGTCAGACATTATTATTTGAGAAAAGGCAGTCATCTTGCAGATATCAGAGTAAATCTTGTTGAAAAGGATTTAAGAGAACAGCAAAGTCATGAAATTGTTTTAAGGCTTAGAAAGGATCTTGAAAATATTGCTAAAGATAATAATGCAGATATTAAAATAGTTGAATTGCCGCCAGGGCCGCCAGTTCTTTCAACAATTGTGGCAGAAATATATGGGGAGGTTACAAATTCTTATGAAGATATTATTAAAGCATCAAAAATAGTTAAAGAAATTATGAGGCAGGAAGATTTTGTTGTGGATATAGATGATTCAACTGAAGAACCAAGACTAAGAATAGATTTTTCTATTGATAAGGAAAAGGCTGCATTGCATGGAATTTCAACTCAGCATATAATACAGACCCTAAGAATTGCAATTAGCGGAGCAAAGACAGCTCCAGTACATGAAAATGATGAAAGACAAACCCTGATGGTTAAACTAATCCTTCCAATAGAAAAACGATCAAGTGTTGCCTCTCTTTTACAAATACCATTAAAATCAGCTTCAGGTAAAATGGTTCCACTTGCTGAAATTGTAAAAATAAATAAAGTAATTGAAAGCCAGCCAATTTATCATAAAAATCTTGAACGTCTTGTATTTGTAACAGGAGAAATGGCAGGAAGAGCCCCTGCTGAAGCAGTTATTGATATGCAAAAAAAATTACAAGAAAAAGAACTGCCAAAGGGTATTAAAGTCAATTTTGCTGGTGAAGGTGAATGGAAAATAACATTAAGTGTTTTTCGTGATATGGGAATCGCATTTGCAGCAGCACTTATGGGAATATATATTTTATTGATTGTTCAAACAAACTCTTTTAGTATGCCGCTTTTAATAATGATGGCAATTCCTCTTACTTTAATTGGCGCTATGCCTGGCTTTTTTATACTTAACATCCTTGTAGGGGATAAAATAGGCGGTTTTTCAAACCCTGTCTTTTTTACAGCTACTGGTATGATTGGTATGATAGCACTTGGAGGCATAGTAATTAGAAATTCTCTCGTATTAATCGAGTTTATACAGGATGCATTAAAAAATAAATTGGAATTTAAAGAGGCAATCCTTCAAAGCGGAGCTATCAGAATGAGACCAATTCTACTTACAGCCGCAACAACTGCTCTTGGAGCCTGGCCAATAACACTTGATCCAATTTTTTCAGGACTTGCATGGACTTTAATTTTTGGCTTATTTGCGTCAACTTTATTTACTCTACTTGTAATTCCAGTAACATATTATGCTCTTTATAAAAAAGTCTATGAAAAAGGAATTGATGAATGAAAAATACAATAAAACAAATTATGATTTTATTAATATTTTTGTTCACTTCTATTTTATATAGTCAGGCTTCCTTAATTGAAGAAGCTCAAAAATATTATAAAACAAGACAAATTTTAAAATCTTTAAGATTGATTAATAAATTTTTACATAATAATTCAAATAACCCTGATGCATTATTATTAAAATCTATATTATTATATGAAATTGGAAAAAATGATCAGTCAATAGAAATAATTCAAGGCTTGTTAAAAACATATCCCGGTACTCCTGAACTTTATAATAATCTTGCTACTGCTTTTGCAGCTCAAGGTGATTATATAAAAGCAAGAACAACTCTTCAAAAAGCTGTTTATTTAAACCCAAAATATAAAAAGGCTCAAAAAAATTTAGATGTTTTAAAACTTTGTATTGCTTTTGAAGAATATATTAATAATAAAAATAATTTCAGCAAAATAAAGTCAAAAGCTGATATTATTGATTCATTAATTATTAAGGAAAATGATAAAGATTCAAATGCAAAAACTTTGATCTCATTAAATCAGGCAATTAAAATTACTAAAAAAATTCAACAAAGCCTTAATGAATTGGGATATAACTCAGGTGAAGTTGATGGTGTTTTAGGAAAAAAAACAATTTCAGCAATAAAAAAATATCAATTAGATAATAATTTAAAAATTGATGGTAAAATTTCAGAGAGCTTATTACAAAATCTTAATAAAACATTAACTACAAAAAAAATATCTGATCGAAAAGAAAACGAAATTTGTAACTCAATTACAAATGCATTTAAACTTACATTACAGATTCAAGAAAAATTGTATGAATTTGGATATGATCCAGGACCTGCTGATGGAATGATTGGTAAACAAACCATTATAGCAATAAAAAAATATCAAAAGAAAAATCAGCTCGAAGTTGATGGTAAAGTTTCTCAAGAATTGCTTTTTCATATGAATGAAAATATTTATGAAATTTCAAATAAATGGACTATTGTACCTATTATAGAAGATGATTGTAGTAATTTTATCTCGCTTAAATCGTACATTGAAAATGGCTATAAACCAGTAAAATATATTGGACATATTGTATTTTTAAAAAATAAAGATGGGATTCCAATAATCCTTGCTACTAATCCAGATATTTGCAGAAATATAAGTAAAATTTTGACTGAACGTTTTAAAAAAATCAGTCAAAAACATAAAGAAAATAAATAAAAAGGGACCGGACTATATGTTCATCCACTGGATCAGCGGGAATATTCTGATACCACACGGAATGGGATGATTATTGGAAATCAAAGTTATTTTACACATAATTAAAAAATATTCATGGAGGGTTTATTTAAAATCTGGCATCAATTAGAAAATATGAATTATTTACGTCATGATCAATGGAGAGTGGTTCTCCAAAATAAAAACCAAGGCCCTGATCAAATTCTTGTTTTGTTAATGTAAAGCCTGCTCTTATTTTCAAATATTTATTTATAGGCTGGATTAAATACATATCCCATACTTTTCCTCTTGTTGTCAGCTTTTTTAAGGGATCTTCACTTCCATTTGAAAAACCTAACCAGTATCTAGATCCTCTATTATATTCAATTCCAAATTTTAAATTATGTAAAATTTTAAAAGGAAATGTAAATCTCATTCCTACATGAAAGGCTTCACCTTCTGTATCAGAATCTCCATAATTTAAAATACCTATAGGGGGTGGGGCACTTTGCAAATCTTTTAATAAAGGCTCAAAAGTAGGAAAATTATCAATTAGAGTTTTATATTTTGAATAAGCATATCTTGCAAGAACTGGCTCTCCAGGAAGACCTAAAGGTTTAGGATTAAACATAAATTTAATTGAACCTTCACCAAAGGTTTTAGTTTTGCCATATCCTGCAAAAAAATCTATTCCTGAATTTAGGATATTTTGAGATTCTAAAAATAATGTTAGTTTACATCCTTGAGCCAGAGAATCAGGAGAATCTACATAAATGATTTTAGTATCATCATAATAAAATGGGTAAAGTCTGTCGTCATCTCTAAAATCTTGAGAAGGGGCTTTTGGCATATAATTAAGATTTATAATAAATAATGAATCAGAAATAAGATTTCCAAGACCGGTTTCAAGCTGTGCAATATAGACTGAATATGTTGATTCTGCATTTTCATCTATTCTAAATTTGCCTTCTTTGTAAGTAAGACGATTTCCCGATCTATATTGCTCATTATCATCATATCTTCTTAAATATACTAATCTTAATGAAGATTTTGGAAAAAATGTTATTTTATTAAGATCTATTGTCAATCCAAATCCATCAGCTTCTACATCATAAGCAAGGCTTGGATATGTTGATTTTCTTACAGTGTCTTCACGAAAGTTTGTAGGGAATCCATCAGTAGTCGGCAATCTGCCAAAAGTAAATGCCATTTGATATTTATCAAATATTTTAAAAAAATAGTCAACATATGCTCTTTCAACATTTAGATGAATATCACTTGGAATTCTTGATTTATTTAAAAAATTTGAAATTGGAAAAACAGGATAGTCATCATCTGCCCAATTTTTGTACATTACTAATCTTGAATGAAAATTTAATTTATTTGTAATTTTTGATACTAAATTAATCCTTAATCTATTACTTGGAAGCAACCTCACACGCTCATGAAGAATATCTCCTTTTTGTTCTTCACTAAAGTTAAAAATATCATGGCCGTCAAAAGTAAACCAGTCAAACCTTGTTAAAAGCTCAGCTCCTAATTCAACAGCATCTACAAAAGATTTTTTTTCAACCACCTGTAAAATATCAGAAACTTCCTCAATTTCACTTTCAATATTTTCAATATCATTTTCAATATCAGTGGTGGGATCTTCTAATTTTTCATTAATTTTAATATTATGGATTCTATTTTCAAGTTCATTAATTTTTTGTAAAATACTGTTCATTTCTTCTTGACTCATATCAACTTCATCAGCAGCAATTCCTTTTTTATTATTTATAAAAGAGCAAAATAAGATAAAACAAATAATTGTGAGGCAATTTATAAATTTTCTTAGATGGTCATTTCCCATTATATTTTACTCCATGTTTTAACTTGCTATAAACAAATATGTTTTGATTTTTTTTATAGAATTTTAGTTTATTATATTAACTGCATATTATAAACTTGTTTTTAATAGAATGTATTTGATATTTTTTATTAGATTTTATTTTAATCCAACAGCTTCTGGCTGGTCAGAATCAGCAGCATGTTTTACAAGATAATCTTGAACTAGAGTAATTTCTTCTTTTGTAAAAATAGAGTCTATATTTTTTTTTCTTTTATGCTTGTTTCTTTTGAAAAATCTTTTCCATTGAGTTGATGCATATTTTGTAGGTGCAAAACTTGAAGCCTGTCCATCGTTTTTATGGCAGGCTCCACATTTTGAAAAATAAATTTCTCTTCCATTTACCCCCCAAGTTTGAGGAATCAAGTACATAAATAAAATTGCAAATATCAATATAATAAAAAATGATATTCTCATTATTTCCTCCTGACCATATTTAAAATCTGGCATCCATTAATAAATAAATATTATTAATTTTGTGATCTACTATGTAGGAATTTCCATAGTAGAAATTTGTATTATTAGTATAATCATGCCAGGTCATTGTATAGCCCAGTCTAAAATAAAAGTAGTTATTTAAAGGTTGAATATAATAAAAGTCCCAAACTTGACCTCTAATATTAAGTTTATTCAAAGGGTCTTCGCTTGCTGAACTGGCTCCAAACCAATTTTTAGAGCCTTTGTTATATTCCACTCCAATTTTTGGAATATTTAATAACTTATTGTTGATATTAAATCTAAAACCAATATGAAAGGCATATTCATCTCTATCTGATACGCCATCATCGTTTAAAAGTCCAATTGGTGGAGGAACTTTTTGCAAATCTTTTAGAATAGACTCAAAATTGGGGTTAAGATGAATTAGATTTTGATAGATATCATAGGCATCTCTTGCAAGAACAGGACTTGCTGGAATCTGCAATGCTTTAGGATTGAACATGAATTTTAATGCACCCTTAGCCTTTGTATTAACATAACTGGCACCAACAAACCAATCAAGATTATATCCTAAAAATCCCTTTGATTCTATAAAAAAAGTTAGCTTAATAAGCCTTCCAAGTGAATCAGGAATTTCCGGGTATAATATTTGTGATTCATTATAATAAAATGGATAAATATCTTTACTATATCGAAGATCAAGGCATGGTACATTTGGAATATATAAACAATTAAATATTATTAAAGAGCCTCCAAAAAAATATGGTAAACCAGTTTCAGCTTGAGCAATAATCATATGAATATCATCCATAGTCATAGTGTCATCTCTAAATATTCCTTTTTTGTCAGAAAGATGATTATCTTCTATATATTGTTGATTATCATCATGCCTTAACATCCAGCCAAATCGTAACGCAGAACCAGGTAAATGTGTCAATTTATCAAGTAAAATCGAAAATGCAATTCCATCAGTTTCAACATCATATGCTAAAGAAGGATAAGTTGATTTTCTGGGTGAGTTTTCTCTAAGGTCAGTTGGCAAACCATCTGTTGTTGGAATTCTTCCAAAACTAATTGCCATTGGGATTTTATCTATTAATTTAAAAAAATAATCAATATACGCTCTTTCACATTTTAATTTTATATTTCCTTGTATTCTAGATTTATTTAAAAAATTTGCCTCTGGATATCCAGGTTCGTCATCATCAGCCCAAAAATGACTCATAGTAAGCCTTGATCTAAATAAAAAATTTTCAGATAGAATTGCTTTCATATTAAGTCTTAAACGATTGCTTGAAAGCATATGAACTCTTTCATGAGCATAATTGGTTTTAATATCAGTATAGCTGATATTATCATGACCTTTAAAATCAAACCAGTCAGTTCTTGTTCTTAATTCTGCTCCAATATCAATAATATCCATAAATGATTTTCTTTCAACAGTTTCAAGTATATCTGAAATTTCATAAAGATCATCTTTTAAATTTCCTATTTCAGATTGAACATCATTTAAATCATTTACGTCTTTATATTCATCTTTTTTATTTTCCATTTCATCAATTATTTTTGAAAGTCTTTCAATCTCTTCAATTATAGTCTCAAATTCTTTTGTTGTTACTTTATTCTGGCAATACAAACAATTATTTCCAAATATAATATACAATAATAAAATATAAGTAATTAAAATAAATATGTTAATTATCATATTTTTTTGCAAAACATGCCTCCAAAATTTTTTTAAATCATTATTGAATTTGATCTTAAATATTAGAATTATCAGACTTGAAACGATTTAAAATAATAAATATTTGAAAATTTCATCTAAAAATGCAATTAATATGCCACTTAAATAATAAGCAATTAAGCTATTTAAATTAAAATATCCACCAAAATTTGATTATTATAGTAAATAACACGTCTAAATTTTTATCGAAAAATCTAATATTATAAAAATGATTGGACTTCTTTAAAATAACAATATATTAATCTAAACTTTTTATATAATATTAGTCTAAACTTTTTATTTTTTTGTATCATTATATATAATAGTTTCTATATGAAAAAAAATTTTTCAAAAATATAGTAAACTTAGAAAAGTAGTATGCTGCGTCTCTCAATTATCAATAAACAATGAATTTAACAAATTTTGCACACAATTAATAATTGGCAAACGCCTTTTGAGGAATTACCTTAACTTACAAGCTTTGTTGTGATAACATTCATTGAAATTAAAAAAAACAGTTAAAGCGTTGCCGATAATTACTACTAAAAAAATTGTATATTTTTATTAATAAAAATGTTTTTATATAAGAAAATGATTCAAAAGACAAATTATAAAATAATAATAACATAAATAGAAAGTAAAAATGAAAAAAATTCTACAATATAAGATGTACCAGTATTTGATGATTTTGACTATAGCAGCAGCAGTTGGGCTTCAGGGATGGAGAACTTTATTCGATAATTTTGCAGTAAATGTAATTTTTTTAAAAGGGATGCATATTGGAATATTACAGTCTATTAGAGAAATACCTGGATTTTTAGCATTACTTGCGGTTTATATATTGCTAATAATTAAAGAGCATAAACTTTCTGCGATATCTGTGATAGTACTTGGAATTGGAGTTGGTATTACAGGTTTTTTTCCAACATGGACAGGACTTATATTTACTACACTTATTATGAGTTTTGGTTTTCATTATTTTGAAACAACCAATCAATCTCTGACTCTTCAGTATTTTGATAAAAAAACATCTCCCTGGGTTCTTGGAAAACTAAGAGGAATAGCTGCCGGTTCAAATATTGGTGTTGGTATTTTGATTTTTATAATATCACCATATTTAACATATATTCAAATTTATTCCTTATTAGGGATAGCAATAATAGGTGCTGGTATATGGGCTTTATTTCAAAATCCTACAGATAAAAATATACCCTTCCAACGAAAGCAAATGATATTACGTAAGAAATATTGGTTATTTTATTTTTTAACATTTATGGCAGGTGCAAGAAGGCAAATTTTTATTGCATTTGCAGTTTTTTTAATTGTAAAAAAATTTTGCTTTTCAGTTCAAGAAATAGCTGTTTTATTTATAATTAATAATTTTATCAACTTTTTTTTAAGCCCTTTAATTGGAAAAGCTATAATTAAATTTGGAGAAAGATATGTTTTATCTGTTGAATATTTTAGCCTTATCATAATATTTTGTTCATATGCTTTTGTAGAATCAAAGTATTTAGTTGCTATATTATATATTTTAGATCATATCTTTTTTAATTGTGCTATAGCTATCAGAACATTTTTTCAAAAAATAGGAGATCATGCTGATATTGCTCCAACAATGGCTGTAAGTTTTACTATTAATCACATAGCAGCAATTTTTATACCTACAATTGGCGGTTTTTTATGGATGATAGATTATAAAATTCCTTTTTTTTTCGGTGCTGGAATGAGTTTAATCTCCCTTATTTTTGTACAGTTAATAAAAACAGATGTTTGATAGTGTTCCTTCTTAAGTTTGTGTAAGTCTGTGTCAGTCCGAAAAACTACTTAAGAGACATACAGATTTAGTCATAAAGATTTTGGACTATGTTCCCAGATAAAAATTCGTCCTCAACGTACTATTGTACGCCTGCGGATAATTATGATCTGGCGCCTTGCCAA
>Ga0272440_1001612_pt1 | contig 18307 bp, 17 predicted proteins | sample SSMMMBAug17_FD_192440 | JGI IMG/M metagenome (GOLD analysis project Ga0272440, IMG submission 192440) | Marine sediment archaeal communities from Little Sippewissett salt marsh, Falmouth, MA, United States - SSM-MMB-Aug17 | ecosystem: Environmental > Aquatic > Marine > Wetlands > Sediment ...
CAATGCGCCCCCTGCACCAGTAACCAACACTTTTTTTTTCTTTTGATTGTCCATTACAAAAACCTCTTTCCTCTTTGTTTTAAGCCTTTTTGAATAAGATAGTTTATTTGTTCCTTAACATACTCTACTTTTTTGATCATCTCATTTTCATCATCAATGTCGCCATCCAGATAGATCGGTTCGCCAAAATTAATAATGACTTTTGCAGGAAGTGGCCAGGGAACTGCAATGGGAACATAAGGAATTGCAAGTAAACGTGCCAGCGGATCAACAGAGCCCATTGAAGGCATGGTTTCTTCACATCCAACTACCCCAACTGGAATAATAGGACTTTTTGTTTGAACAGCAATTCGAACAAAGCCAGTCCCCATATATTGCAATTGATATCGCATGCGATAGGGTTTGCCAGAGCCACGTACACCCTCTGGAAAAACAATGATGATTTCACCATTTTCAAGCATTTTTATACAATTAATAGGATCACCAATAATCGCGCCAACCTGTGTTAAAAAGGTGTATACAAAGGGAACTGTTGGAAAAAAACGTTCGATCATGACACGCGGAGCTCGCGGGCCATTGGGGTTGGTAGCCAATGCAGTAGAAATGAGCGTGCCATCAATGGGAAGTTGTCCACTATGGTTTGAAATAACAAAAGCACTGCCATCTTTCGGCACATTTTCCAATCCAAAGCTTTCCACTCGAAAATAATAATCATAAATTGCTTTTAATACTGCCAGCCCAATTTCAGCTGTTTCCTGATGATACCCCCAGGGGTCATATCCATGATCTCCAATGCTTTTGGGCATCATTTTGACCAATTCTTTAATTTCTTCAGATACTAATACCTTTCGAAGCACCTCTGGCATCAATTCGGTTGAATTAACCAATTCTTTGCGCATGCGCTGCTCGGCTTTCTGGATCAATGATAACGACCGACCCATGGTATTGGTAAGTGCTGTTAGTCCTTTTCTTATCATTTTATCACCTCAAAGTTTTGGAAGCGATCTGTCTGGCATAGACAGACCGTTGTCCTGTTATAAAAAATATTTTTTTTATCTGATGTTATCCAATGAACAGGTGTAACCTGCGCCAAACGCAAAAAGGGTTAACTTTGGATGTACAAACATACTAAAACCACTGAAAAACAATGGTTGTAAAAATGCGCTCTGCGTTTGGTGTCAGCTCGACACAGATATTTTATTTCTAATTATTGTATTTAGTTACTGATTTCTTTTGTTTCAAGCTTCCGAAAATAGTGTTTTTGCTCCGAACTTGCAATTTACCATGAACTTTTTTTCAATAACCAATAACAATAGTGTATGCAAAGAGACTTAGTATTTATGTTGAAAAATGTTCTCGCTAACTGCAAAATTTATGACAGCCCATCCGATTGGCTAAATACAAACAATTATGAATTAAAATTTATTTTTATCACAAATTGACAGCCTTGTAGCTGGCGTAAATTTTGCCAAACGTTATAGAAATCGAGTACTTTTAGCTTAAACCAAATACAAAAATGTTTGCAATTAATTAATTAATATCACTCAAATTCATTTAACCATCTAATTTGGTTTATTAGATCGTTGTCTGCTACAGCTTCAATGAATAATCTAAGTTTTTTAATCATAACAGATATTGAATATTTTGTTGTAAAAATAATACCGTAGTGAATTGATTTTTGATCAAGGTATTGCTTATGAATTGTTGCAAAATCTCGAAAATTATTTGTAACTACCGCTCTTTTTTGATCAACGGCAAACTCAAATTGTCGTTCATCTGATTTTGAATCCATATCTACTTCGTGAGAACTTATTACATCATACCCATAACCACCTAAAGCTCTTGAAATACGCCAACTAATATTTTCATTAAGATACAGTTTCGGTTTGTTCATTTAACATCTCATCAATAAAAGGTTTCCAATTTTCATATGTAGCATCAGCAAGCAGTTTATCCATATCTTTTTTATGATCATGGTAATACGCTAATGCATCAAATATTTGAGCAGCAGAAAGTCTTGGATAATCCCACAACAATTCTTCTATTGAAGAGCCAAGCTGATATTGTTCCACAATAGATCTAACCATGATACATGTTTGTAAAATAATAGGCTCATTACTTCCTACTCCCAGAACCTTAACAATATGTGGATGGTCTGTCAGCTCAATTGGTTTTCCCTCATATAATTGATTGAAGCTTTCCATACTATAATCCAATATCTAAAAAACTAAAATTATCATAACAATAATATAAAAATGACCGGATAGGTCTATAAGGAATGCTCTGAAAATAAGTTCCCCTTTTTAAAAAATGTTCATCGGGGTTTTTGTTCTGTAGAGACGAAGCATGCTACGTCTCTACGTGCCAAACTATTATACGTTCAAGATAAATGGGGAACTTATTTTTCGAGTATTCCTAAGTGTATACATTTTTTTCTTAGCCCTGAAAGGGCGGCAACAGACCAGCCCAGGGCAACGCCCTGGGGAAATATATAAAAAGTTTTAAGCCCTGTAAGGGCGTTACATTTTTAGAATACGTCCTTTTTAATTTGTTTTTATGTTGCGCCCTTACAGGGCTTAAATATTGGTTAATCTTTACCCAGGGCGTTGCCCTGGGCTGGTATGTTGCCGTCCTTTCAGGGCTAAGAAAAAAAATGTATGCACTTGTAGACCTATCCGAGATATTCATAAAGAGCATCTCTAATATAATGTCTGAATAAAGCATCCCGAACTTGAATCTGAATCAGATGTCAAATCAGCGTCTGATTCGTGCGACCCCAGACCCGATGGATCTTTGATTATGCCAATGGTATCGTCATCATCAAAGGGACCATTATCAGTAATATGAATGGTAACTTTCTTCCTGTCTGCACTAAAAACAGCACCATCATTATTGGGATCATTTATTTCCTTTTGATCAAAATCAATCCATCCTTGTGAAGTGGCTTTATACCATTTTGCGTCTGAAGAAGCTGCCGAAGGAAGATACACTGTAAATTCTGCATATGTGTCATTATTGTCTAAAGTTATTGTAAAATCAAATAAGCCATAGACAAAAGTCGGCTTGTTCGTTTCATTTGAACATGTGTAGGAATCAGGGGACATGGATACAAATGCAAGATTTTGCGCATTAGACTCCAGGCCAATCGTATCATTAAAATGGGATTCATAAAAGATGACGTCATTATTGGCATCTTCAACAAGTATTCTTCCATATATTTGATTTGCAATCGCTTCATGCGCTTCAGTGGTTGGGTGGACGCCATCCCAGAAAAGATATTTACCCACATTATTAAATCCATGCTCAGGTTTCGTTTCAAATAATGCGGCACCAGCAGCATTATTAAATCCAAATTCTTGTGGATTTTCAACAGCTTTTTCCAAAAACAAATACGCATCAGCCAGAAACATCTTTACTGATGGATGAGATGCCTGAAAAACATTGAATGCATCTTCTAATTTACGATTAAATGTTGATGAGACGAGCGTACCATATTCAGTATCCTCGTTTCCAAAATAACCATTATTCGCAGGCGTTTTTCCCAGATTTGGAAGATTCATGACTAAAACATCTGTTGCAGCCAGACCGATCTCTGTATCAGTGATAATTGTTAACGCATGTATTATATCTGCAACAGCATTGTCAGTAACTTCTGATGTATCATCCTGATTTAATGAATGATCAGTTATCCAGCTAAGAAAATTATTTCCCCCGATCCAGACAATACAAAGGGAATTATCAGGAATTTTGATCCCGGCATCAGCCCAGGCACCCACTTGCGTCAATAAGCCGGGTGGAATTAATTCTGTACCTGTTTCAGCCCCCCCAAATGCATTATTGTACCAGACTTTTCCTTCAGGAGGTTGCCATGATCCACTGAAAACATAATTTGCCATGAGGTAAGTGTTATTGATACCAAGTTTGGCAGCTAAATAGTCCGCCCAGATTTTCCCATTTGAATAGGCACCACCGGAATAATTTTCAGAATTATAATATTCAGGCTTAGCAAGCTTATTATTCCCGCTGTCTGTGAGGCTGTCGCCAAAGGTAACAAGATTTTCGTAGGTTAAGGCAAATGAATAATGTACGAGAATAAAGCAGGATAATATTATTGTTACCCCAATTTTTTGCCATTTTGACATGAAATTTCTCCTTAAAATTTTATCGTTTTTCTTAATTGTACCCATAAAAATAATATTTTTCATCAATCATTTGCAAAACATGAACCCCCTTTGGATGTGAATGATCGTTTTTTAGTTTCATTGATGATTATCTATTATTTATTTCAGTTTTTCAAGTATATTTTTCCGCATTGTGCGCAATGATTGTACTTCATTACAAACATTCTGATAATCACAGGAGGAGCAGTCCAGGCTGACTTCTTCATGCATTTTCATCATGGCACGAACATACTGTAATACATATTGTGATATTGGATTTAATTGGTTGATAAAATTGTCCTCTGTCGTCAGAATGACTTCAACAGCAGTGACATAGGGTACTTGCGAATACAAATCTATCCATGCGCTACCAAGATCAAACAAGGATAACCCCTGTTTCAATGCGTGTTGACTAATTCTACTCCATTCCCGCATTTGCTGAGATGCTGCACGCATCATATAGCCATGTAAGTTTAATTTGAATCGAAGCAGATCTAATTCCTGATATCGGTCATATGTGTTGTCTGGCTCAAAACCTGTTACATTTAACAGGATTACTTTACCAAAATCCATATGAAGATCAGATGCTTCTAATATATCCTTACCAATTAAAGTAATCTGATCTCTGGCGACTGTTTCTTTTGTCCAGGCAATAAATGCCAGAGAATTTTGCCGGGGATGCCCCAGTTCTCTGCCAACATTTTGCGATAAAATGATTTCTTTTTTGTCGCTGTTGTTGATAAAGGGTGTATATTGTCTCTTGTGTTGTTTTCGAATATTGTTTTTGGCGGTTTGATTGATTCGTAAATGAAGTTCTTTCATTACCTGGTCAAATGGCATGTTTGCTAATATCCTTGTTGACACGAATAACTCGGTCAAAAGACAATCCTGTTAGAAAAGTAAGATTTTTTATTGTCGATTATAAACGAACATTTTCAGAATAATTGAACAAACCCATTTGAATAATATCAAAAGCAAGGCTTAAGGTTTCTTGTAAATCAACATCATAAGCAAATGTTTTTCGACTCTCTTCCCAGAGAGCCAGTCCTGAAAAAACAGCCCATACAACATATGCTATTTCAGTTGCATCCCGGTCAGCAAAAACACCATCCTTGAGAGAATCTTTAAAGATCGTCCCGATTGTCCGAATGGCTTTTCGTGACAGACGGTTGATTTCTTCAAGTAATTCTGACGACAAGTTTTTAAACGTTTCACTGGAGTGCAGATGAAACATATTCCTCAAAATAAGTGGATCAAATTCATAAACGTCATATAAGGCTGTTTTTAATGAATTGATCTTTTCCCTGATATCATGTCCTTTGTCGTTATATACATGTTCGACACGCATTTGAAGATATTGCAAAATCCGCAGGGTTAACGATGCACACAACTCGTCTTTATTTTTAAAATAGAGATATATTGTTCCCGCGCTCAACTCTGCCTCATTGGCAATATCTTCCATTGTGGCCCGGCTGAAACCTTTATCAGAAAAAACACGCCTGGCAGCAACCATTATTTGCTGCCGACGTCGTTCTTTCTCACGTTCTTTTCTTTCTTTTATACCCATAATTATGAATCCAATTCATTTTATAATGTTATATTAAGGCGTTTGAGCTTTATTTATAATATAATGGCATATTCGTCAAGAAAAAAAGTGTCAGGTTTGTGTGACGAAAGAATTAATAGCGATAATGATCCGATTTATATGGACCTTCAACAGGCACACCCAGATAATCCGCCTGTTCTGAGGTCAGGGTGGTCAAAGAAACGCCCAGACGCCCGAGATGTAATCTGGCAACCTCTTCATCCAGTTTTTTGGGAAGTGTATACACCCCAATTTCATGATCATTTTGGGCCAGTTCGATTTGAGCTAACACTTGATTGGTAAAACTGGAACTCATGACAAAGCTCGGATGTCCTGTGGCACACCCCAGATTAACCAGACGTCCTTCTGCCAAAACAATAATGGCGCGACCGGATTTTAATGTCCATTTGTCAACCTGTGGTTTAATGTTTTCTTTTTTACATTCTGATGATGTCTCAAGATATCGCATATCAATTTCATGATCAAAATGGCCGATGTTGCAGACAATGGCTTCATTTTTCATTTGTTCCATATGCTCACCCCGGATGACATTGCAGCAACCAGTTGTCGTAACATAAATATCCCCGATAGCGAGTGCTTTTTCCAAAGTTGTGACTTCAAAGCCCTCCATGGCTGCCTGAAGCGCACAGATGGGGTCTATTTCTGTCACAATTACGCGTGCGCCAAATCCTTTCATAGATTGCGCACATCCTTTACCCACATCACCATAACCACAGACAACAATCACTTTTCCTGCCAGCATAATATCTGTTGCCCGCTTGATTCCATCAGCCAGAGATTCCTGACAACCATACAAGTTATCAAACTTGGACTTTGTAACAGAGTCATTTACATTCATTGCTGGAAACAAAAGCTCTTTTGATGAATTCATTTTGTAGAGTCTGTTAACGCCGGTGGTGGTTTCTTCAGAAACTCCCCGAATATCTCTGGCAAGTTGTGTCCAATAAGATGGATTCTTTTGATATCCGGCTTTAATACGATTCATGACAATTTGAAACTCGGCATTATCATATTGTTTGTCGAGAATTGCGGGCTCTTTTTCAGCCTTGACAGCTTCGTGAATGAATAATGTGGCATCACCGCCGTCATCAACAATTAAATTGGGACCGGAGCCATCAGGCCATCTGAGGGCCTGCTCGGTACACCACCAGTATTCATCAAGATTTTCCCCTTTCCATGCAAATACGGCTGCCATACCCGATTTGGCAATAGCTGCGGCGGCATGGTCCTGGGTTGAAAAAATATTGCATGATGCCCAACGAATGTCAGCACCCAGTTCATATAAGGTTTCAATTAACATGGCGGTTTGAATTGTCATGTGAAGACTGCCAGTAATTCTCAGTCCTTTCAATGGTTTTGAATTGCCATATTTTTCACGAATTGCCATTAATCCGGGCATCTCGTTTTCTGATAATCGCATTTCTTTGAATCCCAGTTCCGCCAATTCGATATCAGCGACTTTAAATTGTAATCCGGGGTCCCATTCTAAAAAAGCCATAAATCTCCTCCATTCCTGACATACTGTCAGAATTATTATATCATAATATTGTAATAGATATTACTCTTCCTGAACAATTTTAAATATTGCCAGCTCTCTGGAAACCCGATCAATACCCGGCAGACAAAGTGCGTTTTCGGGTATTTGATCAGTCATATTCAGGTCAGAACGCAGCAATATGATAACAAGCCTTAATTGCGTAGAATGCATTTGGGATATTTTAACGAACTTATTAAATTCTTCATGACATACAGAATCATCCTGATATAAGTGATCACATAGACAAATTACTGTGACGCGGCATTCATCAAATATGTTGGGTGCAATATGTGTTACACAAGATCTGTTTTTTCTTTCAAGGATAGTATGAATATGTGCTTTCTCACGTCGCGCTTCCGAAGTTGCACTGACATAGTATATATGACCGACTTTTTTTTCAGACACGTTTGTTTTTACTTTACTGGCATGCGCCATATCCATATCTTCAATCGTGCGATGTATATTCATTTCATCTGCGATATGGAAAACCATATCAGACAGACTGATTGTTTCAGAATGAGGGATCATAGTCAATTTGAATATTTCCGAATAATTTCATCTGGAGAATAAACGTTTGTTAAAACGTTATCTGTGTCCATAAATATGTTGCCACGTAAATCCAGTAAGGTCAAATTATTCAGATTTTTTAATACAGAAGGAAAGGTGCTGATTTTATTCTCACGCAGGATCAAATGTTCCAGGAATGTCAGTGATTTAATGGTTTCAGGCACATTGACAATTTGATTTCGACTAAATGACAAGAACTTTAAATGTTGTAATTGATCGATCCATTGCGGAATTTGAGATATTTGATTACCGCCAGCACCAAGATCTTTTAATTGAGTCAATTGGCATAATATTTCTGGTAATTGTTGAAATTGATTTCGTCCCAAAAATAATATTTCAAGATTTTTCAAGCTGGCAAAACTATCAGGTAAATCAGATAAGGCATTCACTCGCAAATCAAGTGTTTCCAAACTTGTAAATTGACCAATGGAATCAGATAATGATTCAATGCTGTTGTTGGCCAGATTTAATGTTTTTAGATTTTTCAAATTTCCAATGTCAATGGGTAACGATTTAATTTGATTATATTCAAGGGATAAAACTTTGAGTGATGTCAACTGTTTCAAATTATCAGGGATTTGTGTTAATTGATTATTTTCAAGATAAAGTTCTTCTAAATGAGTCAATCGTAAAATTTCTTCTGGCAGCGTCGCAAGTTCCATATTGTAAAGTTCCAATATGGTCTCTTTGGACTGATATGCCTTTTCAATCATTTGATTGATATTCTTGCTTTCCATGAAGTTTGCTCCATGCAAGATATTTTATTTAAATTGTTGAATAAATAATTGTTTCAACGTCCGAATACTCATCAGCGCATCAGCACCTGAAACCGGACCATATGGATCAAATTCACCGGTTTCAAGCGGGGGCATAATCAACTGTCTGGTGCAAAAGAGAATCGCACGAAAAAAATGTTGTGATGGATGAACATCCGCAAGACCACCCAAATTTTTGTTAAAATCAACAGTATCTACCGCCTGTGGATTGACATGATTCACAATTTCAAAAATAATTTGTGCAAAATCAGCCCGGGTTAAGGGCATTTCTGGCTCAAAGCTATTATTTGGAAATAAAGACAGCCCCAGTAAATTAATTAAAAGCACAGCTTCAATTTCCTGTTTTCGTGAATGATTGGCAATATCCATTGCAATGAGTGGTTGCGGTTTGAATTCGTAATTGGTATTCTTTTGAAATAATTCATGAATATTTAGATCATGATGAAGAGTATAACACATATCGGCACGGGATAATCTGGGAATTAGCGGAAATTTTTCATGGTACCCGCATGATTCGCATTGTTCAAGCTTTTTTATTTTACAGATACGTTCATAAGCACTATCTTTATAATGACCGCCATGGGATACAACCTTACTGAAAAATGTCTTTGCACGATTGAAATTATAATTGTTCTGGTAAATCAACCCCATGAAGTAATATAGATCGGGTTGTTTTCTATATGAGGGGAGTGCATGGTAATACGCATCTTCAACTTTTTTTAATTGTATGTTGTTCCATCGGGACTGGGTTGTTTTGGCTTGAACGTATAAATAATAATATTCAGATGCGTATCGCGTGTGGCTTATCCTGTTTTCTATTGATACAAGTGTTGAGAAAGCCTGCTCATACTTGTTCTCTTTAATAAAACATTTTGACAGTCCGATTGTCGCTGGAATATTATCAGGATCAATCCGTAAGGTTTGTTCATATTTTGTATAAGCCAGATGATTTTTTCCCTCAAAAAACAATGTATCCGCAGCCTGAACCATTGATTTTGCCTGTTGATGAACTGTAGCCGTGTTTTTTTGAATTTCTTTTTTTTGGGGGGTGATTACAATTTTTGGGGGCTGGATTTTTTTTGAGGGCGCAGGCTGCGTTTCAATAAAAAAATGACCACATCCTGTAAAGCATACAATCATCAGGAATATTAATAAATTTTTATGCCACATATAATCGTTTACCTCCAATCCGATTGATCAACAACAATAATCACCCGGCAATGTTTCAAAATAGTTAAATGCTCGACCAGACTTTTAAATCGTGCAGTTTCTGTATTGCTGATAACAATATTATTCAACTGATCTCCACTGACACCAATGCCTTTTACAACAAATGGTTTGTTACCAATGCGATGGTGCTTGACTGCACCATCAAAACTGTTCATATAAATACACGTACCAGACTGAACGGCATATTCCCGACTAATGTACTGTGGTCCATAAACTTCATCACCGCTCTTGCTGAAAATAATTGGTGCCAGACATGCTGCAATTTCCAGGCCTCTGGCATCAACAATCAGACCTGTATAATTTTTTTCTTTATGCCAGGTCATCTGGTTTTGAGACAAAATACTGGCAATTGATTCGATATAACGAATGTCATCAGGTAAAACAAGTTGAGAAAAACCACCGCTCATAGACATCTGAACAGTAATTTCAACTGTTCCATCAGAAAGATATTCTTTTTTCAATACACGTGCATTTTCAGTGATTTTTTGAATCTGCGATTGAAACTGTTTGTTTTTTTTTTGAATATCAACCGCATGCGTATTTGCATCAATACAAACATGTAATACTGTCAGATATAAATTATCAAATGCACGTTTCAATGCATTTTCTTCGGCAATCTTTCGGCCAATGGGATTGCCATGAAACTTTTCAGAAGGAATACCGGTACCCGTTGAAATAACAGCCTGAGTTGTCCAGTTGATATACCCCTGATCATGGGATTCAATAACTGGTGTTTGTGCATGACCATTTCTCATGTCTATACCAGAATATAATAAACCGAGAATGATGATCAACGTTAAAGGTTGTTTGATGTACGCAACCAAATAATATGCTTCCTTATTCTTGAAAATCTTTATCATTTCAAATAAATAACGTTGAGATCGTTATCATTACAACATGTTCTTTTATTTTCCCTTGCAGAATGATTTTTGTAATAATAAAATAATATTAAAATGTCAATAGTTTTAGGGGATATATTAAACCATGTCATAGAAATTGTAATAGTATAATACCAATAATGAAATCAAAAAAAATTGATTGAAAAAATTGAGGGGAAAAATTAATCTCGAAACAGATGTGCGTGAAAAAAACAAAAAAACAAAATCCTGGATAATATTGATATAACCTGTTGAAATAATTTATATAGATTTTTTTAAATACAAGGGGTGCATAATTTTTTTTGCCAATAATAAAAATTAATTATTGTGTCATCAACGTGTTTTATTTATAGTAATTTTATAATCGCATTTTTGAGCATTGAACAACATTTAATAAGGAGGTAACAATGATCATTGGACTCGATGTCGGTGGGACACATACAGATGTCGTATTATTGGGGCCAAAAGGGGTACTCCAGGAGGCCAAATTTCCCACAAATAAGGATAATTTGTTTGAAAGTGTCTGGCGAGGAATTCAAGCGGTTCTTGATGATATCGAGGTGGAATCAATTAAACGCGCGGTTCTCAGCACAACCCTGACGACCAATCTTGTCGTGGAAAAAAAGACCTCACCGGTCGGTATGATTGTATCCAGTGGACCGGGGATTGATCCAGATCTTTTCAGGATGGGTGATGAATATCATATTGTTGCCGGATCCATTGATCATCGTGGCCGAGAAATTCAACAAATTAATAAAAAAGAAATTCATGCCATTGCAGATCACCTGGAAAAAGCAGGGATCAGGCAAGTGGGAATTGTTGGTAAATTTTCGACGCGAAACCCGATCCATGAAAAACAAATTGCGGAGATTTTAACGAATCGGTTTGATGTTATCATTCAGGGGCATGAACTGTCAGGTGTACTTAATTTTCCGCGCCGTATTGCAACGACTTATATTAATGCTGCGGTATATCAACAAAATCAATTGTTTTTGGAATCTATCAATAAATCATTTCAAGAGCATGGTTTGAACGTACCCATCTATACTTTGAAAGCCGATGCCGGCACAATGAATTTACAAGCGTCTCTGATACAACCCGGTCAAACAATTTTATCCGGTCCGGCGGCAAGTGTCATGGGGGCCATTCCTTACATGCAGGAAAACACAGATACGCTTGTTTTGGATATTGGCGGCACAACGACTGATATGGCAATTGTGGTAAACCGCGCCCCATTGCTTGATCCTGTGGGAATTGAACTGGCAGGTTACAAAACGTTGATTCGATCACTTAAAACCCATTCCATTGGTTTGGGGGGGGATTCGGTGGTGCGTTTTAATGATGGCACTATTACTGTTGGCCCTGATCGCAAAGGTCCGGCAATGGCTTTTGGCGGGCCGGAACCAACCCCTACTGATGCCATGTTTGTCCTGGATGATCCCATTGAAGGCGGTGATAAGCAACTGGCGATTCAAGGCTTTGAAAAATTATCGCAAAAAATGAAATTATCGCTGAAAGGTGCAGCTCAAAAGGTTTTAAATACTGCCTGTGAAAAAATCCTTTCTGAAGCCAATCGCATGGTTGATAGAATTAATTCCCAGCCTGTATATACAGTGCATGAAATTTTACAAGGCAAACAGGTCAAACCCACTGACATTCTGGCATTGGGCGGTCCGGCACCTTTTTTCAGCAAACGACTGGAGTCTCTTACCTCAAAGCATGTCAGGGTTGCGCCAAAGTGGGGCGTTGCCAATGCTATTGGAGCCGCTTTGGCACGAACGACCTGTCAGGTATCTCTTTTTGCAGATACGGAACAAGGTTACATCACTGCGCCTGAAAATAATTATACTGAAAAGATTAACAGAAAATTTACAAAGGAAGATGCCTTGAAAACTGCAACCAGATTGCTTGAGGAAAAGGCAATCGCAACCGGTGCATCGACTGAAGATTTAGAAATTGAAACAATTGAGAATTTACAATTTAATATGATCAGGGGCTTTTATACAACGGGTAAAAATATTCGTGTCAAGGTTCAGGTAAAACCCGGGTTAATTCGATCTTATTCAAAGATAATGACACATTAATAAAACAAGGAGGTCTCATGTCAATATCCGTATGTATCATATGCGGAGATAATGAAAAAACAATTCGTAAATGCCTGGAATCTTCAACCTGGGCGGATGAAATTGTTGTTGTAGATCATGGGAGCAAGGACAAAACCTTTGATATTGTCAAAGAGTTTACTGACAAAGCCTATGAACGTGCATGGACAGGTTTTATTGATCAAAAAAACGCTGTGTTATCGCACGCCACAACTGAGTGGGTATTTAGTCTTGACTCTGATGAAGCAATTTCTGATGAATTGAAAGATGAAATCAAACAGATTATTCAAGATCCATCAGCCAAAGAAGGCTATTATGTGCCGCGTCGAACTTCTTTTCATGCTCAATGGATTAATCACAGTGGCTATTATCCCGATCGCCAGCTCAGATTATTCAAACGCACCTGCGCAAAATGGATTGGCGAAAGAGTTCATGAACGTGTTGAGATAGATGGCCAAATCGGCAGGCTGACTAAAGATATTCTCCATTTTCCTTTTGATGGTCTTATTGAAGGTATGGAGAATACGTCAAATCGCTATTCATCGTTACAGGCTCAAAATATTTATGATGAAGGCAAACGATTTAAAATTTGGCGCATGCTTTTGAGACCTTTTGGCAAATTTCTTGAAGTTTACGTATGGAAACGTGGCTTTTTGGATGGCATTCCAGGCTTTATCATTGCAATTAATTCAGCGCATGCAATGTTTATGCGATATATTAAGTTAAGAGAAATCGAAAATGGATATTTCTTGACAGATAATCATTAGTACCTGTTGTTAATAAGAGAGCATTTAATGAAACCGAAAGTAATTGTACTTGGTGCTGGAGGTCAGCTTGGCACAGCGTGTTTACAATTTTTATCAAATCACTATCAAACAACTGGCTATTCTCATAAGCAATTGGACATTTGCAACCCTGAACAGGTAAACCAAACGTTGATAAAAACTCAACCAGATTACATTATTAATTGTGCAGCCTTTACCCGGGTGGATGATTGTGAAACCATGACAGATCATGCCTTTCAAATTAATGCAAAAGGGCCACTTTATCTTGCCCAAAGTGCAAATGATATCGGGGCAAAATTAATCCATATATCAACCGATTACGTTTTTGATGGGAAGCGTGGACCTCCTGAAGGATATGTTGAAAATGATTTACCAAATCCTGTTTCAGTATATGGTAAAAGTAAGCTTGCCGGGGAGCAGGCAATTATGTCTGAAACCCCAAATTACATAATTATTCGAACAGCCTGGTTATTTGGAATAAATGGAAATAATTTTTTAAAAACAATCTATAAGCTTGCGACAAATGAATCCATTCCATTTTTACAGATTATTCATACGCAATATGGAACTTTTACACATACGATAGATCTTGCCAGACAAATCCATCGGTTGATTGAAAATGATGGCCAGGGTATATATCATGCAACAGGTGAGGGCTATTGCACATGGTATGATGGTGCAACTTATTTCTTACAACAAATGGGGATTGACAAAAAAATTAAGGCCTGTACAGAAAAGGAATTTCCCACAAAGGCCAACCGGCCATCAAATTCGATTTTATGCAATCAACGTTTGATTGACGAAAATATAAATCTGATGCCGAATTGGCAGAAAGCGATTGATGTTTTTGTTGAATTGTTACTTCAAAGCTGATTGTAATGGTTCAGAAGGTGTTCGTATGGAATTAAATAAATAATAAAAACTGTAAAGATATCATTAATGGTTTTACTTAGGAATTCTCGGAAAATAAGTTCCCCATTTAATATATTGAATTCCTATTTTTGAACCTGGATTACGCTGAAGAAAATGAATAAGATGAATTAAAAGTGTTTGATTTCATCTTATTCATCTTATTCATCTTCTTCAGCGTAATCCAGGTTCAAAATGAATAGAATTGACTCTTTCAGAAATGAGGAACTTATTATTTAAGTATTCCTTATCAACATTGGCAATCATTAATGTCATTGATTCCTATAGTGGAAAACACATCAATTCATGGTAATTTGTCAGAGGGAAATGAACATGAAAAAGATGTACCATAATTATCAACCCACAAATTTTTTGAATAACAAGGAAACATAAGCCATGCTAAAAAAACGTAAATTTAACAGCCTCATGGTAACTGGTGGTTGCGGTTTTATTGGCAGCAATTTTATCCGATTTCTTATGAAAGATGCGGACTTTGATGGTAAAATTGTCAATATTGACAAATTAACATATGCTGGAAATCCTTTGAGCTTAAAAGATATTGAACAGGAATTTCCAGAACGTTATCATTTCATACGTGCCGATATCTGTGACAGACAACAGATGGAAACCATTTTTGAATCCCATCAAATAGATGCCATCTGTAATTTTGCCGCTGAATCCCATGTGGATCGATCCATTAAATCACCAGATCCCTTTATTCAATCGAATATTATGGGAACTTATACATTGCTGGAGATTGCACGAACCCATGCGGATCAATTGACACTGTTTCATCATATCAGCACAGATGAAGTTTTTGGCAGCTTGGATAATTCTGGCTATTTTACCGAAACAAGTCCCTATCAACCCAACAGCCCTTACTCAGCATCAAAGGCATCATCAGATCACCTTGTGCGAGCCTATGGAGAAACCTACAATTTGCCAACAACACTTTCAAACTGTTCCAATAATTTTGGTCCTTATCAGTTTCCGGAAAAATTGATTCCGCTGATGATACTCAATGCATTGGAAGATAAGCCCCTGCCTTTGTATGGTGATGGCAAAAATGTTCGGGACTGGTTGTACGTGACTGATCATTGCAGTGCCATCTGGACTGTCATGTGTGCTGGTGAGATTGGTGAAACCTTTATCATTGGCGGTGATGCTGAAAAGCAAAATAAGGAAGTTGTTGAAAATATTTGTGATATTCTGGATCGACTGGCTCCACTTGATGGCACAAGTTACAGATCATTAATCACTTATGTCACAGATCGTCCGGGACATGATCATCGGTATGCCATTGATTGCACAAAACTTAAACAAACATTTGACTGGCATCCAAAGGAAAGCTTTGAATCTGGTATTGAAAAAACTGTAAAATGGTATATGGATAATAAAGAATGGATTGACCAGGTAAGAACCGGTGCTTATAGAGAATGGATTCAAAAACATTATTATTCGGCAAGTGGCTTCTAGCTTATTAAAAATTATGAAATGCTTACAGCTTATACAAACACCTGATGATTTAAAAAATATAAACATCACACTATTACCCGCATTGGCTGAAGAAATTCGCAGCTTGATTGTTGAAACTGTTTCTAGAACAGGCGGACATTTGGCTTCAAGCCTGGGAGTGGTCGAATTGACAATTGCACTTCATTACGTATTTGATACACCAGAAGATACAATCATATGGGATGTGGGTCATCAAAGCTATGCACATAAAATTCTGACTGGCAGAAAAAGTCAATTTCATACATTGCGTCAAATTGATGGTCTTTCCGGTTTTGTTCGTCGGAATGATAGTGAATACGACACATTTAGTACAGGTCACAGCTCAACCTCTATTTCTGCAGGCCTGGGAATGACTTGTGCGCGCCATTTAATGAATCGACGATCCAAAGTCATTGCAGTGATTGGTGATGGTTCAATGACCGCTGGTCTGGCTTATGAGGCACTGAATCAGGCCGGTGATATCCACAAAGATCTCATTGTTATTTTAAATGATAACGATATGTCTATCTCAAGAAATGTTGGTGCCATATCGTCATTCCTGAGCCGCAAGTTGTCTCATAAATTTCCACAAAATATCAAGCATGGCATTGGCGAATTTTTGAAAAGTATCCCCAGGGTGGGCGCACCTTTTTACAATTTTGCCAAACGCAGTGAAGACATGATGAAAACATTCATCACACCTGGAATGCTCTTTGAAGCCTTCAACTTTGATTATTTTGGACCAATCAATGGACATCATTTTAAACATTTGATCCGAATTTTAAAAAATATTCGGGATATTGATGAACCAGTTTTACTGCATGTTGTGACCACAAAAGGAAAAGGCTACGAACCTGCTGAAAAAAATCCGGTTTATTATCATGGTGTCGGGGCTTTTGATATTCAAAATGGCATATCTACAAAAAAATCAACATCGTCACCCCCGACATACACACAGGTATTTGGAAATACGCTGGTTGAACTGGCATCAAATGATCAAAGGATTGTTGCAGTTACTGCTGCCATGCCTGAAGGCACAGGCCTTGCCAGATTCGCTGAACAGTTTCCAGATCGTTTTTATGATGTGGGTATTGCAGAACAGCATGGGGTTACATTTGCAGCCGGTATGGCTGCTGAGGGCTTAAAACCAGTTGTGGCCATTTATTCAACGTTTTTACAACGTGCATATGATCAAATTATTCATGATGTCTGTATGGATGCCTTGCCTGTTGTATTTGCAATTGATCGGGGAGGCATTGTGGGGCAGGATGGCCCAACACATCAGGGACAATTTGATTTGTCATTTTTACGTCACCTGCCAAATATGGTTGTCATGGCACCAAAGGATGAGGATGAATTGCGCCACATGTTGTTTACTGCAATTCAACACAATGGTCCTATCGCCATCAGATATCCACGTGGTCATGGCATTGGCGTATCGACAACCGAACCAATGGCACAAATTCCTTTGGGAGAAACACAAATATTGGCAAGCGGTCATGATCTTTTAATTCTTGCAATTGGCCATACTGTCAATGATGCCATTACTGCCAGAAAGGAATTATTAAAACATAAAGTTGACGCCACACTTGTGAATTGTCGATTTGTCAAACCTTTGAAAGCAGAACAGTTCATTCCACTTGTTGAAAAACACGCACGAATCATCACAATTGAGGAAAATGTTCTTCAAGGGGGGTTTGGCAGTGCGATCCTTGAATTGATTTCTGATCATGATGTGCCATCTGTTCGGGTAAGACGAATTGGGATTCCAGACAAATTCATCCCACATGGAACTCAAAAACAATTACGTAATAAATATGGTATTACTGCCCGGCATATTGTTGCATGTGCGTTGCAGATGATCAATGAATAAAAAATATTCTCTGCACAAATTGCGTGGTTGGGTCATATTTTTTTCCATTTTTATCAACCTGCCCATATTTGATGTTGTGGATACCAGACAGATAAATGGCAAATCTGATTTAAGTACACATGATCCTTTTTACACAATTTAAGGGCTACTGATTCCATTTGCCATTCAATTGAATGGTTACATGGCTGCCAGCTTGAAATACACCCGCATCTTTTCTTTCGGAAACACCCTGTCCATTTGAATCAATCCACTGGTCATCATTTTTAATATTGCTTCCATCAACAGATACTTTCAATTGATAATTCGTATTGAACAATAGTTGATCAATTTCAAAACTGCTATCGGTTTTTGCACCCGTACTCGTTTCAAAACCGCCATCTGTGATTTGTC
>Ga0272440_1001613_pt1 | contig 18290 bp, 16 predicted proteins | sample SSMMMBAug17_FD_192440 | JGI IMG/M metagenome (GOLD analysis project Ga0272440, IMG submission 192440) | Marine sediment archaeal communities from Little Sippewissett salt marsh, Falmouth, MA, United States - SSM-MMB-Aug17 | ecosystem: Environmental > Aquatic > Marine > Wetlands > Sediment ...
TCTGCCGCCTAAACATTGGTATAGGCGGCAGAGCCGCCGGGCATGCATTCCCAGGCAGAGCCTGGGAACGAGAAAAGTGTTAACTGGTAAATGAAGGATGCCAATAATTGTTCATTTTGGTACGCATATGCTTAGAGGTTAATATTTTCAGTCAAGCATTTTGAAATGGGGAACTTATTTTTCGAATTGTGTTTCCATTTGTAGAGACGCACAGCCGAAAATCTCTAGACAAATTGTACTCAAAAAAATGTAAACTTGAATATGGAATAACGAACTGAGGAATAAGTGAAAAAGCCAAACAAAATTTTAAAACAAGGTCTAATCCACAAAGACAATAATCGATATCAAGATGCCATCAAGTTTTTTAAACAAGTCCTCTCTAAAAAGCCAGATCATCTTGATGCTAACATCCATATGGGTGATTGCCTGAGGTGCATTGGTAAAATCGATGAAGCCTATCAATATTTCAAAATTGCACTCAAACAAGATCCAGAATATCCGATGACTCATGCACACTTAATGCCGTATTGGCTCCAACTAAAACAACCTGAAAAGGCTCTTTTTCATGCCAAAAAAGCAGAAAAACAATGTGGCAATCAGCCACAATTTTCGTATCAATATGGGCTTGTATGGCTGGAGTTGAATAAGCTGTATGATGCAGCCAATCAATTTTCAAACGTATTGGCAATTAGCCCCGATCACTATGGAGCAATTATCAATCTTTCATTAATAAAAATACTTCTCGGCGAAATTAAACAAGCTGAAACCATGTTGTTAAACCGAAACCAAGCGGTTCCCAACGAATATAACACCTTGCTTAATCTGGGCTTTTGTAATGAACAACTGGGACAAATCGATAAGGCGATTGATTACTATCAACAGGCGTTAGATACAAATGATCCCAATCGCTTAAAAGCATTCAGTGGGCAACTTTTTTTACGTCATTATCAATGGGAATGTACATCTGAATCGTTGTATAAGCATCATAGCGTCTTTGCAAGCCAAGTCGAAATCAAAGATAGTTGTCAACTCAATTTAGCGGCCGCTGAAAATCAATCCACAATCCATATTGGTTATGTATCCCCTGATTTTAGAAATCACCCGGTAGGCTCTTTTATTTATCCAATTTTGAAGTACCATCATAGAGATTCTTTTAAAATATTTTGTTATTCAACAACAGAACAATCAGATGAAATGACCGCTAGAATCAAAATATTGGCAGATCAGTGGGTTGATATCCGATCAATGTCTAATGAAAAAATTTGTAAAGTCATCCAACAAGATCGAATACAAATACTGGTTGACCTGGCTGGTCACACCAAAAATAACTGTATCGAAGTTTTTGCTATGAAGCCAGCTCCAATTCAAGTGAGCTATCTGGGTTATCCTGGCACGACAGGCATCTCTCAAATAGATTACCGAATTACCGATAAATGGGCAGACCCGCCTGGTAGGGAAATTTTTTATGCAGAAAAACTGATTCGAATGCCACATACCTTTTTATGCTTTGATCCAGAATATACCGCGCCATCAGTTGCAGATTTGCCAGCAAAAAAAAATCAATGGATTACTTTTGGATCCTTCAATCGCATTTCAAAGCTGAATGATCATACCTTTGAAATGTGGTCCGCGATACTGAATCGGATTCAAAACAGCCGCTTGATACTCAAAACAAAGGCTTTTAGTGAGCCAATGATCCAAATAAAAACAAAACAATTTTTTGAAAAAAGAGGCATAGAGCAAAATCGGCTGTTATTATTGGATCATGCGCCCACACGAGATCAACATTTAAATTGGTATAATCATATCGATATTGCTTTGGACACATATCCCTATCATGGCACAACAACAACCTGTCAGGCATTATGGATGGGCGTTCCTGTGATTACACTTGAAGGTCAACCCCATGTTTCACGTGCCAGCGTTAGCATTTTACAAGCAATAGGGCTTCAGGATTGTATTGCCCAAACTGCCGATGAATACATTGACAAGGCTGTTTTAATGGCAAGTGACCTGGATTTATTGGGAAATCTCCGGCAGCAATTGCGATCAATTATGCATAAGTCTCCATTGTGCCAATCGCAGATGTTTGTTGATGATCTTGAAAAGGTTTATCAATGGATGATAGCAATTCAAAACAGGATATGATATGATATAAATATTGTTCAAATGCGCTATTGATTTTTAAACCATTTGGGAGATGCGTTGTTTTTCACACTTTTTTCACGCAGTTCTACGAATTTTGTCATCGTTATGTTCAATTTATCAGCAAGGTCTTGAAGTTCATCACCCTTTCTAAGGACGATCAATCTTGGCTTTTCGCCATCAAGCAACTGCTCAAGCTTGCTTTCCATATTATAAATGGGGCCGGCAATTTTATGGGTAAAAATAATACAACATCCCATGATAAGAATCAATAAGGGGATGCTGAAATAGAACAAACGATAAAAAATTAAACCTTTAAGCTGGTTGATCAGTGCCAGCGGAACAAAACCGGAAACAACCGGCCAGATTGTGTGGTACACAAGAATGCCAATAACAAGACAAAAGCTGACTGTTAATGCGATAAACTTAAAAGTCAACCTGAGTTGCATTTGCCTATTAATTAGATAATTTCGAACCTTTCTTTTCATCAATCCTCCAGGGTTCTGGTTTTATTTCGATTATTGAATAAATAGTATCATATATTACCATTTTTTTAAATACAAAATGAACCAAATGTTTCATTTTTTTTTATGAAATCGAATATCGTACCTATATGAAACAAATCAGAAATGATTTTATATCGGTTCGTTCAAATCAAAATCAGGAGGAACATGAACAGAATTCTGTTTAATAATGATAATATACAGCGTCGAGTGCAAGAATTAGGCCGACAAATATCATTGGATTATTCAGGCCAAGAAATTTGCATGATTGTTATTTTAAAAGGCGCATTTGTTTTTGCTGCTGACCTTTTGCGCGAACTGACCCCTAAGGTCAATGTACAATTTATGAAAATCACCAGTTATGATGGTCAAAATAGCACGGGTAAAATTTCAATAGAGATGGATATTGACACGGATATTCAGAATCAACATGTAATAATTGTTGAGGATATTGTTGATACCGGACTGACCCTGAACCAATTAATGATGACCTTACGTGAGCGACAACCGCTTTCTTTGGAAATATGTTCTTTTCTGAACAAGCCCGCCAGACGGCAAGTTCCTGTGGATGTCCGATATATTGGATTTGATATTGAAAATATTTTTGTTGTGGGGTATGGAATGGACTATTGTCAGATGTATCGTCAACTTCCTGATATTCAAATAATTGAGGAGGATTGACAAGAATTGAACTTATTCCCACGCGCCAGTGTGGGAATGCATTCTCGGACGCTCAAGCGTCCTGTTAAAGGATGCAAATTTTTAACCTATTATGATAAGGATTATTAACATGTTTAACACAAAACAATTTTTTTCATTATTTTTGGTGATTTTCATCGTGCTGGCAGGGATAACATCTGTTACAGCAGAATCTCTGCCACCTGAAACAAAAACCAAACTAGACAATTATTACCAGCAGGCATGGAATCACCTGAAACAGATGCATAAGGATGTCAAAAACCTGGATCTAGCCCATGGACTGTATAAAAAAGCATTGGAGCTGTCCCCTGAGTATTCAGAAACATATTGGAAGCTAGCTGAGATCTGCTTTAAAAAAGCTCAGGCGGCAAAAGATAAAGATCAATCTGAAAAACTATATCGTCAGGCCATGGAACATGCAGAAACATCGCTGGAAAAAAACCCAAAATCCATTGGAGGGCTGTATTGGACAGGAACATGTGAGGCCCAACTGGCAGATATCGCCGGTGTTTTCAAAGCCATGAAACTGGTCAAAAAAGCCAAAAAACATTTGAAACAATGTATTGACCTGGATCCATCCAGTCGTTTTGCAAATCTTTCTCGCGTTATTCTGGCCATTCTATATACAGAAGCGCCCTGGCCGATTCGAGACCTGGGAGAGGCAGAAAAATTAATGGATAAAGCTGTTGAATTAGATCCAAATCTGACTCTGGCTTCGGTGAAGCGCGCCAAGACATTGATCAAAAAAGGCAAGAAAGAATTGGCAATCAAGGAACTTCAACGTGGTCTAAAAATCCAGAACCCAACATATGTATGGGATTCTGAACTTTACGATTGGCCTGAGGCCAAAGCGTTGCTGGCAGAATTAAAATAGTGACACTCGTATAAATTAGAAGGAGTCAGTTTTGAAACGAATTGCAATTTATCCGGGTTCATTTGATCCTGTGACCAATGGTCATCTGGATATTTTGGAGCGCGGTTTGTATATTTTTGATCATGTCATTATGGCGATTCTCAAAAATCCATCAAAAAGTGCCTTGTTTACAGTAGAAGAACGACTTGAAATGCTAAGAGAAAGCACAAAAAACATGAAAAATGTAAAAATCGACACCTTTGAGGGCTTACTTGTGGATTACGCAAAAAGCTGCAATGCAAATGCAATTCTTCGAGGAATGCGCGCTGTCTCAGATTTTGAATATGAATTTCAGCTCGCTTTGATGAATCGTCGATTCAATCGTGAGGTACAGACGGTTTTCCTCATGACCGGACTGCGATGGATTTATACCAGTTCATCAATTATCAAAGAAGCCGCCCGTTTTAATGGTGACATTTCCGGAATGGTTCCACCTTTTGTTATGAATCAACTGAAAAGCAAAATGGATGAACTACGTGCCAATGAACTCATTTAAAGTAATGAATGATATTCCCATGCACTGCATGGGAATATCTGTTTTGGAAAAAATATGAGCAAGATCCCAAAGATGATCATTTTTTACTTGACCTGACTCTGAACTTTATATAATCTTATCTATTTTATTTAAATAGGGAGTTAATTCAACGATTCCCATAGATGAATCGGACAGACCCGACAGGCCTGCCCAAAATTTTTCAAAAAACAAGGCCATAATCATGATAGTGTTAACCTTTCCTGATGGAAAACAAAAAGAATTCGAATCGCCTATAACCGGTTTGCAGATAGCTGAAACCATATCATCAGATTTTGCACGAAACTGCATAGCCATGCGGGTTAATGATCAACTCATGGACTTGAGTGCCATTGTAGAGTCATCAGCAGCGATCGCATTCATCACCCCAAAAGATGATGAAGCGATGGATATCATGCGGCACAGTGCTGCTCATGTAATGGCTCAAGCAATTGTTAATCTTTATCCGGATGCAAAACTTACCATTGGTCCGACTGTTGAGGATGGGTTTTATTATGATATTGATATGTCACCGCTTTCTAACGATGATTTCCCTAAAATTGAAGCTGAAATGAAAAAAATTATCAAAGCCAAACTGCCATTTCAACGAAAACGAATTGCGAAAAATAATGCAATGACATTTTTTAAGGATGAGCCTTACAAACTTGAATTGATTTCCGAGCTTGAAGATGGTGAAATTTCCCTATATGAACAGGGGAGTTTCACGGATTTGTGTCGAGGCCCTCATGTTCCACATACAGGATTTGTCAAAGCATTTAAATTACTGAAGGTATCAGGCGCTTACTGGCGGGCAGATCAAAAAAATGCGCAACTTCAACGAATTTATGGCATCGCTTTTTTTGATAAAAAAGAATTGAAATCATATCTCAATTTTCTTGAAGAAGCTAAAAAACGAAATCATCGTAAAATTGGCTCTGCCTTAGATTTATATAGTTTTCACGAAGAAGCCCCTGGAATGGCTTTTTTTCATCCCAAAGGCATGGTGATATGGAATGCCTTGCTGGATTACTGGCGGCATGAACATCGCAAAGCCGGATATGTTGAAACAAAAACACCCATCATGCTCAACCGAAGCTTATGGGAACGAAGCGGGCACTGGGATAATTATCGCGAAAACATGTATGTTTCCAATATTGATGGTGTTGATTATTCAATTAAGCCAATGAACTGCCCGGGTGGGATGCTCTTATTTGGCATGAAACCACACTCTTATCGAGAACTCCCCCTTCGCGTTGCTGAAATTGGATTGGTACATCGACATGAATTAAGCGGTGTTCTTAATGGATTATTTCGCGTACGTGCATTTCACCAGGATGATGCCCACATCTTCATGACCCGCGATCAAATCTGTGATGAAATCCTGGGTGTGATTTATCTGGTTGAAAAAGTATATTCCACCTTTGGTTTGACATTTCATTTGGAATTGTCCACCCGACCGGAAAAGTCCATTGGCACGGATGAAGACTGGGAAAGCACCACGCAGGGACTCAAAGAGGCCTTGGAGAAATATGGCAAGCCATATCGAATTAACGAAGGTGATGGCGCTTTTTATGGTCCAAAGATTGATATTCATATAAAAGATGCCTTGAAAAGAACCTGGCAGTGTGGCACTATACAACTAGATATGTCATTACCTGAACGGTTTGACCTAACTTATATCGAACCAGATAATGAAAGAAAACGACCTATAATGATTCATCGCGTGATTTATGGTTCAATCGAACGTTTTTTTGGCATACTTGTGGAACATTTTGCAGGTAAATTTCCATTGTGGCTTGCACCGGTTCAGGTCATTTTGATGTCGCTCAATGACGATTTGATTCCATTTACCCAAAAAATTCAGGCAACTTTGGCAAACAAAAATATTCGGACTGAAATGGATGGTCGTTCTGAAAATTTGAAAAAAAAGGTACGAGATGCACAATTGAATCAGATCCCATTGATTGTGACGCTGGGAAATAAAGAAAAAGAAAACAATACCGTATCTGTTCGTCGATTGGATGGCCATGTGGCATATGGAATTCCAATGGAACAATTTATTCATAACGTCAGCACACATATTGCAGAGCGAAAACTAGAGATGGACTTATTTCAATAATATATGAAATTATTAAAAAAATTGCATACAATTTTAAAAGTAAGAAATGACTATTCAATAAAATATTTTGAAATAGAATCATAATTTTCTTGATTTTCTGTCATGTCTTCAATAAATACAAAAATCAAGAACTTAGTGAGTTGGTATCCAAATCTGACAAAAAACAGATGATAAGGATATATGATTTTTTTTCTAAAATGCATGTGGAAACAGCATTTTAGGTGGCTTCAGGAGGTGTCACATAGCTAAACGAGTTTTCATCAATAATCAGATTAGAGCGAGAGAAGTTCGGGTTATAGACCCGAATGGTAATCAAGTCGGTGTACTTTCCAAAGGACGCGCTTTGGATGAAGCTGAAAAATTTGGACTGGATCTTGTGGAAGTCTCGCCAAATGCAGATCCCCCGGTATGTAAAATCATGGATTTTGGCCGATTCAAATATGAGCAGCAAAAAAAGCAGCAAGAGGCCAGAAAAAAACAATCCACTGTTAACATTAAAGAAATCAAGGTACGCCCAAAAACCGGCGATCATGATTTAACCACCAAGATTGGTCATATCAAACGCTTCATTGAATCAAAAGATAAAGTTAAAGTATCTGTTATGTTTCGCGGTCGGGAAATCACCTTAACCCATCAAGGTAAAGAAATGTTACATCGAGTCGCTGAAGCAACCGAGGAGGTGGCAGTTGTTGAACAAATGCCAAAACTAGAAGGACGAAACATGTTTATGCTATTGGCACCAAAATAATCATTATTATTTATAAGGAGTGTGATTAATCATGCCAAAAATGAAAACCAATCGGGGAGCAGCCAAACGATTCAAAAGAACGGGATCTGGAAAGTTCAAGTTCTCAAAATCTCATGCGAACCATATTCTGACCAAAAAAACAACCAAGCGAAAACGAGGACTCAGACAGGGGCAAGTCGTTGATCAGACCAATGAGAAGTCTATAAAACGAATGATTCCTTATGCATAGCTGATAACAATCCGCTTCATTGGGTACTTTGAAATCAAAACCATATACTCAGTTAAATACATATCTTCGTTCACGTTTTGGTTGTCGGGTTCAAAAAATTACCATTGATGCCGGTTTTACGTGCCCTAACAGAGATGGGAAAATTTCAACAGGCGGATGTATTTTCTGTAATGCACGTGGATCAGGCACTGGTAAGTTTAACGAAATGTCAATAACTGAACAACTGGAGCTGGGAAAACAACGCCTGTATCGCAGATACAAAGCAAAAAAATTTCTGGCGTACTTTCAGGCACATACGAATACATATGCTCCCTTGAACCAATTAAAGGTCGTATATGAAGAAGCTTTGGCTGTGCCAGATATTATCGGTTTATGCATTGGCACACGACCCGATTGCATATCGGATGACACTTTGGATTTACTGCAATCATATGCCAAAAAATATTTGATCTGGATTGAGTATGGCCTGCAAAGCATACACGATAAAACACTTGAAGACATCAATCGCGGTCACAATGCTCAGGCCATAATTGATGCGATCACCGCCACACAAAATAGAGATATATTAACATGTGTCCATCTTATTTTGGGACTGCCCTTTGAAACACGAAATCATATAATAGAAACAGCAAATGCTGTTGCGAATCTATCGGTAGATGCGGTAAAAATACATTTATTATATGTGGTCAAAAGTACGCAAATGGCGCAAATGTATTACCAGGGACAATATCAATGTTTGTATCCAAAACAATATGCAGATTGGGTTTGTGATGTTCTTGAGCGCTTACCCAAAAAAACAATTATTCAGCGCTTAACCAGCGATCCACATCCACAAGAATTGATTGCGCCAACATGGGCATTGAATAAACGCGCAATCCTTTCGTTGATTCATCAGCGACTGGAATCGCGGAAAACATATCAGGGACGTCTGTGCTTAATTTAACACAGGCATTTATTTTGCAAAAACCTGAAAAAATAGCTAAAAATATCTCGAAAAAAATCTTAAACATGTCACATACATTTTAAGAAAATAGAAATCAACAGATTATTTTTTGAGATACATCAGTTATTTTATTAATCAACGACCAGAAACAGTTGATAAACATAAAGGACAGACTTAAGGGGAGGCTTTATGGGTAAAGGCTACATGGGCAAACTGCTGATTGTCGATTTGTCAAAAAATGAATTTTTCGAAGAAACGATTCCAGATCATATTTATGAAAATTACCTGTCTGGTACAGGCTTGGCTGCGTATTATTTGTATAACAAAATTCCAGCCAATGCGGATCCTTTGGGGCCAGACAATTATATTGGCTTTATGTCGGGGCTATTGACCGGTGCCGGAAGTCTGTTCACTGGTCGATGGATGGCTGTTGGCAAATCGCCGCTTACCGGAACCTGGGGAGATGCCAACTGTGGTGGCAACTTTTCGCCAGCAATCAAGCAATGTGGCTATGATGGCATCATGTTCAAGGGAATCAGCTCAAAACCGGTATACTTGTACATTGATGCCAAAACCATGGAGCTTCGAGATGCATCTGATGTCTGGGGAACTGATGCTGTTGAAGCTGAAGAAATATTAATCAAACGTTACAAAACTCATGGAAAAGTACCGCGTGTTGCTTGTATCGGGCAGGCTGGAGAAAACCTCTCCTTGATTTCTGGTATTTGTAACGATCGTGGACGGATAGCTGCTCGCTCAGGTCTGGGTGCCGTTATGGGGTCTAAAAAGCTTAAAGCTCTTGTTTTGGCAGGCAAAAAGCCGATTGTCCCCCATAATTACGATGAAATGAGAAGCTTGAGTAAAACTTGTAATAAATGGGTGAACTTTCAACCGCCTTTCGTTACTGGTCCGGCAACAGCCTATGTGGGTAAATTGATGCGATATTTGCCACATCAGTTAATCATGGATGGTATGTTGTACAAAATTATGCTGAGAAAATGGGGCACGGTTTCCATGAATCAGTTAAGTGTGGAAATTGGGGATTCTCCCATTAAGAATTGGGATGGTTCCACTGAAACCTGGCCGGTCAAGTCTTCAAAAATTGTCAATCCAGATATTTTTACCGATTGTGAAATTGTAAAATATCATTGTTATTCCTGCCCACTGGGTTGTGGTGGCATTTGCAGTATGACGGGTAAATATGAGGAAACACATAAACCAGAATATGAAACAGTTATCTGCCTGGGTGCATTATGTTTGAACGAGGATAAAGACAGTATCTTCTACATGAATGAAATGCTTAACCGAGCCGGCATGGATACCATTTCTGCAGGCCATGTGCTATCATTTGCGATTGAATGCTATGAAAATGGCATTATCACGAAAGAGGACACCGGTGGTATTGAAATGACATGGGGTAACACCGATGCCATGATCGAAATGCTTCAAATGATGATCGATCGCAAAGGAATTGGTGATCTTCTTGCCGATGGTGTTCGCGTGGCTGCGCAAAAAATTGGCAAAGGGGCCAACCAATATGCAATTCATGCCGGTGGCCAGGAACCCGCTGCCCACGATGGTCGTGCAGATCCAGGTTTTGCGATCCATTACTGTGTGGAGCCGACTCCAGGCCGTCACACCATTGGTGCTTATCTTTATTATGAAATGTTCCAACTCTGGAAGCGATTGGATTATCTACCCAAGCCCAAAATTTTGTATCACAAAGATACCAAATACACTGTTGACGATGAAAAAACACATATGGCCGCAGCATGTAGCAAGTATATGAATATTATCAATGGCTTAGGCGCTTGTATGTTTGGGGCATTCCTGGGAGTTACTCGAACGCCCTTGTTTGATTGGTTAAATGCAGCTACCGGATGGGAAAAATCCGCAGATGAAATTATGGAAATTGGTCATCGAATCCAGACGATCAAGCAGGAATTCAATATCAAACATGGGATAGAACCCAACGACAATAAACTTCCTTTAAGAACTCTCGGCCATCCACCGCAAGACAAAGGTGCCAATAAGGGCCGCTCAGTCAATCTTGACAAGCTGATGAGTGAGTACTGGCAATACTTTGGATGGGACACAAAAACTGGTAAACCAACCATGGAAACTAAACAAAAATTGGGAATCAATTAAGGAAAACAGCTATGTCACATATGATCAAAGATGCATGTATTGGGTGTGAGGTATGTAAACGTTTATGCCCGGTAGATGCCATTTATGGGGAAAAGGAAAGCGTTCAAAAAATCGATGAAGATTTGTGTATCGATTGTGGTGCCTGTGGGAAAATATGCCCCAAAGGCGCAATCTATGACAATGATGGCAATCAATGCCAAATTGTCAAACGCTCAAAATGGGATCGTCCCAATATTGATCTATCAAAATGTACAGCCTGTATGAGCTGTGTTGATATATGCCCTGTGCAATGCATATTCGTGCCAGATATGGAAACCACCGAGGAAGAACGTTTGTTGCCTTATTTAACAGAAGATACCACTTGCATTGGCTGTGGTTTTTGTGAGCTTAAATGTCCAGTTGAGGCAATTGTAATGGTTTCAAGTTAACAATTTGAGCTTATTGAATGTTAGAGATAAGTCATGATGCTTGTCGACCGCCTGAGGTTGAAACCCCAGGCGGTCGTAGCATCTCCAGGTACGATATTTTTTTTAACGATTGCTAGAACAAAATCTTATCAATCGTCTCTTTTCGAATCACCAAAGTAATCATTTGTCCATAAACCACATTTTCTATCGTAATTTTTTTTGATCCACATTTCCGCAACATTCCCTCATAAAGCTGCCCATTGTTCAGATAAACCCGAATGTTTTTGTTAATATATGAACCAAGATGATTTACAGAAACCGTTTGAAGGACCTCCTCAGTCTTTCTTTTGTAATCCTGATACGCCGCAACAGATTCTTTTTCATGACTAACGTCACTTAAATCTAGCTCAACCAATTTAATCATGGAACGATTGATTGGGATGGTTAAATTGAACTGGGGCTTTTTTAATATGATTTGTTCGGTATACACCGCATCCAATGTGCCTTGATGAACAGCATCATTATCACAGGTCACCCAGACATACTTGCCTTGATATTGCTTCAAAAGGGGCAATGGGATATTTTTTAGCCGGAATGGCGATGCTGATGAATGCAGTGTTTTTTTACTTTTTTTGACAGAATTTTTGTCCTGAAGGGCTTTTTGAATCATTGATATCGTTTCTTGTTGGGACTCAATGTGCTGATTTTCTGCAACCGGACCTTTTTCCTCAACTGACTTGATTGCAATTGACTCTACATCTGAATACATCCAAGGCTTTTGATAAACAAAAAAATGATAAGACCATCCGATTGCAGCAATGACGCAGCAACAAATAAGAAATGAAGCAGCTCGTAATGCCATCTTGAACTGTTTTTTAGTCTTTTTTTCAGAGGATTCTTCAGGTATGGGCTGACACATTTGTTCCAGGTATTTTTGTAAAGAATCTTGCTTTGGGGATGGTTCCTGACTTGACGTTTTTTTTTGAAATTTTTCAATAATGATTCCGCATTTTCGACAATCTGTCGCCTCTTCCTGTATACAGTCACATGATGGGCAAACCATATGCGGTTTATTTTCCGATGACGTTTCTAAATTTTGGGTGCATGTATCAGAATCTGTATTTCCTGAAATATCAGTGGGTTCAGCATGGTCAACTTTGCACACTGCACCCATCTGTGATAGTTGATCTGAAAAATTGATAGCCTCATCCTTTGACATGTTTTTTTTTATTACGATTGGTACATTATTAAATACATAGTCAACCTTGTCTTTAAAAATGGATTTTAATTGTTTTCGAACGTCACCTTCATCAAATCCATCGTGAATTTGACCTAAAAATATGACTTGATATTGATTATCTTGCATGAATGATCCATACTTGAGATTATTGATTGGAAATGAAATGAAACCATACCAATCAAGTTACTTTTTAGATATGCTGATGAAATGTTATCATCTCATGCAAACAATGTTCCAATTTTTCTCTATCAATTTTTTCAAAGCTGTTTGAACCGCAATCAAAACATTCCTCCAGTGACCGGGTTGTAGTTGACGAAACACACGCATGCCCGGATACCAGGGATTATCACGAATATTCAATAACCAACGCCAGTCTGCATCGTAAGAAAGTAATACCCAAACCGGCAATCCCAAAGCGCCAGCTAGATGTGCCATTGCAGTGTCAATGGTGATTATTAAATCCATTTGGCTGGCAGCAGCTGCTGTATCTGCAAAATCTGCGCAATACTTTCCCAAATCAATCAGTTGGTCATCAGTAAGGGCATTTAATTCCTTTGCTCGGGCCCCTTTTTGAAAACTAAACCATTGAATATTTTTCATTTCAAACAAAGTCAAGCACTCCTGCAAACGCATGGATCTTCCCATATCGGTTTTCATTTCTGTGCTGCCAGTGCCGCCCCAGACAATCCCAATTTTGGGCTGGCCGCTCTTCTTATGGATGGTTTGTCTAACCCTATCAGATAATGGAGTTGTTGGGGTCAAATAGGGCATGTATTGTGGAAGGTTTTGCAAAGTGATTTTCATCAAATATCCCATGCTGAGTAATGATGCCTGATAATCATGTGCAGGCAATGGAGATCCACGCGGAATGAGTAAATCAATATATTTCAACCCAGAAAATAATCGCGTTAATTCTGGCTGACATTCTAGAATAAGTCGTCCAACTCGTTCTCGAATCATGGGAAGGAATCGAATATATTGGATACAATCCCCGAAGCCTTGTTCAGCATACATGAATAAAGTTTGGTTGGGGATCGGATTTCCCTGCCATCTCGGTTTGATCGATACAGATTGATAGGTTTTGGGTTGTTTTAATCGCCATTCATATTCAGCAAATCCATTGATATAATCACCATGCAGCAGCAAAATAAAACTTTTGTTATAATGACTTTTAACATGACCGGCATCAATTGCCAAAGCGCGATCATAAGCAGCAATGGCATCACGATATTGCCGCAATCCATTGTAGGCAACGCCCATATTGTAATGCACATCTGGGGAATTGGGATGTGTTAAAACCAGTTTTTTAAAACACTGAATCGCTTTCTCAAATTGTTCAATTCGCGCGTATGATTCACCTATATTCAAACCAGCATCAAAACAATTTGGATTAATTTCAAGAACTTTTTTATAACAAGAAATTGCGGCATCATACTCTTTTTGGTCAAAAAAGAGTGACCCCAGATTATACCATGCCATTTCATACTGTGGTGCCAAAATGACTGCGCGGTGATAACAGTTAATTGCACCTTTTGGATGATTGGTGGCTGTATAAATCAACCCCAGGTAGTAATAGGCATCGGGAGATTGAGAATCTTTTGCAATGCCGGCCAACACAAATTGCTCTGCAAACTGATAACGTCCGGCATAATAATGCATTAAACCAGCGTTTAAAAGCGCATCAACCCGATTGGGATCATGGTGAAGAATTTGTTCAAAGCATTTTGCTGCATCATCGTAGGCATTTTTTTCAGCAAATGCCATGGCTTTTTGTTGTAATGTTTTCATGTAAAAATGAAATGATGAACCATGGAAATGCATCCTCAAGTCATTTGCATAACCGGACGCATTTCAGGAAACTGGTTCATAAAATTGACCACATCACGAAATTTTTCTTGAATATTTTGAGGGATCGAAAAATTATCAGTTTCAGCTGTTTTGCCTTTATTCTGGGGTGCTATTGATGATTTGTTTTCCTTGTGTGCAATAGGTTCGACATTGTGATATTTTTCAACATGTATTTCAAACAAATTTTCAATCTTGATAAATGCCTCTTTAAAAGCCTTGTTAAAGGCAGTGTTTCTGTCCCATATTACATAAGCGATTAATGAAATGATTGCTGCCAGCATTGCAATTATTAGGGTTCCTTGTTGTGAAACCCGGCTTTCTACAGCGTTAATACGATTATTTATTTGATTTTCCATCCTTTCAAAGCGTCTATCTATTGCTTCAAAGCGTTTATCTATTGCTTCAAAGCGTTTATCTATTGCTTCAAAGCGTTTATCTATTGCTTCAAAGCGTTTATCTATTGTTTCAAAGCGTTTATTTACCCCTTCGAAACGTGTTCTCATTTCCACTAAAATCGCTTTTTGACCTTCTTCAATTTTTGCATTCATTGCCTCAAATTTTACATTCATTGCCTCAAAGCGAGTTCTCATTTCCATTAACATCGCCTTTTGAATTTCTTCACTTCTGGCAAGGCGATCCACCAGATTCAGGTTCGTCTGATGTATGGATGACAGTTCTTCTGAAAAAGCATTTTGTTGAATAATGATAACGCTGCAAATGAATGTCAGGACTAAAAAAAATCGTTGATATCTCATGTGAGCCTCCTGCTATATGAATTGTGGATTATCTTATTAATGAAATGGGATCGCCATATTGTCAATCTTTCTTTACAATGAATCAATATGCGAAATTGCACCAAAAGCCGATCCAATCGCCACCCCTGATCCGCACTTATGACGCATCCAGTCATTATGTGAAAGAATGGATCCAATGGCGTATAAATTTTCATTAATCACTCGATTATCATTTCCAACCGGTCGAAAGGATTGATCCACACGCACTCCGGCTTGATGAATCTCATGGCCGGCACTGCTAAAAAAGTGTTTTTGATGCCATTCTCGCCTGCTTTCAGGTTGATGTAAGGGAAGGTTGAACAGTGGTTCTTCGATTGTCTTTCTGTTGGCAATCAAGCCTTTGCCCATAAATCGACCGGCTGCTAAAATAATTTTTTTGGCAAAAATTTTGTTGTCGCCCATGTGTGCAATAAATCCATATTTACCATCAGGTTCAACTTGATTCACTGTTTTTTGACATAACTGTACACCTTTTTGTGTCAACCCATAGGTGAGGGCATTACGCAGGCGAATACCCGGCATTGAAGGTGGCAGAGTTGGAATTTCAAATACTGGCTTGCCGATCATTTTTTCGATATTTTCACAAACTGTTAAGTGATGATGTCCGCCTAATATCGATGGAAATCCAATGTAATCGAATGTCTGTGCGCGTGCGAGGATCGTATTCACAAGCAGTTTTTGAGTGGACTCAGATTCCAGGGCATTGGCCAGGTGAGCGGCATGCAACTCTCCGCTGGTTTCAGGGAATGAAATACGAATTGTTTCCAGTTCTGGCCATGCTTGGGAAAGGGTTTCTTTGATCTGCTTGCCGCTGAATCCTTTAAGCCCTTCAAAATCAACCAAAAGCGCCTTTTTGTGCTGCATCATGGCAGATATGCCTGTCCATATGCATTTGGGGACAGCATGTGTCATTTTTTGAGTGCCGATAGTTGTAATTGCTGGAATGTTCTGATCTTTCAAATAATGATAATGAATATTTAATTGCGACAAAAATTCAAACCATTTACCAAACGCCTTAAGCAATTGTTCCTTGGTCAGGAAAGCATAAGGATGATTGGAATTATCTTGTCTCAATTTGTCGATGCCCTCCCAGGGATTTTCCCACACCTGATTGGTTTGAACAGGATGGACAGCCATGATATCAAAGAATCCACTGTGGAATTGAAGCGAACTGGTGTTTCCGGTTTGAATGATCGTTTTGCCTTTATTTGTTGCAAAAAATGAGGCTGCCAGTCCAGCCAGACCTGAACCAATGATCAGAATATCGCAATGCTCGGTTTTTTTGCTCATGATTGTTCCTCCTGATTGTTTTGTATGGATGGGCAGCCATCGAGATTTAAAAATCCGCAATGGATCGCCTCTTGTAGCTCTGATTGAACCATGGGCATATCCCATAATAATGGACGCTGTCCACGCCATCGCTCTTGAAGAAAGTGTTTGAGTTGATCAATGGCATCCTTGCCTGTAATATCGCCACGATCCACCATATATGATGCGATCCTTGTACTGCAATAAGTTCCTTGACAGGGTCCTTTTCCCACTCGGCTGCGAAGTCCAATGCCAGTCAAGTCTGGCGTGCCATGCTTGCTCCGCATGTTTGAAATAATTTGACTAATTGCAGATTTGGGAATCATATCACACTCACACATCATGATATCCTGTTGAGGTTTATGTTGCATCCATTCTTGAGGCGTAAGTCCAGGCTCTGTCCATCGGCCATCAGTGGTGGAGGGGAGCGGTGTCGTGTGGGTTGTACAAGGTTCAGTCACTCCCAGACGATCACAAACCAGGTCTGATGTTCTTTCGGCCATCATCCGGTAAGTTGTCAGTTTGCCACCAGTTATGGTTGTCAAATTTTTAACCCCATTGGGCTCATGATCGATCAATGCAAACCCTCGGCTAACATTTCGGTCATCGGATGCGCCTGGCTGGCTGACCAATGGTCGAACACCACAGTAGGCTCGAATATATCGTGTTGTTTCCAAGGCAGGTACCATCATGGCACCCTCAGTAACAATTGAATCCACTTCCTGAACACTGGGCCAGATATCATCTGGATCTGAAATGCGAACAGAGGTTGTGCCAATAATTGAAACCGATCCACCTGGAACCAAAATGTCGGCATCTGATGCCAATCGCAAGCGATTGATCACACGATGACTCAGACGTTTTTGGGTAACCATCAACGTCCCTTTGGAAAATAAAACTGTCAGCGGAACATTGGCCATTTGCGTAATCTGCCCAGCCCAAGCGCCTGCGGCATTGATTACCCAGTCTGGATAAATATCAAATATTTCATTGGTTTGAGTATTGCGAACATGAACGGCTTCAATTTTTTCATTGCGAATGTCAAAGCCCACAACCTCAGAAAAACGAAGATAGGTACTTCCCAACTCTCGGGCATGTCCAACATGATCCAGAGACAGCATAAATGGATCTACCGAAGCATCAGGCACCTCATATGCAGCGATGAGTCGGTCTGAAAGATTGGGTTCCATTTCTTTTGCTGCTTGAATATCCACTGGTGCGACCTGAATGCCACAGGCTTCACACCTTGGTTGAAAATCGGCAATGTATTGTTCATCATCGCCCTCAACAGCCACAAACAGACCGCTGGTTTCCTCAACACAATGGGGTGCTATTTTTTTTACGATGCGACCTTCTTCTTCACACTCCCTGGCGGCTTCAGCATCCGAGGCAACATAACGCGCCCCACTGTGCAACAAACCATGATTGCCCCCCGATGCACCTGCATTGACATCTTTTTTATCCAGCAGGATGCACTGAAGACCCCGAAGTGCTAAATCTCGAACAATTCCAGCACCAGTGGCGCCAGCGCCGATAATGAGGACTTGTGTTTTCAATAGCTTTCTCCTTTGTTTAAGCACCAAAGGTGCGATGGGAATGTCCCTTGTTAATATATTTTAGGCATCCTTCATATTTGCTGAAAAGTAGTTAACACTTTTTCTCGTTCCCAGGCTCTGCCTGGGAATGCATACTTGGCGGCTCTGCCGCCTAAACATTGGTATAGGCGGCAGAGCCG
>Ga0272440_1001614_pt1 | contig 18287 bp, 14 predicted proteins | sample SSMMMBAug17_FD_192440 | JGI IMG/M metagenome (GOLD analysis project Ga0272440, IMG submission 192440) | Marine sediment archaeal communities from Little Sippewissett salt marsh, Falmouth, MA, United States - SSM-MMB-Aug17 | ecosystem: Environmental > Aquatic > Marine > Wetlands > Sediment ...
TATTCCTAAGTAAATAACGTTCTGAAAATAAGTTCCCCATTAAATAAATGTTCATTCATCTTCTTCAGTGTAATCATGGTTCAGAAACGAATCAACAAATACTAGTCAATCTTTCTGAACTTATAGCAAAAAAAAATATCCGAAGTATTGATAATTAAGACATTGGCTATTTCTTATGCGAAGTTGGGTTAGAAACTGTTGTATATAGAATATTTTAGAGCGTAAGTGACTGGCTATTTTGGGGAGAATTATACCGAAAAAGTGTTTAATGGAATATGAAGGGTTCATTTTTTTAATAACGATTGGGATAAGGAACGCCCTTGCTTTTTACCTGAGACCCTATATTCATTAAGATGCCCATAATTGCCATATGGCAAATCAACGAGGTGCCGCCATAACTTAAAAATGGTAATGTCAGCCCTTTTGTGGGCAGCAAACCCAGTGTAACGCTCATGTTAATACTCACCTGGAGCGCAACTGCTGATGTAAAGCCCAAAGCCAGGCATGAACCAAAAATATTATCAATACTTAATGCGATTGAAAAACCACGCCAAAGAATTAAACCATACAATGATAGAATGACAATCACACCAATCAAGCCCAGCTCTTCTCCAATAACAGAAAATACAAAATCAGTGTGTGGCTCAGGTAAATAGAATAGTTTTTGATAACTTTTTCCCAGACCTGTTCCCCAGAAGCCGCCTGAACCAAAGGCCATCAATGAATGAATAATTTGATAACCAGCTTCATTTCGATATTGCCAGGGATTCAAAAAGGTAAGAATGCGTTGAAGTCTATAGGGTGCATTGATTACTAAATAATAGGCAGTGGGGATAAATATCAGCGTGCAGCCCAATAAATGATGAATCGGAATACATCCTGCAAACAACATAAGAAATGTAATTATCGCGATAATAACAACAGAACCAAAATCAGGTTGCATGGCAATCAGGATCAAAAAAGAACCTACAAACAAGGCATGAGGAACAATTCCAATTGAGAAATGTCGCAAACGTTCTTTTTTTTTGTCCAATGAATATGCCATATAGATAATAATAGCAAATCTTGCTATTTCAGCCGGTTGAAAAGAGATTCCCCAAAGATGAATCCATCTCACAGCACCACCGGCGCGATGCCCAAATCCAGGAAAAAATATAGATACGAGTAAGAAAATACTGACAATTAATCCAGGATATGCAAGTCGTTTGTAAAATTGGTAAGGTATATTGCGGAAAATAATCATGATGATGCACCCCAGCAACGAAAAGGTGAATTGTTTGCGTAAAAAAAAATATTCAGACCCATAATTTTTTATCGCAATCGCTGAACTCGCACTGTACACCATGATGATACCAATACCAGTTAAAAAAAGAATGGCGGTGAGGATTAAACTGTCATATCTGGCCGGATTGTCATTTTGAGTTAGAATTTTGGGTGCATAAGAAATATCTCTCCAATCATCCGGCATGTTTGTGGAGTTCATGCCACCTGTTCGGGGTGATGCATCGAATATATTAATATCGTTATTCATTTTAATAAAATTATTTGGGGTACGAAATTGTAAAAAGTAGAGACGTTGTCTACTTCGTCTCTACTAATATCTGAATTAATTATAAAAACAACGTGTTTTATATTAATCCTTATCCAGTTTAAAAGCAGAATGGATTGTTCGAACTGCCAATTCGGTATATTTTTCTTCAATAACGCAGGAAATTCGTATTTCTGATGTGCTGATCATTGAAATGTTAATGTTCTCACGTGCCAGTGCATCAAACATTGTTGATGCCACCCCTGAATGGCTTCGCATTCCCACGCCAATGACAGAAACTTTTGCAATATTGGGATCTCCAGCCACACTTTCCGCACCAATTTCTTCTCCAATTTTTTCCTCAATTTCTAAGGCTTTTTCATAGTCAGTTTTTGATACAGTGAAAGTGATATCTGTCAGATTTTTTTGGCGGGTATTTTGGATAATCATATCAACAATAATTCCCGCATCAGCCATGGCCCGAAGAACTTTAGCTGCAACACCTGGAACATCGGGGACGCGGGTTAATGTTATTCTTGCCTCATTTTTATTATGGGTGACACTGGAAACAACCACTCGTTCCATGTCTTTCTCTTCATTGATAACCATTGTTCCTTGCTCCTCATTAAAAGATGATCTAACATGAATGGGAACCTGATATTTTTTTGCAAATTCCACTGATCGAATCTGAAGAACCTTTGCGCCCAAACTCGACATATTCAACATTTCATCATAGGAAATGCGATCAATTTTGCGGGCTTTTTGACAGACATTTGGGTCTGCAGTGTAGACACCATCAACATCAGTGAATATTTCACAAACATCCGCATTTAAGCCGGCGGCAATAGCGACAGCAGATGTATCTGATCCTCCTCGACCCAATGTCGTGATATTACCATTAAGGTCTTCTCCCTGAAAACCAGCGACTATAACAATCTTGTTCTGGTTTAACAGAGCCTGAATACGTTCATTCCCAATATCTATAATGCGTGCGCTACCATAGACATCACTTGTCCGCACACAAACCTGATACCCCAACATGGACTCCGCCGGATACCCCATGGAAGTTAGGGTAATGGCCATCAAGGAGACAGTTGTTTGCTCTCCTGTTGCCAAAAGGACATCCATTTCTCGCTTATTGGGATTTTTTGTAATTTGACTGGCCATGTTGATGAGGCCATCTGTAACACCGGACATCGCAGACAGAATGACAACCAGACTGTTTCCCTCGTCATGATAGCGAGCGATCCGCTTGGCAACATTTCGAATGCGTTCAATGTTGCCAACGGATGTGCCACCATATTTTTGTACAATTATTGGCATTGCAAATACTTCCTTCCTATTAGGTCACTTTCAGCTGTAAGTAACCCTCCTGATTCCTTTGGAACGTTCTGAAAATAAGTTCCCCATTAAATAAATAAATGCTCATTCTGTTTTTTGAACCATGATTACACTGAAGAAGATGAATAAGATGAATTTAAAGTGTCTTTATTTCATCTTATTCATCTTCTTCAGTGTAATCATGGTTCAGAAACGAATCAACAAATATTGAAGAATGATGAACTTATTTTCAGAGCTTTCCTTTGTTGATCGCAATATTTTGGATTGAACGATCTTATTTTTTGCGTTTGAAAAAATTAAATAAACATCATATCAATTAAATTGCAAGTGGAAAATCTTTAAGTTGTGCGTGCAAAATGATTAGAGTAGGGCTCGGTATTAAGTAAGCGATCAAAAGTTTTCGGGTAGATAAAAGCATAACCTTCCGGGCTATGTTCAACCGACTGGTATTGAATAATTTCGGTTCCAGCACGACCGCCTGGGGTTGAAGCCCATGGCCGTCAGGCTAAGCTCGATTTCTTGAAAAAGTCCGCCCGCCTGGAATTTCAACTCCAGGCGGGCGAGCTTAACCTGACGGCTATGGGCTAAAGCCGGCTAAAGTCGGTTTCAACCCCAGGCGGGCGAACATTTTCAGTTGGACGAACTTTTTTCTACCCGAAAACTTATGACCGCTTACTTAGTGCCAAACAACTGGCATTCCTAGACAGCCGTGGATGTTTGGTTGCAAAATTTCCGGCTGACTTAGGCTTTCATTTCTGACTCAAGCAATGTCCATATGCCACATGGACAGCTATTCACACAAAAACCACAGCCGATACATTGGTTGGGGTCTACCACCATTTCAAATCCTTCAGCGTTTTGAGCATCCTGTCTTGAAATCGCATGCTGAGGGCAAATTTCAACACAAATTTGACAGTCCTTACAGGTGCCACAGGATGCACAGGCGACCGAACATTCGTTGGGGTTATTGAAATCTATCATTCTAGGATCATAATATGTCATTTTGACACGAGAGCGTTCAATTGATTCAAGACGTTTAAATTTTGGACGTTTGCCTGAAAAAATATCCATAATGGCTTTAGCAGCAATACGCCCTGCACCAATGGCATCAGTTAACAACCCAGGTCGAACGACATCACCTATCGCAAATATTTTAGGTTCTGTAGTTTGATAATTTTCATCAACAACAATGAATCCTTTTTCAGTGTGAATGGATTCTGGTAAAAAATCAAGATCTGGTATATCACCAATACTGATCACAACACGATCTGCTGGCAATAATTCACCTGTTGTTAAATAGACGCCTTCAGATGTCACTTTTTCAGTAAAGCACGGCCATTTAAAACGTGCACCTGCTTTTTCAGCAGCAATACGTTCTTCACCAAATGATGCGGGCTCCTGAATATCAATTAATAATACGTTGTCAGCTCCCAGACGAAATGCTTCTGTGGCAACATCACAGCCCACATTACCGGCACCAATAATCACCACATTTTTGCCTGTATCTATGGCATCGAGTTTTGCCTGACGCAAATAGTCCAATGCAGGAATGAGATGCTCTTTACCTGTAATCGGCGGAATTTTAGGCGTTTGAGCGCCGGATGCCACCACAACCATGTCATAATCTTGTGTCAATTTTTCTACTTCTGCTTTGGATAAATCTTGCTGAAGATGAATATGAGGCAAGACCTTGCGAACACGTTCCAGTTCTTTATTCATAATCTCTGCGGGAATTCGTGTATTGGGAATGACAGATTGTAGTTTTCCACCCAATTTACTATTGCGATCAAATATGACGGCCTCATGACCATTTTTACGTAATTGCCAGGCAATTGAAATGCCAGCCACACCTCCACCTATCACTGCCACACGATTTCCTGAGAGCTCAGGTAAGTCGGGCAGTTTAGCATCAATACTTTTCTGGCCAATTGTTTTGATATTGACAGGTTTCATACCATGGTCATTTCGAGTGCAGCCTTGCATACATAAGTTTGGGCATAAATAACCACATACAGTTGATGGAAAAGGTGTGTAAGCCAATGCCATGTCAATGGCTTCATCAATTTGACCATTGCGAATCAAGCGCCATCTGTCATGAATGGGAATGCCTGTTGGACAAGCGGACTGACAGGGCGGGGCATATTTATGATTCTCCCACACAGGAACCCATCGCCGAAGTTCTCCAGTTGGAAGCAAGGGGATTGGAGTTGTGTCAAGATTCATTAAATCTCCCACAACACCGCCTTTGCCCAATTCTTGATTCCACACCTGTGCATGAAATTCCTTCATAGATCGACGTGCTCGCGTCTGACGTTCAAAAGGGGAGCGTGCCTGAAGGAGTTGCCATTCTTCACGTATGGTCAATTTCGGCAACAGTTCATCGCGTTTGATTATTGTCAAATAGTTTTTCAGGCCATCAACCAGCCATTTCCAGTCATCTTCTGATATGGTGGACAATTGCGCATCTACCTGACTGTAACCTTGTTGTGGGCCCCGAAAGAATATTTTTCCGCCCACCATGCCAACACAAGGGCGATACCCAAGCGTATTTTCTGGGTTTTGTGGGGAGACTCCACAAACAACAGCAGTACCGCCCGCCATGAATTCAGCAAAATAATCTCCACATGATCCCAATACCCATAGCTCTGGTTGATCAAATCGCGGATTAAACTTTGTCATGGTCATACCGCGTGAACCAATATTGCCTGCAATATATACTTTGCCCTGGGCCATTGCATTACAGGCGCCATTACCGGCATTTCCATGAACAGTCACTGTTGCGCCTGCATTTAACCAAGCAACATCATCAGAAACCGGTCCCATAACTTCAATGGAGGTGTTCGGAAATCCCATTGCACCGACACGCTGTCCAGGAGATCCTGTAATACGTAACTGCAAAGGTTCATCACCTGCAATCCATAAACGTCCGCCAATACCATGTTGACCAAATGCGCGCACTTCGATTCGTCGGTGGCCTTCTTTCACATTTCTTTGAATTCGTTCTTCTAAAACCCGGGATTCAATTCGTTTATTCTTTTGTTTGCCCCAGATTAAGAAACCAAATAAATTGAACTTATGCTCGTTTTTCATTTTATCACCATTTCTGTTACTGGCTATGTAACATACTTAATTTGTAATGCCTGTGCAGCACGATAATCATCAATACCCAGGGCATCAGACATGCCAATGGGCAATGATGTTGAACGACCCAAAGGCGCCACGATTTTTTTCAATTCTGTATCAAAGCTTAGGTAAACATCTACCACACGTTCTGCAACTTTTTCAGCATCCAGACGTCTATAGAGACGTGGATCCTGGCTGGTTATTCCTTTAGGACATTGACCAATATTGCATATGTTGCAACGATCTGTTTCTGATCCAAGACATCCGGCAGCAGCCTGCATAATGTACTTCCCGATACTGACCGCACTTGCGCCCAACATAATCAGCGCAGCAGCGTTTGCAGCAAGATTTCCACTTTTTCCCACGCCACCTGCAGCGATCAATGGAATTTCATTTTGTTGTCCCACTTTGACAAGGTTCAAATAGCAGTCACGAATATTGCTGGCAATAGGATGTCCCATATGATTCATGGAGACATGATAGGCTGCGCCCGTGCCACCATCCTCGCCATCAATGGATAAACCGCCTGCATATGGATTGCGTGTCAGATTATTCAGCACAGCCAGGGCTGTTGAACTGGCAGAAATTTTAGGATAAACAGGCACTCGAAATCCCCAGGCCATTGACATGGACTGGATCATTTTTGCAACAGATTCTTCGATAGAGTACATGGTTTGATGGGTGGGTGGACTTGGCAAGCTGACACGTTCGGGTACCCCTCGAATTGCAGCAATGAGTTTATTCACTTTGTACCACATGAGTAATCCACCATCACCTGGTTTAGCGCCTTGGCCGTATTTGATCTCAATGGCACAAGGGTCTTCTTTCATATGAGGCAGTGCATGGATTATTTCATCCCATCCAAAATAACCGCTGGCAACCTGAAGAATGATATATTTCAAAAATCGTGATCGTAAGAGTCGAGGAGGACAACCGCCCTCGCCAGTGCAGACTCTAACAGGCATGCCCAGCTCTTCGTTCAAATAAGCAACACCAATCTGAAGTCCTTCCCACATGGTCGGTGACAGTGCGCCAAAGGACATGGCACCAATCATCAATGGATAAATTTCACGAACTGGTGGAATCCATTCTTTATTGAAAAATCGATTCATGTTTTCATCTGGCTGAAGGACACGTCCGAGAAGTGTCCGAAGTTCAAATTCATGACGTCCGGCATCAAGAGCTGGATCAGTCAGCATGGAAATTCGCATGAATTTAATGCGATCAAGGAAGGATTGATCTGAGTTGCGTCTTCCACCTCTTCGTCTGGGTTGACCGCCTTGATTCATATGAAAACAGGTTTTATCCGGTTCATCAGAACGTAAAGGCATGATGGCATCATTGGGACAAACCATACTGCACATTCCACAACCAACACAGGCGTGAGCAGGATCAGTTTTTTGTCGTATGCCATAAAAAATGGACAGATCAGAACTCGCGCCATCTTTCACTCCAATAGCCGCTTGAATACTGCGTTGACGAAAAACCCCCAATTCAATAGCATGTACCGGACATATTGCTGTACAGGAACCACACATGGTGCATCGGTTTTTATCCCAATGGATTTGCCAGTAAAGATCTTTAAGGCTTAACGTACCTGGGGTAATGGGTCGGTTTGACGGCATAATGTTACCTCCTTACGATCTGCATAGACAACTGCCGTATCCAGATGCATGGGTTGAAAATCCAATGATTTATCACGATTGGGAACTGCAGCATCAAGGCCACAAATTTCCGATGAAAAACAATAATATCCTGGCTTACCCCCAACTACACCGGGGCGAAGTTTTTTTCGATCCTGAACCATGAAAAGAGAGTAGTCTGGTGTACAACCAATGACACAGTTTGGACCATCAATAATTAAGGATCGACATGTATTTTTTAAGTGCATCAAAAAGGCTCCATCAGGATGTGTTTTAATACCATCATCCTGTAAAGGCGTAATGACATGTTTGTATGTTTCCAAAGGGAGCCCTAATTTTTTGATGGTATAATGCAGAATATGGGTGTATACTTCAGAATCCGACTGATACCCCAGGTATCCTAAAAAGCCGCGGGACTGCAAATATTCACGAATTGGGATAAATGCGGTATTTTCTCCATTTGTCATTGTGGATATGCCTTGAATGAAAAATGGATGGCAGGCATATAGATTGATTGCATAATTGGTGTTTTGCCTTCCCTGGGCCATAATTATTCTGGCTTTTAATTCATCACGATCAAGTTTAAGATAGTGAGCAACAGTCATGGGATCACCAATTTCTTTAATCATTACAACATCAGGCCAAAAACTGAAAATGATCATATCCTCTTTTTCTTGTCCCAATTCTCGCAGTTTTAATTGTATCGATAACAATTGATCTTGTTTTTGTTCTTCAGAGTAATCATCCCAGTCTTCTGGATATTCATACGCACGAATTAGATAAATATCTCTCCTGGGAATGCCGGCAGGTGGGTTTTGTTTGGCCACTCGAATAGAAAGTTTATATTTGGTCATGAATCCTGTGCCCAGCATAAAAGTATCAAGACGTCTTAAGCCGCTTTCTGAAAATATACCCGATAAAATAGGGCAGTCTTTCATATGTTCAAATGGCCCCCCAAGCCCGGTCAGGAATAAACCAACGCCAGAACCATCATGACCTTCCTTCATAATATCAAGGGCTTCTAAGGCGACAATAGGCGATTGTGGGGTTTCACTTGTTATTGCAAATAATCGACACATAATTGTATCTCCATATGGTTTCTATACAAAATTGTTTGATCATTAGGGCAAAAAAAACTGCATGAATCGTGGATCAAGTGCTTCATCAAGCATTTGTCTATGAGTGATACACACATTTATCAATTAAAAGTTGCCCGAAGTTATTCATTAAAGCAGTGAGCAAAAACGCAAAACATATGCCACTAAAAAAAAAAGAAAAGAAAAACCATGTTTGAGAATAATCACAGAAAAGTTTTTCCCAATGCATTATGAGTTTTGATCCATCTCTTTCAAAATTTCATCGTGTGAATGACGAATACGCTCAACAGCCTCAACTACCGCATCATGATTATTAAACGCACTAATTCGAATAAATGTTTTCCCACATTTTCCAAAACCAATACCTGGAGTACAGACAACACCGGTTTTATTTAAAAGCGCATCAAAGAATTTCCATGAATCAGTTTTTACATTAATCCAGATATATGGAGAGTTATCACCTCCAGTACATTGATATCCCATCGAAATAAACGATTCACGAATAACCGCTGCATTTTTTAAATAATAATCAACCAATCCTTTAACCTGGGCCTGGCCATTATCAGAATATGCAGCGTGTGCAGCACATTGAACTGGATAAGAAACGCCATTAAATTTCGTGGTTTGACGACGATTCCAAAACGCTCTAAGGCTGTACTCTGCGTCACTTTGAGAATGGAGCAGGCAGTTTTCAGGTACAACAGTGTATGCACATCGAAGTCCTGTAAAACCTGCACTTTTTGAAAAACTTCTAAATTCAACGGCTACTTTTTTGGCATCAGGAATTTCATAAATGCTGCGAGGAAGCTCTGGGTCTTGTATGAAGGATTCGTAGGCAGCATCATATAAAATTAACGATTGATTCTCAATTGCATATAATACCCATCGTTCAAGCTCTTTTTTAGTAATCGTTTGACCTGTTGGATTATTTGGATAGCACAGATAAATCAAATCAACCTGCGATTTGGGTAGATCTGGCATGTAATTATTTTCAGGAGTACATTCAAGATACGTGATATCTTTAAATCGGCCATCACTAGAACCCCCTGTTCGACCTGCCATTACATTTGTATCGACGTATACTGGATAAACAGGATCCATGACTGCTACCTTGATATCCTGGCTGAATAATTCCTGAAAATTTGCAATATCACATTTTGTTCCATCGCTCACAAAGATTTCATCTGGAGAAACATCAGCCCCTCTACTTTGATAATCTTTTTCTGCAATAGCATGACGTAAAAAATCGTAACCTTGCTCCGGGCCATACCCTTTAAAAGTATCCCTTGAAGCCATTTCATCAACAGCTTTATGTAATGCACTGATACAGGCTTCAGGCAAAGGTTCTGTCACATCACCTATTCCCAATTTGATGACTTTAATATCAGGATGATTTTGTTCGTATTTATTAAGACGCTGAGCAATATCCGAGAATAGATATGTTGGCTCCAGTCTTTTGTAAGCCATATTTAGTTTTATCATTGGATTCCTCTCTCAAATTTTTTAATAATTGTTTCAACTTCGCTCAACTACGTGAGCATGTGGAATGTTGAAAAACAAGGGACGAAGTTGATTGTTTTGGTGCAAAAAAATGGATTGTGTTGCCCCCAAATAAATCTTTTATGAAGGTATTTCTTATAGTTTTCAGATTTAAAAGTCAAGATGTTTCAAAAGATCAAGTTTATTGAATGATATTCCGAAAGTATTGAATGTGTATGATATTTCATACAGTATTTATGAAACAAAAAGGAGGTCTCAATGTCAATACAAACAAACCAGATAAACGCAACATTCCAAAAAACACATGATTTTATCAGTCGTTTATCAAGTGGATCTCGAATAAACAGAGCTTCTGACGATATGGCTGGTTTTGCCATTGGACAGCGTCAGACATCAGCTGTGAATGGTTTATACCAGGCTGCCAGAAATTTAGGTGATGGAATTTCTTTAACAGAGACTGCTGATGCAGCCCTTGAATCAGGAAGTGATATTCTTCAACGTATTCGTGAATTATCAGTGAAAGCGAACAATGGCATATACAATAATAATGATCGCGAGAATATTCAAAAAGAAATTGACCAATTAAAAGGTGAATTTGATAATATTGCTGAAAATTCAGAATTGAATGGCCAGGCATTGTTTGATGGTTCGTATTCAGGAAATATTCATGTGGGCGATGATCCCAATGAAGGGGTAAAAATACAACTGGGTGATTTGCGCGAAATTATTGATGATATTGATGTCACAACGACAAATGGTGCCAGTGATGCCATTCAAACGATTGACAATGCCCTTGAAACAATCAATAGCACACGCAGTGAACTGGGAGCAACGAAAAATCGTTTTAATAATGCAATGAATGAACTTCAGAATGCTAGCATTGCACATCACAAATCCAGATCAACTGTGATGGATACCGATTTTGCTGCTGATATCTCTGAAAATAAACAAAATCAGATTCTTTCAAAAGTTCAGGCGGCTATGATGCGGAAAGATAATACACGTCAAACATTTTTGATGGAACTATTTCATTAAAGATATGTTCTTGCTCTCGTTTATGGCTCAACAACGATTTTTTCGTTTTTTGAGCCATAATTATAGTTTTATTGTTTTTATTGATAACAAAACCCATTCAAATCGTTCATTACTTAAAATACAGAGCATTAAACGATTCAGTTATGATCGTTCCCGCTCACGAATTTTTTAAGAGAAATCAAAGGATCAATCCTGTTAAGCCCTTAATCTCCTTGACATACATCGACAGATATTGTAAACAATCCTCATGAAATATTCAAGTATCAAAACGACAATAGAACAACTGGAGCAGGCAAACTATATTGCATCAAAAGAAATTGCAACTGTTGTTTTCCTGGCTTTTGTCACCCAAAAACCAATTCTTATCGAAGGTCCTGCCGGTGTTGGCAAGACAGAGTTGGCTAAAGCGGTCGCTTTCAACCTTAAGCGCCAGTTAATTCGACTTCAATGCTACGAAGGTTTGGACGAGGCCAAAGCTTTGTACGAGTGGGAATACGCCAAACAGTTGCTTTACACCCAAATCGTTAAAGAGAAAATTCAACATATCATTAATGATACCCATTCCTTGCCTGAAGCTGTTGAGCGGATTGCTGAACAGGAAGATGCCTTTTTTTCAGAACGATTCATTCAAACACGTCCACTGCTCGAAGCCATCTCTGCGCCCGAGCCAGTTGTTTTGTTAATCGATGAAATCGATAAATCAGACCCTGAATTTGAAGCATTTTTATTGGAATTATTAAGCGACTTTCAGGTCAGCATTCCAGAGATTGGCACCCGAAAGGCCATTCATATTCCTTTTGTGGTGTTAACGTCAAACAATTATCGGGATATGAGCGATGCCCTTAAACGACGATGTTTACATTTATATATTGATTACCCTGACAAAGCCCTTGAAACAAGAATTGTTCGGTTAAAAATTCCTGAAATTGACCAAAAGCTAACAGATCAACTTATTGATGTGATTCGTCAAATACGAACATTGGACTTAAAGAAACATCCATGCATATCAGAAACGTTGGATTGGGCAAAATCGTTGGTTGCACTTAATGTGAACATATTGTCTCAGGATATTGTGCGCGATACACTGAATGTTATTTGCAAGTATAAATCTGACATAGATAGTGTAAAAGAAAGATTGCAGTCTTTATGTGCGTTTTAATTTTCTTGACATCTGCAATTTTTTCAGAAATATTAATCCAAATTTTTTGATACAATTTATATATATTAAGGAGAATCTAATAATTATGCCTTTATTAAGTATTGAACAGGCAATTGATGATATACGTTTTGGTAAAATGGTCATTCTCGTTGATGATGAAGATAGAGAAAATGAAGGGGATTTAACCATTGCTGCAGAAAAGGTGACCCCTGAAATCATAAATTTTATGGCAAAACATGGACGCGGTTTGATTTGTTTATCAATGATTCCAGAAAAGCTGGACCAATTGGAACTTCCTCTAATGGTGGGTGATAATACGTCTCGCTTTCAAACTGGTTTTACTGTTTCTATTGAAGCACGACGCGGGGTAAGCACAGGGATTTCAGCCCATGATCGGGCAACAACAATATTGACAGCCATTGCTGATGATGCGAAACCAGAAGATCTTGCCCGGCCAGGGCATGTTTTTCCATTGCGAGCCAGGAAAGGGGGCGTTATTGTTCGTGCCGGACAAACAGAAGGATCTGTTGATTTGGCAAGACTTGCAGGATTAAAACCTGCCGGTGTAATTTGTGAAATTATGAATGATGATGGCACGATGGCGCGGATGCCCCAACTACAGGAATTTTCTGAAAAACATAATATTGGAATATGTACCATTGAGGACCTTATAGAATATCGTATGCGCAAGGAAAGTTTTGTTTATCAAGCCGCAGAAACAATCATTCCTACGTCATATGGTGGTGAATTTAGAGCCATTGTCTTTGAAAATCATATTGATGACTTATTGAACATTGCCCTGATCAAAGGAGAGATTGATTCAGAAAAACCCACATTGGTTCGTGTACATTCGGAGTGCCTGACAGGAGATATTTTTGGATCCATGCGCTGTGATTGTGGTGATCAACTGCATAATGCGCTAAGAATTATTGATAAAGAAGGTTGCGGCGTTTTGTTATATATTCGACAGGAAGGGCGAGGCATTGGTCTGGTCAACAAAATTAAAGCCTATGCACTCCAGGATCAGGGGTTGGATACTGTTGAAGCCAATGAAAAACTCGGATTTCCGGGGGATCTTAGAAATTATGGAATTGGTGCACAAATATTGGTGAATTTGGGGATTCGAAAAATGAAACTTATTACCAATAACCCTAAAAAAATGATCGGCCTTGAGGGCTATGGACTGAGTATTGTTGAACAGGTTCCTATAGAGATTCCACCCAATCCGCATAATAAAGAATATCTGGCGTGTAAAAAATTAAAAATGGGGCATCTACTCAAATCAGTAGAATGTGCTCCCTGATCATATAACAAAAGGACATTTATATGCAGCAAATAATTGAAGGTCAACTATCTGCCCAGGGAAAAATATTTGGTTTAATCGTCAGCCGATTCAATGATTTTATCTGTGAACGATTGTTAAATGGTGCCATCGACGCCCTTAAACGAAATGGTGCAGAAGATTACGATATCACAATTGTAAAAGTACCAGGTGCATTTGAAATTCCTCTGATTGCTCAAAAAATGGCATCTGGCCAAAAATATGATGCAATTATTGCAATTGGCGCAGTCATTCGAGGAGCCACATCTCATTATGACTATGTATGTGCTGAAGTATCCAAAGGCATTGCATCAGTCAGCTTAAATACAGGAATTCCTGTTATATTTGGTGTTCTCACAACAGATACCATCGAACAGGCGATAGAACGTGCCGGCAGTAAAGCAGGTAATAAAGGTTTTGAGGCAGCCATGGCTGCTATCGAAATGGTTAACCTTATGGAAAATTTATGAGTATCGAACGTCGGCGTCACTTGCGTGAACTTGCTTTACAGGCTCTTTTTTTTATTGATTCTGTTTATCCAGAAATATTTGGGAAGCCTCCAAGACCTTCAGCGATTCATCCCAATGATGTGTCAAACAACCAGTTAAACCATAATGAACCACGATCTAAAATCGTTAGAAAAGGGGTTCGAAAAAGAATTGCGCATCAAACAAAAATATTTGATGAACATAGCGATCAATCACAAGAGCAAAAACCGCTTACAGATGAACAACGATTAGGGAACGGCAATAAAAATCTTGATGATTTTTGGTTTAACTTTAAGGAATCCAGTAAGGGGCAAGATTTTTTTTTGTTGCTGACACGCGGTGTGATCCAACATATTTTTGTTATTGATAAAAAAATAGAGCAATACTCCAGTAACTGGAAGCTTGACAGAATGACTTGCGTAGACAGGAACATTCTTAGAATTGCAGTGTTTGAAATTATTTACTGTCCGGACATTCCATATAAAGTATCAATCAATGAAGCCATTGATATTGGAAAAAATTTTGGCACTAAAGATTCCGGATCATTTCTTAATGGGGTTTTGGATAGTATTCGTATTTCTATTGAAACAGAGTGAGCAAAAACTAAAAGTAAGGAATTATTTAAGGAAATCTAAATGCTTAGTCAAATCATGATTTCCAGTTTTTTTATAGGAAAGAGGATTAACCCATGAAATCAAAAAACATCAATCTTTCAGCCGATGATATTCCCCGACAATGGTATAATATTTTGGCTGATATTAAACTGAACCCACCACTGGGTCCGGATGGTAATCCAATTAAACCAGATGATCTGGCCCCTGTTTTTCCCATGAACCTGATTGAACAGGAAGTGAGTGATCAGCGATGGATCGATATTCCTGAGCCTGTTCTTGACGTTCTATCAATCTGGCGTCCAGCGCCCCTTGTACGTGCCCGTGCCTTTGAAAAAGCACTTGGTACACCGGCAAGAATTTATGTAAAAAATGAGGGTGTCAGTCCTCCGGGGAGTCATAAACCCAACACAGCTGTTGCACAAGCCTATTACAATAAAGTCTTTGGAATTCAGAATATTACGACTGAAACAGGTGCAGGTCAATGGGGAAGCGCTCTATCCTTTGCATGCAGCCAATTTGATTTAAAATGCAAGGTATTTATGGTGCGTATCAGCTTTGACCAAAAACCTTATCGCAAAGCCATGATGCAAACCTGGGGCGGAGAATGTATTGCCAGTCCTAGCACAGAAACGAAAGCTGGCAGAGATATTCTTGAAAAATTGCCGGATACGCCCGGAAGTCTTGGCATTGCAATTAGCGAGGCCATTGAAGCTGCGGTGAGTGATACAAGTGGTAAAACGCGATACTCTCTTGGAAGTGTGCTGAATCATGTCATGTTGCATCAGACAATCATTGGATTGGAAGCCAAAAAACAACTTAAAATGGTCAATGACTATCCGGATATTATTATTGGCTGTGCAGGGGGTGGAAGTAATTTCGCAGGCTTAGCTTTTCCATTTATTCCTGACATAAAAAATGGTAAAGAAATCCAAATATTTCCAGTTGAACCAAAAGCCTGTCCAACAATGACCCGTGCCCCATTTGTTTACGATCATGGAGATACCGCAAGATATACTCCATTGCTGCCCATGCACAGCCTGGGACATAATTTTATTCCACCGCCCATCCATGCAGGAGGCTTAAGATATCATGGTATGGCACCAACTGTCAGCCAATTGGTCATTGATGGCCTTTTAAAACCACGCTCGGTTTCACAAATAGAATCATATAGAGCAGGCGTTTTATGGGCCAGAACTGAGGGCGTTATTCCAGCACCAGAAACAACAAATGCTTTGGCATGTGTTGTTGAAGAAGCTCTTAAAGCTAAGGAAGAAGCCAAAGAAAAGGTCATTTTGGCGAATTTCAGTGGGCATGGTTTGCTTGATCTTGGGGCTTATGACCGATTTTTCTCTGGTGAATTAACCGATGTTTCTTTACCAGATGAAGAAATTGAAAAAGGTCAACGCGTTTATAAAGATAATCCAAAGCCACAAGTTTTCTCGGAAAGCAGTTGATCATCCTTCATTTTTGTTTATCGGCGAGGAGGATAATAATTCTGTATTGTATTCATTGACCTCATGTTAATATACTGTCAAGTGAAGCCCGACCGCCTGGAGTTCCAATTCCAGGCGGTCGGGCTTTTTTCAGACAATTGAGGTTCACCAAAATGCGATGGACTGAATTTTTACGCTGTCTATATATTTAAATGTATCGGAAAAACAAAAATTCGATAGATATCATTATTCAATATTTGTTGATTCGTTTCTGAACCATGATTACACTGAAGAAGATGAAAAAGATGAATTAAAAGTGTCTTTATTTCATCTTCTTCAGTGTAATCATGGTTCAGAAACGAATCAACAATATTCAGAGGAACTTATTTTCAGCGCTTAAATACTCATAAAATAAAAAAATTGCCCGAAGGGCATTATGTACTCATAAAATAAAAAAATTGCCCGAAGGGCATTATGTACCCAGGTTAAACGAAAAAGTGAGCACCGATATAAACTTCATGCATATTGCCCTAAGGGAAGCCAGGCAGTCAGCAATTATCAATGAAGTTCCAGTTGGCGCCATATTGGTACAAGATCAGACAATTATTTCTAAAGCACACAACAAGTTGATTTCTCTAAATGATCCGACAGCCCATGCTGAAATTATTGCCATTCGTAAAGCGGGAAAAAAATTAAACAACTATCGATTGCCCGGTTTGACGCTATATGTCACCCTGGAACCATGTATTATGTGCATGGGCGCACTTATTCATGCTAGAATTCAACGTATTGTCTTTGGTGCAAAAGATATAAAATGGGGTGGATGTGGATCATTATATCATATGGAAAACGATCCACGAATGAACCATAAAATTCAAGTAACCAGTGGCATTTGTGAAAACGAATGCCGTCAGATCATACAAACTTTCTTTCATAATAAGAGAACAAATCATGGATAAACAATATGTAATTGACTCATTTAACCCCCATAATTCCTGGCGACTATTCAAAATTATTGGAGAATTTGTTGAGGGAATCGAAAACCTTCAAGATATAGGACCTGCAGTCAGTATTTTTGGCTCAGCAAGGCTGAAAGAGGATAATCCAAACTATCAGAAGGCTGTTGAGATTTCTGAACTTTTTGTAAAAGAAGGTTTTGCAGTTATTACAGGCGGTGGTGGCGGTATCATGGAAGCTGCCAACCGAGGTGCAGCAAATGCTGATGGAACTTCAGTCGGTTTAAATATTAAATTACCAATGGAGCAAATACCCAATAATTTTGCAAATTTGAAACTCGAATTCAAATATTTTTTTATCAGAAAATTTATGTTTGTAAAGTATGCCATGGCCTATATCATTTTACCAGGCGGTTTTGGAACCCTTGATGAGCTGTTTGAAGCTGTCACGCTCATACAAACCAAAAGAATCAAACCGCTTCCTGTCATTCTTGTAAACTCTGAATATTGGAATGGCCTTATTCATTGGGTAAAAGATCAAATGCTAACCAATAGTTGTATCAGCAAACAGGACCTCGACATTATCGAAATCATGGATGATCCTGAGGAAATCGTTCGTTATGTAAAAAAAGTAGTGATTATTTAAATTAACCGCAATGAATAATGATAAATCCCGAGTTTATTAAAATGTATCGGAAAAACAAAAATTCGATAGATATCATTTTTGAATATTTGTTGATTCGTTTCTGAACCATGATTACACTGAAGAAGATGAAAAAGATGAATTAAAAGTGTCTTTATTTCATCTTCTTCAGTGTAATCATGGTTTAGAAACGAATCAACAATATTCAATAACGAGGAACTTAATTTCAGCGCTTAAATACTCATAAAATAAAAAAATTGCCCGAAGGGCATTATGTTCTATTTGTGGATTCTTATTTTGAACCATGATTACACTGAAGAAGATGAATAAGATGAATTTAAAGTGTCTTTATTTCATCTTATTCATCTTCTTCAGTGTAATCATGGTTCAGAAACGAATCAACAAA
>Ga0272440_1001615_pt1 | contig 18276 bp, 6 predicted proteins | sample SSMMMBAug17_FD_192440 | JGI IMG/M metagenome (GOLD analysis project Ga0272440, IMG submission 192440) | Marine sediment archaeal communities from Little Sippewissett salt marsh, Falmouth, MA, United States - SSM-MMB-Aug17 | ecosystem: Environmental > Aquatic > Marine > Wetlands > Sediment ...
TATTTTTGCCGGAAATCACCTAAAGTTTATTTCATAGCTGTTATGTTAAGAAAAATTTTTTTTTCTTAGGGTTCGGAAAAAAATAAATTGGTGTTTTATGCGCACAACTTTAGGTTATATTTGTTTGAAAATAATATTTAAAAACCGCAGGAATAGTAAACTATTGCGAGGATTTTTGAATACTATTATAAGACAAATATAGCCTGAAGTTGGGATGTAGAAAATGCCAATTTATTTTTTTTCGAACCCTTAACATAACGGCTATGACATTTATCCCTCCTCATTGTAAAATATGCATCGATTTTCATAATTCACAATTTATATAAAGAGAATAACTATGAGCAATCAAATATCATTTAATGATTTTGGACTTTCACCAAAACTTATAGAAGCAATTAATAGTAAAGGATTTGAAGAGCCAACAGCCATTCAAACAATGACAATTCCTGTCATGTTACAAAACGATACCAACCTTATTGCCCAGGCCCAAACCGGAACGGGAAAAACAGCTGCTTTCGGATTGCCTTTAATCAATATGATTGACATAAAAAAGGAATCCATACAAGCGATTATTCTGGTTCCCACTCGGGAGCTAGCGATTCAAGTCTCTGAAGAAATTAATTCTCTCAAAGGAAGCAAAGATATAAAAACGGTTCCCATTTATGGTGGTCAATCCATAGACCAACAGTTACGCAGATTAAAGAAAAAGGTGCATATCATTGTTGGTACTCCCGGAAGAGTAATTGATCATCTTAAACGAAAGACGCTCAATCTTTCTAAAATTAACCATTTAATACTTGACGAAGCTGATGAAATGCTGAATATGGGTTTTATTGAAGATATAGAAGAAATTATGAAACATACAAATTCCGATAAAAAAACCCTGTTATTTTCAGCGACAATTCCTTTGAAAATAAAAAATCTTGCTAAAAAATATATGGAAGGCTACACTTTTCTTAAAGTTAAGGACAAACAACTTACCCCTCACCTGACCGAACAAATCTACTTTGAGATCAAAGCATCAGAAAAAATTGAAGTCTTATGCAGAATTGTTGATATTACCGATGATTTTTATGGGTTGATTTTTTGCAGAACCAAACTGGATGTGGATGATCTTGTGAATCGTTTAACGGATAGAGGTTATGATGCAGAAGCCATTCATGGAGATATTTCACAAGCCCAAAGAGAACGAACCCTTGATAAATTTAAGAAAAAACGAACAAATATTCTGGTGGCAACTGATGTCGCCGCACGTGGCATTGATGTTAACAATTTATCCCATGTGATCAATTATGCACTGCCACAAGATCCAGAGTCATATGTTCATCGTATTGGACGCACCGGAAGAGCAGGAAATGAAGGCACTGCTATTACTTTTATCACTCCGAGTGAATATAAACGTTTGCGGTTTATTCAAAGAATAGCCAAAGCAGATATCAAAAAGTCATCAGTGCCCAAGGTTAGTGAAATCATTAATGCTAAAAAGAAAAAAATATATGATGATTTAGTAACCCTTCTTGAAGAAGACATTGATGGTAAATACTATAAATGGGCTAAAACATTATTAGAAAACCGAAACCCCACAGAAATATTAGCTGCTGTGCTTAACTATTGTTTTGAAGAAGACCTTAATCCAGATACATATGGAGAAATCACAGATATAGCGCCCTCTATAAAACAACTCAATCAACAAGGAAAAGCAAGGCTCTTCGTTGCTCTTGGAAAAAAAGACAAAATGACCCCCAAAAAACTGGTTTCTTTGATTATGAGCCGTGTTTCGGTTCAATCCAAACAGATTAAAGATGTACAGGTGATGGAAAAATTTTCTTTTATAACAGTACCTTTTGATAAAGCTGAAAAAATTGTTGTAAGTTTCAGGCAAAAAGGCCAAAAACCGTTGATTTCTCACGCTAAAAGTAAAAAATGAATTGATTCACTCTTTTTTTACCGTATAAATCTATAAGTGTTTGTATTTTGTATCTTTCAATTAGTTAAAAAAAATACAAATACTTATAGATTGTATTAGCAATCGATTTTGTGAAAAGCCTGAGAAGGTGTGTTGGATCGATCCATAAATACAAAAATCTTGTATGGCATAAATGAGATACGCTATATAACAGCCCAATGTAAAAGAAGTGTTGGCCTCTTTTAGGATTCAACATACCTGTAAATTAAATCAGAATAAGGAAATTATCATGTCAATTATTAATTATACAGAAGATAAAACGCTAACAATTAAATATAGTGTAAAAGATGATGATGCTAACAAAAACTGGCATGCTGAGATTGACGTATGTCCACATCCGACATGCGCTTGCCAGGAAATTACAATCTTAATATATGATACAAAAAAGGAAGAAGCAAAATTACCCAAACACTACCTCAGCCTTGATGTTTTTGAAAAAAAAGCTGTTAAACTGGAGGGGAAAAGACCAACATCAAAAGAAGATTTTAAGCTTTCAAAATCATTTGCCAATAATTTTTCTGAAAAAGACTGGCGTCAGCTCCAACAATTTTTTTTGGATTACAAAAGAATGATGGAAGAATCCACACCAATTGATCAATTGGATGTTTTTTTTCCTGAAAAAAGAATAGAAAAAGAATCTCTAATGATAAGGTATTCGGATATTTTTCCACATGCAGAAAAGATTTGGTTTGAGATCAATGATATTATTTATTTAGTGGAGGATCAGTACTGTTTGGCATCCACATGTTCTTGCACACATAGTGCCCTGACTTTTATCGCTATAAAAAATAAAAAAAAAATTAAGTCAAGAGGAGAACCTCTGACGTTTCTCTTTGATTATAAGAAGAAATCATATGAAATCCTGGATAAAGGCCCAAAAAATATAGCAACACCAAGGGAACTGGTAAATGAAATTTTGCAAAAAAATTTAGGAAAGCTATTTAAAAATCGCCATAAAAAACTCCGCTCACTGTACAGGAATTTCAGGAAAAAACATCAACAGTCTGTAAAACAATCTTCCAATAAGCCTTTAATTACCACAGAAACAAATGAACAGAAAAAAATTGGGCGAAATGACCCCTGTCCCTGTGGTAGTGGAAAAAAATATAAGAAATGCTGTCTGTCAAAACAATAAAAAACAGCCTGATTTCAGCATGGGGTGCTATAAGAGCAATCAGAACTCGTCAACGTTATAAACGATTTATTCTGGCAATAAATCGTAGAAATACATCATGGCATCTGATCGGGTAACAATACCAATGACTTTCCCTGCTTCATTAACAACTGGTAAACGGCCAATATCGTATTTAACCATTATTTTTGCTGCATGTAAGGGGCTTTTATCTGGAGAGATGGTTTTAATGTCACGGCTCATAAAAGCTTTGACAGGTGCCTGCCATTGGCTTTTCTTTTTCAGCTTGACAAAGTCACGACGGGAAATGACACCGACCATTTTATCATTTTCCATAACCGGTAACCCCGTGCATTCTTTCTTTTGAAGTATTTTGGCGACTTCATCCATCTTAGTCGCGGCAGGGATTGATATAACCGGAAAAGACATCAGATCAGCAACTCTGACAGACGATTGTTGATTACCAGTGATCAGCTCAAGAATCATTTCTTTAACGGTTTCCGGATTTGTTGATGATAGCATGGCTGATCCTGCTCCTGGGTGGCCTCCCCCCCCGATACTTTTCATAATGGCGCCAATATTGATATCTTCCCGATTGCTTCTGCCAATAACAATATACCGGTTTTCATCACGAATAAAAATTCCAAAAGCAGCGTCAACATTGAGTATTTCTCTGTATAATTGAACCACTAAGCTTAACCTGTCGACATGGCCGGAAATTTTTTGAATGCTGAAACTGATACTAAAGCCATCGACATTTAGCTTCACCGGTTTTTTCAACATGTCAAACAGAATTTCTTTTTGTTGTGCACCATATGCCGGACTCAGAAAAGTACCTAAAATATTTAAATCAGCGGATTGTTCCAAAAGATAAGCTGCCGTGGATGCATCTTCCGGAGTTGTTGAGGGATAAGTCAGGTGGCCGGTATCTTCGTATAAGCCAATTAACATCAGTGTTGAATTCATTGGTGTTAATACACGCCTGTCCTGCCTCATCTTTCTTAATATCAAAGAGATATTTGCGCCAAGTGGTTCTTGATAAGAATACTGGGCGCAAATATCACCTTTCAGTTCATGATGATCCCAAATATGAATTATTAGATTATCTTTTGTCTTTAAAGGCTGAAGTCTTCGGGCAATACGTGACCATTGATTGGTATCGACAACAATCAATTCGGTAATTTCATCTAAATTAACTGTTTTATTTAAATAAAAGTCGTATAGGTCTTTGTGAATGGATAAAAATGCTTTGACATTGGGGTTGATGCTTCTGGGTAAAATTGCTGTAGCCTCTGGAAATAATTTTAATGCAGCCACAACAGACGCCAGAGCATCAAAATCTGTATTACGATGGGTGGTTATAACTTTCATATCCAATCCTTAATGTTATGAATTGAAATCTTTTATCCCTAACTCCATATATGCTTGTTTTCTTGAAATAAATGATGCTTGCAAAACACCTGGCTTGTCCACATAGTCGTAAATGATTGCATCATTTTTTTCTTTATCTGTTCTAAGAATTCTTCCGACATATTGTTTTATTCTTCCAGTAAATTTCACCGGCGTTGATAAAAAAAGAGCTGATAATTGTTTTAAATCAAAACCTTCGCCAATGAGCTGAGCTGTTGCCACCAGAACCTGAACTTTTCCTTGAATCAATTCCTCTGTAATTTCCTTTCGGATTCGATTGGGAACATCACCCGTTAACAGTCTGACCTCTATATTATGTTTTGCAATACTGTTGAAAATGGCTTTACAATGTTCTTTTCGATCAGAAATAACAAGACCAATGCCTTTTGATGTTGTTGCATGGTGAATAACATCATTTGCAATTAACTCCGTTCGCTGATGATCTTCAGTTAATGCGGTCATCATGGCCTGATAGTCTTCATCAACTGCATAGTCGTAATCAAATTCAGTTCGACGAACATAAACCTTGGCGCGCATAATTCGAGATTTGCTTTGTAATTCATGTGGGGAGATGTTTACAATTTGATCTCCCATATAAAAATTTATGACTTGAGTTAATTTGTCTCGTCTGTAAGGGGTTGCGGATAGTCCGAGCGTAAAGCGGCAATCAAAAGCAGAAGCAGCTTCAATAAAAGTTCTCGATGGGGTTCTGTGGCATTCATCTACTATAAAAAAACCGATATGATCTTTAACTTGATGGACTTTTTTATAGAGGCTATTGACAATAGCAACGGTTAAATGAGAACCTATTTTGAATTGTCCATCACCAATCAGTCCCGTTTGTTCATCGGTGAGGTCAAGGAATTCCTGTGCACGTTTTTGCCATTGATATAGTAGTTCTTTATTATGAACAACGACCAGAGCCGGTTGTTTTCGAAAAGCAATGCAATAGAGGGCAACAACTGTTTTCCCGCCACCAGTGGGACAATTAAATACGCCAAAACGCCGATTCAGAATGGCATTTGCGGCACGTTCCTGAAAATCATAAAGTTTTCCTAAAAAAGAAAATTCAACAGGCTCCCTTAAAGAGGTTTGATCAATCAGATTCAATGTCAGATGATGGTGTTTGAATATAATGGCAAGCTGATGAATAAATCCTCGTGGCATAGTGAGATGTTCGTTTTGCGTTTTTAAAAAATAAAGTTTTTCAGGTGTTTTACCATTCCAATAACCACGTTTGTTATTTTCAAGCCATTTAGGGTTGGTAAATATCAAGTGCTTTTTTAACGTTTCAATGACATCAAAAGGCAATTGTTCCTCTAAGATACTAATTTCATTTGTAACACAAACATCAATGACGGATTGTTGATGCATAAATTTTTCCGTGTTGTTTAAGCATTCGCTGTAATGGCCAACATGAACGCTTGAATACCGTAAGCCGTTCCAATCAATCCCAATGCAATCATCATTGAGATAAAGGTAATTCGAAGACGTTCATTATGCATGATTAGAGAAATTGCACCGATAACCAGGCAAATTTCAAGGAACAAAATGGAAATGTCAAATTTGCTTCCAGCCTGACCCAGTTGTTGAATTTTTGTTTCCCATTCAATAGCACCGACAACCTTTCCATACGAACCATTGATTTCCTGAACCCAATTATCTTTTCCTACTTTTTTAGAACCCAAAAGCAATTCATTTTTTTCTTTATCATATTCAGATATTTGTTTTGTTAAGGTTTTAAGCATTGTGTCAAGCGAGGGAACGCTTTCGCGATTAATAACATCTGCTTTTAACAAGATACTAATAAAATCTCTTTGGTTTTCAAGCATATTTTGTTTAAGACTTTTGGCCTGATACCATGCATAAACATTTGTTTTTTCATTGGTCCCAGTAATTTTATCACTGTCAAACTTGCTTCCACCTAAATTGGCAATCGCAAGAAAAGCTGCAAAAATAGCCAGAATGACTCCACTTATGGATTCAAAGCGACGTTCCTTTTCCAGGTTTGAGTCAGGGGCTGGACTGGATTCTGCTGCCATGCATCTTTCTCCTTTTCAAACAATTGAATTTTAACAAATCTTTTTCAGTACTTCATATTACTTAACGTAGAGTTTTTTTTTTTTCAATCATTTTATGCCAAAAACAATAACCTTTTCAAAAATATAGTGATTTATATCAAAGGCATAATATTTGCATATTTAACAATTCATTTTAAAAATTAAGTCTATAAATAACAAATATTTAAATAAAATTCAATATTTTAAATACATATGTCAAAAAATACTTACACCATAATTGCTGTGTTTTTCAGATTTTTTTTGGAATCCTATAATAGAAAGATTTTTTCATGATACACAATAATTTTTGGGCAAACCGTTTTGTTTTAATTCTTGGATTGTTTTTTGTTTCAACACATTCAGTATGGTGTGAAACCCGCCTGACAGCCGCAAAAGAAACATTTTTTTATCCAGGTATAGAAAAGGTTGGATTTATACGTAAAGACAGTGTTCCATTTTCTGGTTCTGTTCATTCAGGAGAATTTGGTCAGATCATTATCAGCTGGAATCATATCATTTATATCAAGCCACATCGCAATTATGTCTTCCAGGAAAACGCTCTATTTTTGGTATTCAGAGGTGTAGAAGACATTTACTATGATAACAAATCAATGGGAACATATTATCAGATCCTGGGAATTGTTGAAATAACAGCTTTAAAACCCAGATTTATTCAGGGAAAAATTATAAAATCGTTTTTTCCCATTCGAAAAGGGGATCTGCTCAAACCTTATCAGGAAAATAGTCCATATATTTCCATAATTGATGAAGTTCCATACATTCGCGCTCATGTCATTGCATCAGAAGATACCCGGCGAATGGTTGGTCATGGAGATATTGTATTCATTGATCAAGGACATGTGCATGGCATTCAGCCAGGTAATGTCTTTTCTATCTTTGAACATCATGAAAAAAATTTTGAGATGTCCAGCAGAAGTGAATTTATAGATCCATCATTATCATATCCATCTGGTCAAATAATTATTTTAAGCACTGAACGTGAAACAGCCGCAGGTTTGATTACATGGTCAAAGAATGAATTACTCATGGCCCATGAGTTGGACGTTCATTAAAAATATCAAAATACAATGAGACAATTAAACATAAAATAATGGAATCAAAAAAATCATTATTAAAGGAGCCAATCGTGAAAAAGGATTTTATAAAAATCATTGTGACAATGTTATTTATGGTCACTGTTACGGTATTATCATTTGGATGTGGTTCAGGTGGCGGTGGTACAGATGATAGTAGTGGGACATCTACTGATACCGGCAACACAACCTCAACTTCTTCGGTAGCTTATATTAGCATAGAGTCTGAATATGATAATATTGAGGCATCTGATGAGAGTACAACTAAAATTACGGCAAAGGTTAAAGATTCCAATCGTAATTACATGCCAAATGTTGAGGTTACCTTTTCAACAACTGCTGGTAGTATTGGCCAACCAGTTTTGACTAATGATCAAGGAGTTGCGGTTGTTACTTTGTATGCGGAAGATAGTTTAACAGATGTTACCGCAAAAGTTCAGGCCAATGTTGATCAGCTCGTTTATTCGAATGTTATTCAAATTTCATTTACAGCAACAAAAAAATTTGTTACAGGGCGTGCTTATGACAGCTTTGGTCGACCCATTGCCAATGCCAGCGTTGTCGCATTTTCTGAATATACTCAAACCGTTACTACCGACGAAAATGGATATTATCAGATGTGGCTCCCTGAAGGTGATCACACAGTGATTATCTCCCATCCTGATTTTACTGAAAGTTATCAAGGTATTAAAATTACAGAAGAAGACGATAAATTTCAAAGTGATGGACTTCTCATCGCATCGAACGTTTCACCAACAGGACATTCTTTTACAAAAGAAAAAACATTTATATCAAATATTATCGATAGTATCTATTATGCAGAATTAAAAATACCAGTCCAGACACCAACAGCAGTTTCGGTTAATAACCAAAAATCGACAACAGCAGAAATTGCTGTTGAATATTTTGAAGCGGAACAAATATTACCCGTTCCTTTACCCAATTTAAGTAACTATGAAAATTCAAGTTTTGTGGATGGTCAATCACCCAGTGTTGTTCTTTCAGTTAAACCAGGAACATTAGTACTTAACACCCCAGCAACCTTAACCCTTCCAAATCCCGATAGACTAACCAGTACAAATAATTCAATTCTTCATTATATTCCAGATCAACATATTTGGGTTTCAGTTGCACCGCTTAATGGCACCGGTATGAGTCAAAGTATACAAATAACATCAGGCGGTATCTATGGTATCTTTTTTGACGAAGACAATAAGAATGCATTTACCTTAGTACAAGGCTATACAGATAATCCAAATTCATTTGTATTTATTGGAGATAAAGTTATTCAAAGTAATGATATCGGATATTTCAGTGCTAAAGTCTATCAGCCCAAAACCGGTCAGAATATTAAGGCATACGTATACGACCCTAAGAGTCAGAATATTTCTGAACTTTCAGTCAACACCAATGGCAGTTCAGATAAACCGATTGATGCTTTTGTTGCTTCTATGTCGCTCAGTGCTGATCCCGCAAGTATCCATGCTGATGGAAAGAGTTCTTCTATTATTACAGCCTTACTGAAAAATTGGAACAACAACCCGGTTATTGGAGTGGGAGTCATGTTCCAAACCACAGATGGTACGATTCAATATTCAGCTACCACAGATGAAAAAGGACGGGCGGATGTATCTTTGTTTAGTTCAGATGTAACACAGGATGTCACGGTTTCAGCGAAATATAGTACCTATCAAGATAGTATCACCGTCAAATTTGTTGATCCTCCATCAGCTGCACCTTCAAGCATTTCTATAGATTTATCACAATCTGTGATTCAAACGATCCCTGAAACTTCCTTTCCCAATTCTGCATATATAACGGCTTATATCTCTGATATCAATAGTAATCCTATTAAGGATGGCACGCCGGTCACTTTCAATACAACTATTGGAGATATTGACTCTAATACGGACGGGGTTCAAACTTCTGTTACAGCCTTTACAAACAAAGGAACGGCTGTAGCGATATTAACCAGTCCAAATAATACAGTCGGTGTAGCTGTGGTAAGCGTTTCTGCTGGAAGCATCGAAGAAAAAGCCAATATTACTATTTCACCAGGGCCAGTTCGAAATATTCGATTTACGAATACCCGATATAATCTAACCGCTGATGGTGAAACTCAAGTAACGCTATCCGCATTGGTAACAGATGAAAATGGGAATCCATCCATTGATGGCGAAACCATCATGTTTTCGAGCAATGTTCCATTTGGCGAATTGGGAAGTCTCACTTCAAAAACGATTTCAACTCAAAATGGTAAAGCCAATGTTCTTTTCACTGCCGGTTCAAAAGCAGGGAATATTATCATTAAAGCATTATCAGAAAGCAATTCTGTGACATCGGATAATACAGTCGAAATAACATTACAAAATTCACCGGTTGTTAAAATCGTTCTGGAAACCGAAGCACTCACATTAGAACCCAATATGTCGTGTTCTCTTACGGCAACGCTCTATAATCAAAAGAACAGCCTGATCAATTATGATCGAAAAATCAGTTTTTCGACAACAAAGGGTGATATTGATAATAAAAGTAACCCTCGAGCAGGTGTTCAACAGATTGTTGACGTGATGTCTCATCAGGGCATGGCATATGCCGTTTTGACAAGTCCAAGTAATATTCAGGGGCTTGCTACCATTAGTGTTATGGTTGATGAACAATCAGATTCCGTTGATATTCAATTTGTTCCTGGTGAAGTATATCTTATACAATTATCGGCTGATCCTGAAACCATTAAAGGTGATGGGAAAAGTCAAAGTATTATATCTGCTTATGTAACTGATAAAAATGGAAATACTGTTCTCGATGGAGAGCCGATTCATTTTAACTCAACGGATGATTCTATCGATATAACCGCTTCTACTTTAAATGGAACAGCATCATTAGTATACATATCCTCAAAAGGAGCAAAAACAATTAATGTTCATGCGTCATCAGAAAATGGACAAACTGCGGAAACGAATATTTACCAGATATCAACATTACCCAAATATATGTCTTTGTCTGTTTCTCAGGTAACTGTTAAGTCTGATAATTCAAATCAATCCATGATTACAGCAATTATCAAAGATGAAAGCTATACCATTATTCCAGGTATCAGTGTGATTTTTGGTGCAGAGGGCGGTCAGTTACTTATAGGTAAGTCAATAACTGATGATCAGGGGCAGGCAATGACCGTTTTTTCTTCAGGTACAGATGATAAAACCAATCGTGAAATAGTTGTTTTTGCAGAAGTTGAAGGGGTTACACCGCCTATTCGTCGTGAAATCCCCATACAAATCGTTGGATCAAGTGTTACATTGTCAACCGATAATACCGTTATCACTCAAGATGGAAATATTAAAGCCAATTTAAAAGCCATTGCAAAAGATGCGGGCAATGTACCCGTTTATGACGTTCCGTTACAATTTACGATTTCATCTGAAAATTCAGAAATAGGTACTGTTATGCTGACCATTAATGGGGTTCATTATTCTGAAAGCGAATTAAACGGTAAACAAGTTCTTATTAAAACAAACACAGTTGGTGAAGTTGATATTATTGTATCAGGCGTGAAAGGCACGGGAACCGAAGCTGTTACGGTGGATGTTTCTGTCAGTGCTTTGGGATATACAGCTACTCAGAGTTATGAAGTCATTCAGGAGGAAGGATATACCGTTGATTTTGTTAAACCTGAAAAATATAACAACACCTTTATTGTTGGTTCAAATGATTTGGTATTAGAAGTTTCTGCCAGACCAAATTCAACACTGGTTTTTTCAACATCCGTTGGTTTGTTTAATAATGGACAAAAGATTCAAGCACTTCAAACCAATGCAACAGGAAAAGTAATCACCGGTTTTAAATCATCTGTTGCCGGTCTGGCATCCGTTCAAGTATACGATCAAGAAAATCCGTCCATATCAGATTCAATTCGAATTGCTATTTCACAACCACCTGAAAAAGCAGCACAATTAACACTTCAAGCACAAACTACTGTTATTCCACTCAGCACAGATGCGATTAAAAATTCATCTACAATTATTGCGACTGTTTTAACAAGCCTTGATTCCGGTAGCCAGGTGGTTGGAAATGCCAATGTCGTTTTTTCAATAGAACGATCTACAGGTGGAGGCGAATTTATTGACCCTGTTAGTGTTTTGACCGATAGCTCCGGAACAGCAAAAACAACATTTACTTCTGGAAGTCTTAGTTCAGATGCTCAAGGCGTAAAAGTCATTGCACAGGTTGTCAGAGATATTGACAATGATGGTGATGAGGATGTGGTTCAGGAACGTGAGGTGTATATCAAAATTGGTGGAACAACTTCTTCCATGAGTATTGGAACGGCAACTGAATCCAAAGTGCTTAACCCAACAACATATGCGACACCTATGTCAATTATTGTTAGCGATGCCAATGGCAATCGCATGCCCAATACCAATATATCGCTGAGTTTGTGGCCGGTAAAATATTCGACAGGTTATTGGCAGGAAGAACCGGAATGTGAACCGATTATAACGGGAACATTCCCCAATGAAGATTCCAATATGAACCTGATTATGGATGAGTCTGAAGATCTTAATAATGATGGTCAATTGACACCTTCCAGCTCAGCGGCTGGTAATGTTCCATCCAATGTTACAACTGATGAAAACGGTGTTGCCAATTTTGATCTGGTATTTTTAAAAAGTAATGCTGTTTGGATCATCAATCGCCTTGAAGCCAGCACTGTTGTTCATGGTTCAGCAACAACAGAAACATTAGAATTCAGATTGCCATATGTTATATCTGATGCCTGTTACATGGATGCATCCCCATTTTCAAATTCAGCAGCGGTTCAACGCCTGGAAAGCATTTCACTCAAAACAACTTCAGAAAATATTATTGCGGACGGAAAGAGCAGTGTTGTTCTAACCGCAAGTTTGTTAGATCATAATGATAACAGCATTATTGATAATCAGGAAATTATTTTTTCAACAACAGGAGGATGTTTAGCAACGCCATCCACTGCTTCTATTGAAAATGCCGATTGTTTACAAAGTCTATCGGTGAACAATGTTGCTGGTGTCGTTCAAGCCAAACTATTTTCTGCAAAAAAAATTGGTAAGGTAACGATTACAGCAACTGCAAGCAATAGTGTGAACAGTGTGATCGGTCCTATTTCATTTGATCCTGGTCCTCCCAGCCATATCATTATTATTCCAGGAGTAACCGCATTAAATGCAGATGGCGAAAGTACTGCCAATATTCGCGTGAATGTTTTGGATCAGACGGGCAATCCTGTTGCGGATGGAGAGTCCATTCAATTGGCTGTTCAATATGGAAATTTAGACCGTTTTGTCGACCAGACAAAGGATTCGCTCGTAACATTCAGTTATTTGGCACCAGGATCCATTCCAGCAGAAACATATGAAATGATAACGGTTACGACAACAAACAATGTTACTGAAACCAGTAAAATCTTATTAAAACCGTTTGTTCGTTCCATTAATGTGATGAATGAACGAACCACAATTACATCAAACGAAACCTCATTGATCACAGCAACTGTCAGGGATACAAAAGAGAATCCAATGGCCAATATTCCTATTGTTTTTAAAACATCAGCAGGAAATATTGGACCAAACGATAATGTCATAGAAACATTAGTTTATAAAACAACAGATGCCAATGGGCAGGCATGGATTCGTTTTTCACCCATCAACCATTTTACGGGTAAAGCAACTGTGGAAATCATTGCAGGAGATGTAACCCGTGAAACAGTCATGACCGTTGCACCAGGCCCTGTGTATGAAATTGCACAACTTGTTGCGAATCCATCATTGCTGGAAGCCGATAATCAAAGCACATCAGAAATTTCAGCTATCGTACTGGATGATAGGGGAAATACCGTTACTGATGGTCAATTAATTAAATTTGAGGTGATTGGAACAAACGCAAAATTAGTTCCATCAAATGGCCTGGTTTCAACGAATGAAGGAAAAGTCAGTGTTGTTTATACAGCGTCATCTGATCATGGTCAGATTACAATTCGTGTAAGTTCTGTGTCCTATCCTGATATATCTGTAGATGTATACATCAATCAGGTTCAGGCACCAATCAGTTCTGTCACGGTATCCAGCAGTGAGGCTTTATTACTGGCAGGAGAAACATGTTATCTCACCGCTCATATAAAAGATGCAGGCGGGCAATATATTCTGAGCGAATCCATTGTAACGTTTAAAACCAATATTGGTGATCTTGATTTGAATAAGCCCGGTGTTCAAAATGCCATTATGGTCAAATCGAAAAACGGCATAGCTTCAACAAGGCTAAAGGCGCCAACCAATATTTTAGGAGATATACAAATTCAAGCGCTTGTGGATAATTTTTCGGGTAATGCACAGACAGAACTGACAATTATTCCAGGGTCTATTGCCAATATTCATCTTACAGCCACACCTGATATTCTGGAAGCTGACGGAAAAAGTGAAAGTACTATTTCTGCAAAAGCATCAGATAAGCATGGTAATCTTGTGGCAGATGGAGAGAGTATTCTCTTTTACAAAACAGGTGGTGGACATTTATCGGCCCCTGGTGGCTCAACAATAGATGGAGTTGCACGTGTTCAGTTAACGGCAGATGGCAGTGCCAGCATGGTTACGATTGTGGCAACATCTGAAAGTGGTGATGTTTCAGATGTTGTATTTGTATCAATTTCAAGAGTGTTTCCATCAAAAATGTCCATTTCTACCAGTCAGACAACGGTCAAATCTGATAATTCTGATGAAGCGATTATATCGGTTATTGTTTTGGATGAAAGTAATTTTGTTTTACCGGATGTGAAAGTCTTTTTCAATGCCAGTGGTGGCCAATTAAAAATAGAATCTGACGTAACGGATGAAAATGGGAAAGCAACCGCTATTTTTAAATCCGGAACAGTGGATCGAAAAAATCACACCGTAGCCATTTCTGCTAATGTTAACGGACTATCACCTGTTCAAATCCCCATTCGAATTACAGGCTCTACCGTGGTTCTTGAAGCTGACAATACAAATATCACGGTTCCATCCGGATCGACACAATTTACTCAAATCGTCAGTCATTTATTAATAACGGTAAAAGATGCTGGTGGAGTACCGGTTTTCAATACTCCCATTAGTTTTGATTGGGATTCAGCAGTATTAAAAATTACCGATGATGTTGGTGAAGTACATCCAACTTCAACACGAAATACTGATGTCACCGGTCAATATACTTGTGAGGTTGAGGGCATCACGCAGCAGGATGAAACCAAGTTATTGATTTCAGCCTTAAATTTTACGGCAGAAAAAATCTATAAAGTCAGTTCTCCTGGAGATGCATTTGCCATCGTTTATCCAGAATCATCTCCATATCAATTAAGTGTTGATTCCCCACTATCTATCCAGGTAATGGCTGGGCCAGCAGGTGTGACAACTGTCGTTTTTTCAGCGTCTATTGGTTCTTTTGAAAATAGTGAAAACGTTTATGAAGTCGCTCTACCCCAAGGTCAGGATATTGTTCAAACCAATTATCAATCATCAATGGCAGGTCTTACCACTATTCAAGTGTATGATAAATATCGTCAACATATTTCGGATTCATTTAAAGTTGCTGTTACACAGCCAACAGAAAAAGCCGGTAAGTTACTACTTCAGTCCAATGCACTGGTTGTTGCTCCCAGCAATGGCGGTACATTGAACAGTGTAACGTTTAAAGCAACTGTTAAAACATCAAATAATCAAGTCGTTGGAAATGCACCTGTTGTATTTACAATTGTCAATCCAACAGGAGGTGGAGAATCCATTTCACCTGTGATTGCGTTTACTGATGAAACCGGTGTTGCAGAGACAATAATGACGTCAGGGTCATTAAGTTCAGGCAATGATGGTGTCATTATACGGGCATCAATTGTTGGACAACCAACAATTACAGATTCTGTCAAAATCGTTATTGGTGGCGTTGTGGGATCAATTTCCATAGGGGTAGGCACTGCTGTTAATGATATTAATTCAACAACATATTCATTGCCCATGTCCATTCTGGTCTCTGATGCTAATGGAAACAGTGTTCCTGGAGCAGTGGTTACCTTGGGTACTTGGCCTGTAAGATATAATACTGGTGCATGGGGAGCAAATGTCGTTTATGATAATGAAGGTAAATTACAAACACTTGATCCTCCCTGTCGAGCATACATCACAGGAACGTTTGACAATGAAGATATCAATAAGAATCTTCTTATGGATGAAGGAGAAGATCTTAACCATGACGATCAATTAACACCACCAAATTCAGCAGCGGGTAATCTACCCTCTACCGTCATCACAGATACTTCCGGTGTTGCCAATTTTAATCTGGTCTATCTTAAAATGAACGGTGTTTGGGTTGAAACAGAATTATCAGCCAGTACAGTTGTTCAAGGCACGGAAACACTTTCAACCGTTAGTTTCCATTTACCCGTTGCAGTTGCAGATGTTTGCCATTTGTCATCATCACCTTATGATCCTCCAGACGACGGAACACTTGCCGGCCAGGTTGAAAGAATAATGTTATCAGCAACACCAAATACATTAATTGCTGATGGTAGAAGCAAGAGTTTAATTGAAGTCATTGTTACAGATGAAGAAGGCTATCCGGTTGTTGATGGTGAATTAATTCGTTTTGAAATTACTGAAGGCAAAGGAACAATATCCAGTACTTCATCAAGTACGTCATCAGGTCAGGCAAGTATTGTTTATACAGCACCATCAAATGGTATTTCAGCAACGCGTGCTGTCATAACTGCAAGTTCTGCCTCTGGATCAATCAGCGAAACAGTCATTGTTTCGTTAATTCCTGCTTATATAGAAATGAATGCTGTACCCCCCAATATACCAGCAGATGGAACAACGCAATCTATGGTATCAGCAGTACTCAAAAATGGAAATAACAACCCTGTTATTGGAGAAGAAGTCAAATTTTCAACTTCTTTGGGAATTATTCAGTCCCGTGGTATTACTGATGATTTTGGTAAAGCAACCGTTATTCTTGTCAGTTCAAAAACATTTGGAACCGCACTTGTAACAGCGGAATATTGTGGCTATACACAAACATCAACGGTTGTTTTTGAAAAATTGCCTGCTGATCCAATTCCAGCAAAAGTTTCTCTGGCAACATCTCAGGTATCTGTAAAGTCGGATAACTTAGAACAAGCAACAATAACAGCAATTGTACTGGATAAATATAATTCGGTCTTACCGGATATCAGTGTAATTTTCAGAGCCAGTGATGGTCAACTGTCACTCAGTTCAGTAAAGACAGATGAAGACGGGAAAGCCATAACCTACTTTAAATCTGGTTCTCACGATAAAACGAACCGAACAGTAACAATTACAGCAGAAACCGGTGGTCTGACTCCGGTTCAAATTCCTATTGTGATTACCGGTTCAAGCGTTGAATTAAATGCAGATAATACCAGTATAACGTTACCATCACCCAATCCTGGTATGTACACTGAAATCAGTGCTGTTTTGGAAATTAATGTTTCTGACGCTGGTGGTCAGGGAGTTTTTAATACGCCAATTATGTTGACCTGGGATGGAAATGGTGATGTCGACGTTCTTGATCCTGCCGGTATTGGCATTATGACGACCAATGGATTTAAACTTTGGTCTGATGTAACGGGTAAAGCATCTGTTGTTGTCAAAGGAAAACAATCCGGTTCTGTCGTTATAAAAGCTCAGGCTTTGGGAGCAACAGCCAGTAAAGCATTTAACGTGAGTGCACCGGGGTACGCTTTTGGAATTGTTTCTCCAAGTGTTGATCCATTCAGTCTAGAAGTTGATCTTCCTTTGGAAATTATTGTTCGTGGAGGATCTCCTGGAATATATACGGTTGTCTACTCAACAACCAGTGGCGTCTTTGAAAATAATGAATCCGTTATTGAAAAGATAAGCACTGGAGATGGATTGGCTAAAGCGACTTTTCATTCAACAAATGCCGGAATGGCAACCATTCAGGTTTTTAACAAAGGACAGTATGACACTTCTGATTCAATTAAGATAGCGCTTTATCAACCCATTCAAAAAGCCAGCAAAATATTATTTCAATCCAGTTCTACATCGCTTCCAATCAGCAGTGGTGATACAACAAATTCAATTGTCCTTCGAGCAACCATTCTTACGGATTATACCTCAAATAGTCAGGTGGTTGGAAATGCACCGGTTATTTTTTCAATTGTTAACCCCACAGGAGGCGGTGAATATGTTTCTCCTGTGATTGCATACAGTAATGAAAGCGGTGTGGCTACAACGCGTTTTACTTCAGGATCTCTTGGTTCAACAGCAGATGGTGTTATTATTGAGGCTGCTATTTTAAATATGGCTGAAATCAAAGAGCAAGTCAAAATTGTTATTGGTGGCGTGGCGGGGTCAGTTGCCATTGGCCGTGGTACCAGTAATGATGTTGTTACAGTAGGAACATCTGCTTATGGTCTTCCAATGTCTGTTTTGGTTGCTGATGCCAACGGTAATCGTATTGCTGGTGCACTCGTATCATTGAATGCATGGCCAAACAAGTACCATACAGGCTACTGGAAAGCCAACGTTGTGTATGATTATTCCGGAGTCCCCTATACACTTGATCCTCCTTGTT
>Ga0272440_1001616_pt1 | contig 18271 bp, 11 predicted proteins | sample SSMMMBAug17_FD_192440 | JGI IMG/M metagenome (GOLD analysis project Ga0272440, IMG submission 192440) | Marine sediment archaeal communities from Little Sippewissett salt marsh, Falmouth, MA, United States - SSM-MMB-Aug17 | ecosystem: Environmental > Aquatic > Marine > Wetlands > Sediment ...
CTCGAAAAATAACCTCCCAATTTTCAAAAGTCGGACAGGTCAGACAAGTCAGACTTGTCTGACCTGTCCGACTTGTCTGACTTTACCGAATGGGGAAATTATTTTCAGAGCATTCCTAACCAAATCATTATCGCCAAAACTTAAAACATATAGTCCTTTTTTATATGCGTATCGATCTGCGTTTTCCTCGACATGTATATACGCAACAGCGCCATATATTTTTTTATCAATATTGTCAGGAAAAATTTCTTAAAAGGAATAAGTCGTTTAAGTTTATTTAAAGTTTCTAAATACAGATCTGCTTGATTCATATTTTGTAATTTCATTATAGAGCTCCTTTACGGATAGGTCAACAAGTGTATACATTTTTTTCTTAGCACTGAAAGAGCGGCAACATACCAGCCCAGGGCAACGCCCTGGATAAAGATTAACCAATATTTAAGCCTGTAAGGGCGCAACATAAAGATAAATTAAAAAGGACGCATTCTAAAAATGTAACGCCCTTACAGGGCTTAAAACTTTTTATATATTTCCCCAGGGCGTTGCCCTGGGCTGGTATGTTGCCGCCCTTTCAGGGCTAAGAAGCCAAAGCATGTTAAATAATTAACTACGATCTACCCGAAAATTTATGATCGCTTACTTAATGTTCTCCTGACAACACCTAAAGTTCTTTTTTTTTTTACATATGACTGACAAGCGCTGGATGAAATCGCTGAGTAGACAATGGGCAATTGATTGTCATGGAAGCGATTCATCCGGAACTTTCTGGCTGGGTTTTAAACAGATTTGGTATTTATGATTTTTATAAACAACAGGCCGCAGATAATGCCAGGAATCAGTCAGGGAGATTTAAATAATGTTCTGAAGCGTTTTTTGATCTTTTAAGACAGCACGCATCACCATTTCAAAAATTGTATCTCTATATTCAGACACTTTTTCAGGTCTCCCAACCAGCAGCCATTGAACAGTCAAATGTTCAATAAAACCCAAAACCATATTACGTACAAGATATGGATCAAGGTCCTCTCTGAAAATGCCTTCATCAATACCTTCCTTGTAAATAGCGACAATAGAACCTGAAACTTCTCTAACAATTTGATAGGCCTCAGACTGAACAAAATTTCTGTTGCTTTTAAGCGTAAGCAATGCAACTGAAGTGTATTCTTTATTCTGTTCGTAAAATTCCAAATAAGCCTGGATAATCATTCGTATGCGGGCCGGTGCGCCATGAACGTATGGTGCAATTTGCTTCATACGTTCAAATTCCTTTGATGTATATTTATGAGCAATTGAAAATAAAATTTCTTCTTTTGAAGAAAAGTATTCATATATGGTGGCATCAGAAATTTTTGCGGTTTTGCTGATTTCTGATATCGTTGTGTTTTCAAAGCCTTTTTCACCAAATACTTTCAGTGCGCTTGTAAGAATACTCTGTTCTCTCTCACGATTTTTTGCAGTATCTTTTTTTTCCGCGCGTGCAATGTTCTTTTTTTTCATGAATGATCGTTCCTGTTTTTAATTTCATATTTTTCATTTTTATAGGTCTATTCTTGGTTCTGAATATTGAGACAAGGTGGTGGAATTTAAACAATTAAGTAAGCGATCATAAATTTTCTGGTAAGTAAGCGATCATAAACTTTCGGGTAGATCGTAGTTAATTATTTAACATGCTTTGGCTTCTTCGCCCTGAAAGGGCGTTAAATACCAGCCCAGGGCAACGCCCTGGGTAATTGTGCATAAAGTTTTTTAGCCCTGAAAGGGCGTCACTTCTATGTTTTATGTGTCGCCCTTTCAGGGCTAAGAAAAAATTCAAAGCACGTTATAATTAATTTACTACGATATACCCCAAAATTTATGATCGTTTACTTAGGAATGCTCTGAAAATAATTTCCCCATTCGGTAAAGTCAGACAAGTCAGACAAGTCAGACAAGTCAGACAAGTCGGACAGGTCAGACCAGTCTAACTTGTCTGACCTGTCCGACTTTTGAAAATGGGGAGGTTTTTTTTCGAGCATTCCTTAGATCGTAGTCAATTATATACACTTTATACTTTGGGTAGAACATTTCTTAGCCCTGAAAGGGCGTTAAATAAAAGCCCAGGGCAACACCCTGGGTAATGGTGCATAAAGTTTTTTAGCCCTGAAAGGGTGTCACTTCTATGTTTTATGTGCGCCCTTTCAGGGCTAAGATTCTAATCAATATTTAACCCAGGGCGTTGCCCTGCGCTGGTATTTAACGCCCTTTCAGGGCTAAGAAGTCAGTCTCCCAAAGCATGCTAAATAATTAACTACTATATACCCGAAAATTTATGATCGCTTACTTAAAAAACTAGCGCACTCGAATGATAAAATCAATATTTTTTTGTACCCAGAGTGGGTGCTCCCCCAATTCAAATCAAGTCCCGCAAGGGACGACAGATGAAAGAAATTCACGATTATATGAAACAATCTACCAAAATAGTTTTGCCAAAATTGATAAAAACGTCATAAATTGGGACAAGAAAAATCAAAATGTAGAGGTTATCAAACAAAATTCTGGAAAAAAAGAGATACGCCTGTAAATTTTTTGCATTTTTTCTATATAGATTTCAAAATTCAATCCCTCTTTGAGCTTTGATGCCCTGTTTCAAAGGATGTTTGACAACTTGCATTTCAGTAATCAGATCAGCTATATCAACTATTTCAGTCGGAGCATCTCGTCCGGTAATAATCACGTGGAGATTGTCTCTCCGGTTTCGAATGCATGACACGACTTCATCAATGTCGATGAATTTATAGGTCAGTAAATAGGTGAGTTCATCTAAAATGACCATAAAATAGGTATCTGAGAGCAATGCTTCTTTGGCAATTTCCCATCCTTTACGTGCAATTCTTTGATCTTCTTCCAGGTTTTCTGATTTAAAAGTAAATCCTTTTCCCATAACATAAAAATCAAGCAAGTCCTTAAATCGATTCTTTGTAAACAATTCTCCATATTTCCATGTCCCTTTAATAAACTGGATAACACACACCTTGTATTGATACCCCATGGCGCGAAATGCCTGGCCTAATGCGGCGGTGGTTTTTCCTTTTCCATTACCGGTATTCACAATAACCAGCCCTTTTTTCATAATTATGTTTCCTTTAATCTTTAGTCAGGGTTTTCATCAAAAGAAGAGTGACGGTCCATCATTGTCACACAAGCGTTGCTTCACAATTACTTTACATGCTGTTTCTGTAAGCCCTGAGTTTATTGGGAAATTGATTTTTTATATGTTCACTATAATTCATCTTAGGCAGATATGCCAGAGAATCATAAGTCGCAGCCGCCTTTTTGATTCGCCTGCAATAATAAAAGATAGATTATGATGTTCATACCATTACAAAAATTGCAATGAAACTGTTTTTGTTTAAAGACAAGTCCCTTCAATTTTTTTTGATGCGTATTCCACAAATCGGATAGGTCTATAAGTGTATACATTTTTTTCTTAGCCCTGAAAGGACGGCAACATACCAGCCCAGGGCAACGCCCTGGGGTAATATATAAAAAGTTTTAAGCCCTGTAAGGGCGCGTTACATTTTTAGAATGCGTCCTTTATAATTTGTCTTTATGTTGCGCCCTTACAGGGCTTAAATATGGGTTAATCTTTACCCAGGGCGTTGCCTGGGCTAGTATGTTGCCGCCTTTTCAGGGCTAAGAAAAAAATGTATACACTTGTAGACCTATCCGCCACAAATGATCATGGATTTGAATCAAAATCGATATAAAAATTGCTTATAAAATGTTTTCGTGTCAATATAAAGCATATAAAATAGTTTTGTTGTGTCTTTTTTTTTTAACAGGTTTATTAAGAGAGAAAAAATTCAATTATGAAACTTAGATATAAATTTCTCATTATTTCAATTATTTTATCAGTAATCCCTTTAGGTTTTGCCGGTATTATTTCAATACATACCATATCAACCGAATTGAGAAGCACTGCCAATGATCATCTGGTCACAAAAGTGCAGCAAATTGTCAAGCAGATGGAAGGATATATCGAATGTATATCCACACCCATTTTATTAATCAGCAAGTCCATTGAAAATGAGAACCTTGGTCCTGATGAAATACTGTCTCTACTTAAAGCGGCCATTCATAATGTTTCATCTATAATATCTTTGAGTATATCCGTTGAAGGTATTGATACACCATTATTTGCAATCAGGGAAGATGTTTCTTCAAAATTAAAACAATTAAATCGTGACCCATTTTCAATGCTAAATAAGTATAAAGATTCTGACCGGATTTCATATATTTCCCATCTTGATTTATGGATTATTCCCGTAATTTTTAATCTGGATTTAAAACAGCTGAATGGAAGAAAAGCCTATTTTACAGCAATTATTGATTTGGATGGTTTATATCAGCTGATACAAAAATATCATTCTTCAAAAGTAGTAGAAATTAGCATTATTAATGAAAAAGGAAATAAATTGTTTGATAAGTCAATGAAGGATATGACATCTTATGAAATTGTAAAAAAAGCGGTGGATATATTGCTTTCAAACAATAGCAGTATTGGTGTAGAACCTGCTATCAGATCTGATGGAGAAAAAATGCTGTTGGCATATGGTATTCCACAAAATATTCGTGCTGCAGTTGTTCTTGAACAAAAAGAATCAGATGCTTACACCATTGTTCGACGAATGAAAACTGATTTTCTCATGTGGATGTTCATCGTGTTTATTCTCGCTGTTTTTGCTTCAATAATCGTTTCGTCATCCTTGATAAAACCAATTCTCAAACTATTTCATCATGTAAATTTAATCACAAAAGAACGACGATTCGATAAACAAATTACGATTAATTCAGGTGATGAAATTGGCCATCTTGCCAACGCGATTAATGACATGAATACAAGTCTTCATGACTATGATCAGAAGCAAAAACAGGCTGAAGATGCACTAAAAGAAGCAAATGAAACACTTGAAAAAAGAGTTATTGATCGGACAAAAGATTTAAGTGTTGTTAACGAACACCTTAAACAAGAAATAATTATCAGAAAAGAAGCAGAAGAAAAAGCGAAAGTGGCAAGTCATTCCAAAAGCACTTTTTTAGCAAATATGAGTCATGAAATCAGAACTCCCATGAATGGCATTTTAGGAATGATCAATATTGTCCTTGATTCTGACATAGATGATGATAACAGAGATTGCCTTGAAACAGCCAATCAAAGCGCAGAATCTCTTTTAACGATTATTAATGATATTCTTGATTTTTCTAAAATTGAAGCCGGAAAAATTGAACTTGAAAATATTGCTTTTGATTTTCGTGAAACAATGAACAGTATCAAAGATATGTTCCTATTCAATGCGAAAAACAAAGGACTGGATTTGATATGCTATGTGCATGACGATGTTCCAAATTACTTAAAAGGTGATCCAGGCAGAATTCGTCAGATATTAACAAACATTACCGGAAATGCGATAAAATTTACAGAAAAGGGATATATCAGCATAAAAGTGACACTACTGAAAGACACTGAAATGACATCAAAATTAAATTTTAGCGTATCAGATACTGGCATAGGCATTTCAAAAGAAAACCTAAACAAATTGTTTAAATCATTTTCTCAAACAGATAGCAGTATTTCCAGAAAGTATGGCGGGACAGGATTGGGGCTTGTGATATCCAGGCAGTTCATTGAAATGATGGGAGGAAATATACAAGTCAAAAGTGAAAAAGGCCAAGGTACTGAATTTTTGTTTTCTATTTTATTTGAAAAATGTAACGCTGTTGAGATTGAAGCCTTAAAAACGATGACAAAGAATGAATCAAAACCTGGTGACAGTAGTGATTTAAAACATGTAAGAATACTCCTGGTTGAAGATGTTGTGCCAAATCAAAAAGTTGCACTCAGATATTTAAATAAGTTCGGTTGTAAAACAGAAATCGCCTCCAGTGGAAAAGAAGCATTAAATATGCTGAAAACCGGATCTTATGATATTGTGCTGATGGATATTCAAATGCCTGAAATGGATGGCATTGAAGCCACAAAAATGATACGTGCCTCACGTTTTGAAAATATTTCAAATGACATTCCAATTATTGCAATGACTGCACATGCAATGAAAGGTGATAAAGAATCATTCATTGCATCTGGAATGAATGATTATGTATCAAAGCCTTTTAAGGAACACGAGCTTTATGTAACACTACAAAGGAATATTCAACCTGAAAAAGAAAACGATAAACGAAAAAAAGATATCGAAACAGATCATGATAAAGTTTATTCCCATAAATCAGAAATAATTATTGATTACGATAGCCTAATCAATTCATATGATAACGATAAGGAATTTGTTGATAGTCTTATCTCTGATATTGTAATGGAGTCAAAAGATAGAATCAATAAGATGACACACGCGATTAATGATAATAATGTACCAGACATTTTGTTGCATGCGCATAGCATTAAAAGTATTTCGGGGTCAATATATGCACACAATTTAAGCAATGCGGCTTATACTTTGGAGCTTGCTGCAAGGAAAGAACAAACAGAATATTTTGAATCTTATCTATCTGAAATAAAAACTCAGTTTGATCAATTAGTTGTTTTTGTAAATTCACTTGACCATGGCTGAATTTCCAATGCCCTGAATGCAATTTGAAAATGAAGCAAGCGTTTCTTCTATTTTTTCAATTTCAAAGTTTCCAACATATTCCAAAAGCATCTTTGCATAATGAGCAAGCTGTGTTGCATGATGTTTTTCTGCCAGATCAATTAATTGTTGAGCAAATGAATCTATCTCATCAATATCTATAGCGCCTGTCAGGGATTTCCATTGCGGTATTATATTTGTTTCAATTTCTTGTGCCAGAGCTTCTGACTCAATTATTTCTGATAAAACGTTTTGTGTGTCTGAATTGTCATTACAGCTGACGTTCAAAGTGATCTGGTTGATTTCAGAAATCGTTTGATCTGTTTGTAAATAACAACGTAATTCTTCAAAAAGATTCCTGATATTCACTGGTTTCATCAGATAGGCATTAAATTTTTTCTTTTCTTTCTTTTGATCATCCGATGAGCCGGCAGTCAGGGCAATCACAGGAATATCCTTTGTTGCTGGATCATTTCGAATATGTGCAAATGCTTCATGGCCATCCATCACAGGCATTTTTATATCCATCAGGATAATATCAGGGATGTGCTGTTTTGCCAGTTCAACGCCTTCCTGGCCATTCGTGGCTTCCAAAATCGTTACTTTTGTTTTTAATAGAAATGATTTTAATAAGGTCCGATTACTTTCAAAATCATCAACAATTAGAACAGTTGCTTTTTCGAAAGAATAATGTTTGAAATCAAGAATATTTTTTGAAATTAAGGACTCAGGATGAACCGTTGAAACCTCAATATTTCGTAATGTGATTTCAAAAATGCTTCCCTTACCGGTTTCACTTTGTGCATAAATTTCACCATCCATCATGTGAAGCAAATGCCGAGTAATTGAAAGTCCGAGTCCTGTTCCACCATATTTTTTTGTACTCTGAGAATTTTGTTGTTTGAATGCTTCAAATATAACTTCCAGTTGATCCTTTTCTATACCTATACCGGTATCTTCAATTAAAATCAATAAATCAATACGATCACTATTATTCGGGCTTAAATTTTCAGCTTTTATTTTGATATACCCTTTTTCAGTAAACTTAAACGCATTGCCAACAATATTGATTAATATCTGACTCAGTCGAACTTCATCCAACAGAAGTGACCCGGGTATTCTGGAATCAATTTCCAGGATAAAATCAATTTGTTGTTCTTTCTTTTTTAACATAAACAATTTTTTTATTTCATCAAAAATGGCATGCGGATTAACTGGCTTTTGCTGAATTTTTAGTTTCCCTGCCTCGATTTTTGACAGATCAAGGATATCATTAATAATTTGAAGTAAATTTTTTCCTGCCGACCGAATGGATTCGATATAACTTTTTTGCGTTTTATCTGTGACAATAGAATACAATAAGTCACTAAAACCAATAACTGCATTCATTGGGGTTCTGATTTCATGACTCATATTGGCAAGAAAAATACTTTTGGAACGATTGGCATCCTCAGCTTTTAATTGTGCTTCTTTTAATGCTTTTTCGGAAATTTTTCGTTCGGTAATACGTGCCACCTGATGGGCAATTGCTTTAATAAGAGATTTTTCTTCTAATAAAAATGGTCCTTCATCCCCTGTCGGTTTTTCTTCCAGACAAAAAACTTCCAAAAAACCAACTTTTTCTCCAAACACGATGATATTTTCAAATTGTACAAATGGACTTTCTGAAAAATTGGGTGAAAAAAATTGATTTTGATTAATGATCATCCGCGCACAAGTAATTTCAGGATATTGCCATGATGGGGGGATCAAATCCACAATGCCCTGATAAATTGCATCTAAAGAAGATTCACGTTCTTCAAAAAGTGCATAAACACCATACAAACAGTTCAGTTCTTTCACACGTTCAACCAGGGCATTTGTTCTTCTTGTTAGCAAACTTTCAACTTCTTTTTGTCGGGTAATATCCATTTGTATGGCAACAAAGTTTTCAATTACACCATTTTCATTAATTATTGGTGAAATGGTTTGGAGGGCCGTATACAATTGTCCATCCTTGCGTTTATTGATCACTTCTTCACACCACAAATCTTTTTTTAATAAAGTCCGCCACAATTCTTTATAATATGTATTGTCCATTTTGTTTGATTTGAGAATATTTGTTGATTTCCCAATAACAGATGAATAATCATAACCCGTGAGTTTTAAGAATGCTGGATTGACATACTCGATATTAGCTTTAATATCAGTAATATATATGGCATGGCCCGCTACTTCGACAGCCTTTTTAAATTTTTTTAAACTCGCCTCTGCTTCACTAATTTTTTGTTGAATAAAAGCAGTCCGATTTCGATTATTGATAACATACATCATAATCCATGCTGCAATAATCAACTCAATCAAAATAATTGAAAATGGCCACCAACTGATATGGTCATAGATATAGTGACTGTATGGGGTATAAATAAAACACCAGTGTCGTCCGCCAACTTCTATGGTAGAAACATATTGCAAAGGATCGTAAATATCTTTTGGTGATAAATATTGTGGAATGCTTCTATCTTCTTCCTGACGGCTTATATGCGTAAACAATAATACAGCATCGGATGATGTTTGATCAAAAACAAAGATATTGATCCCCGCAGGTTTTGTTTTTTCGATCACTGATTCACTCATGGATCGGATACAAAATGAGCCCAAAACAAAGCCCCTCAAATTTTTGCGTCGATCTTGAACAGTTTCAGGCGTAAAACCATTTTTGTATATGGGGATCATCATCATAAACAAATTATGAATATGTTCTCCATGAAGCACACGCGTTTCTTTTGTGGCAATCTTTTTTCCGGTATCACGCGCTTTTTCTATTATTTCCCTGAATTCTGAAGACGAGCCCATATCATAGCCCTGAACATGCTCAGTTTCCTCTTTGTTTTTTATATAATATACAGGATAATAAAAACTTCGATTCTTAGCACGTACAAGAGAATGATTATCCGCATATTCCAGAATATCATAACCCTTTGAGACTTTTTTTTGTGCATGTAAAACAAAACGATCTCGATCCTCATTTCTAACACAGGGGATCCATTCAAGCGCTCTGATATCTTTATGACTGGAAAGTACAATTTTTGTGAATTTGTCAAACCTGTCACAGTCAACGTTATCGGAAATTTCACAGAAATGCTTCAAACCTTCAAGTTCATTAATATTCATTTCCAATTGAATGCGAAAAAACGAGTCGCGAATCATGGCAAAACTGATGAGTTTTTCATGGATTCGGTCATATTCCATTGAAACAAGAATATAAAATGTTGCATATCCAATTGCCATTGCAATCAAACAGATACAAACGACAACATATTTTGTCTTTTTTTTTAGTTTTTGATGCATTGATATTCCCTGATTATTATTGGATCAAAACACTACGCCATTGATTTCTACCATTTTCTTTTGATTCATACAAACACTTGTCTGCTGTTTCAATGAATGCACTTTGATGCAAAGTTTGTCCGGGTACTGTGGTTGAAATGCCCAGGCTAATGGTCACAATTTCTGAAATATTGCTTTTTTCATGGGGAATATTCAAAGATTCAATGCCCAACCTTAATTTTTCAGCAATACCTTCTGCACCAGAAATATCTGTGTTGGGTAGCACCACAACAAATTCTTCCCCGCCATATCTGGCAACAAAATCAGCAGGTCTAAGAAGTGAATTCTGTAAGGATGCGGCAACTTTCCGCAAGCAATTATCACCCGCTGCATGTCCATACAGATCATTGAACTGCTTAAAAAAATCAATGTCTATCAGTATGAGTGATAAAGCTGTTTCATCACGTTTTGCACGTGCCCATTCGTTTTCAAGGGTGTTATCAAATCGGCGTCGATTATAAATTTCAGTTAATCCATCAATGGATTACAATTTCTCCAGCAAATCAGTTTTTCGTTTGAGGCGCAAATAGTTGGCCACTCGAACCTGGACAATTTTGGGATTGAATGGTTTTGTAATGTAGTCAACACCGCCCAATTTGAATCCATAATATTCATCATTGACATCATCCAGGGCTGACACGAAAATGATTGGAATATCTTTTGTTATGGGGTTATCTTTCAATCGCTTGCAAACTTCATAACCATCCATGTCTGGCATCATGATATCCAGAAGAATCAGATCGGGCTTTTTGGTTTTAGCGTATTCAATGGCTTGTTTTCCATTCTGGGCAAATGCCACTTTCACTTTAATTGATTTTAAAACAGTTCCCATTAATTGCAGGTTTTTAGGAATATCATCTACAACAAGAACTTGTTGTTTGATTGTATCTGGCATGTTAAACCTCATCTTATGGTTTTATTTTGATTATAATTATTGAAATATCGACAAAAAGTAATTACACTTTCAATTTTCATTCCAAAGTCCTTAACGCTAAGATTATAATTCCCCACAAAATTTGGACAGTCCCTTAAGCACTAAATATGATATAAATTAAATATGATATAAATTAAATATGAAATTAAGGAGGGGCTACTAAGGAATGCTCTGAAAATAATTTCCCCATTCTGTAAAGTCGGACAGGTCGGACCAGTCTGACTTGTCCGACCTGTCCGATTTTTGAAAATGGGGAAGTTATTTTTCGAGCATTCCTAAGTATGTAGTCAGAAATATTCAGGTATATAAAAGCAAAAAGAAATCGTGTTAAAAAAGTTTATCCGCCATGCAAATTTCGCCCGCCTGGAGTTTATTTTCAAAAAAGGGGAAACGAACTTAATATAATCATAGCTTATGATACAACAATCGATCAAAACCAATAGAAATAATTGCATAGGTTTGTAATTTTACGATATCACCAAACTCTTCAATCAATTCTGATGAATAGGTTTTGGCCTGTTTTCTGGCATCCTTTAATTTTGATTGAACCAGTTTATGTTTGAAAAGTGCGGTATCTGATATTTTTTTAATATTCTTGAGTTTAAGGGCTTTGGGTTTAATATATTTAAATTCAATCAAGGTATCAATAAGTCTATATTTTCGGCAATCCGATCGCACAATCATGGCAAGATCGGCATAGCCGGTCCGGCTTTGACGTTCACTGATCATGATAAAATTATTATCCATCAACAAACACATGAAAATTGTTTTAATAGTAAGTTCATTGACCCAACGATTATCACGCCAGTGAAAATTGGGAAATACAAATTTTTCAATGTATTGTCGAATGGGTGCGATCTGTCCATTACTCAACAATTTTTCAGCGGCATCAAGACCCAGATCCCTTTTCTGCGGATCCGGAACAATCCAACGTGCAATTCCATCAATATAAAGGTTTTGAGTTACTGGATTGGGTATTCTCAAATCAGGTTTTCCTGATTGTGTTTGATGGGATAATGTGAGCATCCCCATAAAATAAAGATAAGACCCCATAAATGTTTTTGTTTTTGAACTTTTTGTTGTCATGGCTGTCAGGCCAAATCTTTCAGTTACATTTGGAATATTCACGATATTATTTTGATTCAATTCCAAAATCATTTCTTTACCCCCTGGTAAATCCGCAATAAACTCCAGTCGGCTTTCATCTGTGACAAGATTGTGATCCATTAAAGATATTGGAAGTTGACCATAGAGTTGTTCAAGATTTTTCAACAGATACATGACAAGCGTTGGGTTGAAAACTCGTTTTTCTGTGAATGGTGAAAAAATATATCCATCATATAGATTTTTCATTAAACGAAATATTTCTTCGACCCAGGCAGCTTTACCGGATTTAAAAATGGATGAAATATCCACTTGCTGGTATCTGGGTTCTGTTTCCAGAGAATCCGCAAATTTACGAATCAAATCCTTTATTTCTGAATCAGAAAAACCACATAGATCATTAAAATCAGGGTACATGTGGAGATCAGTCCGAATGTTATCCCCGCTGGTAACATCGCTGAGAAGAATGGGGGTCACACCGGTCAGATACATGCGATCCAGGCCAAGACCTTTCGTTGCAGACTTTAATTGTTTGAACAGTGTTTTCATGAATCCACCCAGACCAGTCATGCTGAAATATTCTTCCTGTTGATTATTTGCGATCATTTCATTTGCAAAATTGTCGTATTCATCTATAAATAAATACAGTTTGTGACCTGTTTTGCTGATAACTGATAACAGACTGAAAAAACTGCTTATTGCATGATTATCACGTATTTCAATTTGTGAAGGCAGTAAATCTTCGTAATCTGTGGCAAATCTGCGGATACAATCATTAATGTGGATATTCAGATTTTGTTCTACATTGTTGTCAGTACAATCCACGCAGGAAAAATCCCATTCCAAAACAAAATATTGATTGTGAAGTTCGGTTGGATTGTCATAAATCCATGTGCCTGCAAATAATTGATCAAAAACATTTGCTTTTGCAATATTATAATAATTCATTAATGTGGACAGCCAGAGCGATTTTCCAAACCTTCGCGGCCTTAAAAATAAAAGGTATTTACCTGCGTTTTCTGTTAATGGAATTCGGCTGGTTCGGTCGACATATTCAAATCCTTCTAATCTGATGGATTCATAATTACTGATGGCATATGGATTTTTCATGTTTTTTTCCTTTGTCTTTATAATATGTTATGGTTTATATCTTCATAGCTTCTGATACAACAAGCGATCTAAACCAATAGAAATAATCCCATAGGTTTGTAATTTTACCATATCACCAAACTCTTCAATCAATTCTGATGAATAGGTTTTGGCCTGTTTTCTGGCATCCTTTAATTTTGATTGAACCAGTTTATGTTTGAAAAGTGCGGTATCTGATATTTTTTTAATATTCTTGAGTTTAAGGGCTTTGGGTTTAATATATTTAAATTCAATCAAGGTATCAATAAGTCTATATTTTCGGCAATCCGATCGCACAATCATGGCAAGATCGGCATAGCCGGTCCGGCTTTGACGTTCACTGATCATGATAAAATTATTATCCATCAACAAACACATGAAAATTGTTTTAATAGTAAGTTCATTGACCCAACGATTATCACGCCAGTGAAAATTGGGAAATACAAATTTTTCAATGTATTGTCGAATGGGTGCGATCTGTCCATTACTCAACAATTTTTCAGCGGCATCAAGACCCAGATCCCTTTTCTGCGGATCCGGAACAATCCAACGTGCAATTCCATCAATATAAAGGTTTTGAGTTACTGGATTGGGTATTCTCAAATCAGGTTTTCCTGATTGTGTTTGATGGGATAATGTGAGCATCCCCATAAAATAAAGATAAGACCCCATAAATGTTTTTGTTTTTGAACTTTTTGTTGTCATGGCTGTCAGGCCAAATCTTTCAGTTACATTTGGAATATTCACGATATTATTTTGATTCAATTCCAAAATCATTTCTTTACCCCCTGGTAAATCCGCAATAAACTCCAGTCGGCTTTCATCTGTGACAAGATTGTGATCCATTAAAGATATTGGAAGTTGACCATAGAGTTGTTCAAGATTTTTCAACAGATACATGACAAGCGTTGGGTTGAAAACTCGTTTTTCTGTGAATGGTGAAAAAATATATCCATCATATAGATTTTTCATTAAACGAAATATTTCTTCGACCCAGGCAGCTTTACCAGATTTAAAAATGGATGAAATATCCACTTGCTGGTATCTGGGTTCTGTTTCCAGAGAATCGGCAAATTTTCGAATCAAATCCTTTATTTCTAAATCAGTAAAACCACATAGATCATTAAAATCAGGGTACATGTGGAGATCAGTCCGAATGTTATCCCCGCTGGTAACATCGCTGAGAAGAATGGGGGTCACACCGGTCAGATACATGCGATCCAGGCCGAGACCTTCAGTTGCAGATTTCAATTGTTTAAAAATTGTTTTCATGAATCCACCCAAACCTGTCATGCTGAAATATTCTTCTTGTTGATCATTTGCGATCATTTCATTTGCAAAATTGTCGTATTCATCTATAAATAAATACAGTTTGTGCCCTGTTTTGCGTACAACAGATAGCAAACTTATAAAACTGCTCATTGCCTTGTCCGGATATATTTTTATCTTTTCAGGAAGGATATCCTCATAATCTGATGCAAAACTGGAAATACAATCGTTAATATGTTGGTAGAGATTTTGTTCTACATTGTCTCCTGTACAATCCACACAGGAAAAATCCCATTTCAGAACAAAATATTGGTTGTGAAGTTCAGTTGGATTGTCATAAATCCATGTGCCTTCGAATAATTGATCAAATACATCTGCTTTTGCAATATTATAATAATTTTTTAATGTGGACAGCCAGAGCGATTTTCCAAACCTTCGTGGCCTTAAAAATAATAAATATTGTCCAACCGCTTCAGTTAATGGGATACGACTGGTTCGATCAACATATTCAAAAGATTCTAACCTGAGTTTTTCAAAATTACTTATGGCATATGGATTTTTCATGGTTCTTTCCTTTCATGGTCTAATCCCCAAACTTTTCGTTCACAAGATCCAAGGCTGAGAGGTTTTGCTCTAACAGGGCAACAAGGCTGAGAGATTTTGCTCTAACAGGGCAACAATGTTATATCCCAATAATTTATTTTACTCAGGAAGGTGAAAAAAAATAAGTTTTTTTATTGCATATTCGCATATTTCATCAATACTTTTTTAACTTCATCAATCTCAAGGGGCTTGGCTAAATAGTCATCCATCCCGGAATCAATATATTTTTCACGATCACCTTCCATTGCATTGGCTGTCATTGCAATAATGGGAATATGATGATCCCTGACTGTAGATTTTTCATCACGTATCGTTCTGGTGGCAACAACACCATCCATCACAGGCATTTGAATATCCATAAATACCAGAGAATAATCGTTGACAGAAAGAATGTCTATGGCTTCCAGACCATTTTGGACAATATGACATGCACAATTCATTCGTTTGAAAAATATTTCTGCTACTTTTTGATTGACAGGGTTGTCTTCAACCAGAAGAAAAGGTTTGTCAAAATAAAAGGTTGATGGCAATTTTTGGGGAGAATCTGAAATTGTCTGATTCGTAGTTAATGAGTTTTCCAGTTTTTTCAGCGGCAGCGTAAACCAGAATGTGCTGCCTTCTTTTTCTTTGCTTGTCAATCCCATTTCCCCTCCCATCATGGTGACCAGTTTTTCAGAAATGGAAAGTCCCAATCCGGTGCCGCCATATTTACGGGTAACAGATGTGTCCGCCTGCGTGAAAGCATCAAACAAAATAGACTGCTTGTCTTCTGGAATACCAATGCCAGTATCAGTAACACTAAAAGAAAGAATAACATTCACTTCTGTTTGCGATTGAATCCTCACATCAAGGGTGATTGAACCGCTTTCAGTAAACTTTATTGCATTGCCAATGAGATTGACTAAAATTTGTCTGATACGAACAGAATCACCAATCAATTCTGGTGGCACTTCAGAGTCTAAATGCGTAATCAGATCAATGCCCTTATCCTGAGTGCGCACCTCAAAAGGAGGTAATAATTGATCAATCATGGATTTGAAATTAAACTGAACAAAATCCAAATCCAGTTTTCCAGATTCTATTTTGGAAAAATCAAGAATATCATTAATCACAACCAATAAGGCTTCAGCCGAGGTTTTGCAAATTTCTATATACTGATCTTGCTGATCATCTATTTCTGTGCCTTCCAATAGTGTCAGCATACCGAGTACACCATTCATAGGGGTACGGATTTCATGACTCATATTGGCAAGAAAATCACTTTTTGCCTCAGAGGCTGCTTCTGCAGCTTGCTGGGCCTGAATCAGTTCAGTCATATTCTTTTCAACAGCAAATATCATTTGATTAAAAGCCTGCTGGATACTTTCAATTTCTGATATTGATGTTTTAGATGAATCCACACGCACACTGTAATCACCATCTGCAATCATACGAGCTGTTTTAGCCAGTTTTTCCAATGGTTTTGCCATCCGACTGGCTGACCAATGACTGAGCAGGAGCGCCAGTAACAAAACAATGACAAGAACAATCAGTGTTAATATCATGTACATGTGTCTTACTGACATGATTTTTTCTATATCTACAAAAAGGAGCATGGAAATGTTCTGAGAAAGAACTTTAACAGTATGATTAAATAATTGATGCCTGTTTCCATGAAGTCGGATTATTTCTGGATAAGGTTTTTTCAATTGATATGATGCATGGGAAGATGCCAATATTTCATCATTTGTTCCCAAAACAAAAAGACAGGCATAATCATTTCTAACAATTTCTTTCAGAAGGGCCTGGTTGAATAAAATATAAATATCTAAAACGCCAACAGTATCCCAGTCATTTTTTACTATTCTAAAAATATGATATTCAATTACATCGGATTCAATTACCCGATGATAAAACTTTTCATTGTTAATAAAACGCTTAATTATTTTTCTGTCCGATATTGATAAAGAACTGACATCTTTTTGCGTTGAAAATATGTTATTGCCATCCATATCTTTAATTGAGATGTGGAATAATGTATTATGAATGGCAGAGTTGATTTTACTCTTTACAAGTGCTTCGTCACCTGTCAAATTCATAAACTGAAGCGCCTCAATCATTTCAGGATTTTCGACGAGTGTGTTACATAGATTCTGTGCATATCCAACTTTTTCATCAATAAATTTCTGGATTGCCTGGACTGTTTCAATATGCTGTTTATTAATTCGTTGATGTACAAAATATGATGACAGAATCCATTGTGAAATGGCTAAAAAACAAAAAACGATCAATAGCAGAAGTGATGTATATAATTGAAAGTATTTTCTCATATATCCTACTTTTTTAAGTTTGGTTTTATAGTCTATATCAGCTTGAATGTTTCATCTCTTTCAATGCTTGAAGGAATTGATGCTCCAGGAACCAATTCTGCAGCCTGCCCGATAATACGCATGGCAAAATCCGACTGAAAAACATTTTTGGCAAAAGATTTAACTTCTAATGATTCGGGTAATAGTTTTGCTTTTTTCATTTGCTCAACAATGACATAAGCTGAACTTAAAAATGGAAATGGGAAAAAATCGCTTCGGCGCGGTTGAAAAGCCTGTTGAAGTTGTTCCAATGGTATTTTATTGAATGGCGTATTAAAAGCATATGTTTTTTCAATTTGCGTTTTTCTCATGGCAATATTATCAATCATCAGACACGAAGTTGCAGTGGCACGTGTAATATCCTCAACCTTTTTCTGATTTTTTTTGAAATATGATTGTCTACAAGTTAAAAGACAACAGGGATGATTAAGCCAGAACATTCGGGTTTGAAGCAATGATCTGGATATGGTTTGGGATTCCAATAGCGTTGGTAAAGGCTCCGGATTAATGAAGCCATCAATTTCACCACTTACAAGTGCCTGTCGAATACGATGCATGGGAACAGTTTTGATATTAACATTTTTTTGGGTAAGATCATATTTATCCAGAAGTAACTGCATAATTAGATAATGAACCATCAATGGACTGTGCACACCAATACTCTTTCCCGCAAGATCTTGAATTTTCTTGATTTTTGACCGTGAACTGATCCCTAATATCCCGCCATTTGTACCCAGAACCTGAGTAATTGCAAGGGGCATATGTTTTGATTTCATTTGACCAGAATGCATTTGAAAAATCATAGGTGACATGAGCTGCGCAAATTCAACATCCCCTGCATATAGTTTCTTTAAAATTTCGGACATTTCTTTGCAATAGACAATTTAAACATT
>Ga0272440_1001617_pt1 | contig 18266 bp, 12 predicted proteins | sample SSMMMBAug17_FD_192440 | JGI IMG/M metagenome (GOLD analysis project Ga0272440, IMG submission 192440) | Marine sediment archaeal communities from Little Sippewissett salt marsh, Falmouth, MA, United States - SSM-MMB-Aug17 | ecosystem: Environmental > Aquatic > Marine > Wetlands > Sediment ...
GTAATTTTTTCAAATCGTTGTTTTTTTTGACGCCCAAATCTAAAGATTTGGGACTCCAGCCTGCATCTAACAAACTAAACTATAAAACTTTCATGCTTTGTTGTGCCGCCAGGCATGGAAGTTTATTAGATAGATAATATAAATAACAAATTAATTTACTTTCGATAGTGTAAAACATTAAATTATCATCATATTATGAGAATTACCATCAAGAAAATTAACAATTTACAGATATTGTCATAAAGATTTTTGCAAGGCATCTGATCAAAATAATCTAGTGACGTAAAATAGTACACTGAGGATTAATTTTGATCAATGGCCTTGTGATCTTTTTGTCTAAATCTGTATTTAGCCCAATAAGTAAATAAAATACAGTACGTTAATTAATTTTATAAGTATAGGATAATCAAAAATATGAGTGACAACTTTACCTTTGGTTCAAAAGGACTTGGTTTAAAAAATTCATTTAAATTTGATGGGATTTTATATGCAGTCAATGGAATAATCTCTTTCATTATTGGTTCTTGCCTAATGTATTTTTTTAGTCAAAAAGCTCTTGAATTAAATTTAGAATATAGTCTTGCAAAAGCAATTTCCTGGGTAAAAACAATTGGAGGTATTTATTTAATATTTTTAAGTGTTTATTTGTTGACGATTGGACTAAGAAAAATTTTTTGTGACTTTGAGAATAGTGAGGTACCTGCAGATCTTACTGCATTTGATACATATTATCCAGACCAACTAATAAAAATATTAATGAAAGGGAAAATTCCTTTCAAAAAGCCAGATGGAATATTAGAAGAATTAACTAATAGTATGTTTACAAACTTTAAATATATTCCGCTACCCATTCGAACAATTACTCAAAATATATTTAATGGCTTAATTCAAATAATATTTCTATTATTTTTATATTGCATTGCAATTATATCAGGGTTTTCATTTAATATAATAGTCAAAGATTGGGTTGAATATATTTTACTATTTTGGATTATTTCTATTTTATGGAAATATCGGCCTCGTAAAAATCGAAAGTTAAATGTAATAAAGAAAAAAATGAAAATTAAATCACTAACTGTTATAATAAGTGCTGCATTTATTATTCCTATTATTTTATCACAGATTAATAGTTATGGTTATTTACCACAACTGCCTGATAATGGCCAGAGTTTATGGTTATCAGTTGTTATTGGATTTACACTTTATTCAACATTGATTGCTCTTTTATTTGTTTGGTTAAGATCTAATGATGATTTTTCGATTGATGTTGTTGAATTTAAAAAAAAATTAACAGCTAAAGCTTCACCTACTGATATTTTTTTAAGATTTGATGATGCAATTACTGATTTACAGTACAGGTATAAAGGTGCAAGCTGGCCTAATCGTCAATATTTAAATGAACCGCCAGAAGTAGATAATAATGGAAAATTTTATGCTAGAAAACTTATTGAGTCTCAACCTGTTTCTGAATCAATAATTACAGACGTTAAATACAGTAAACTGTTTAAATATTTTTCAACGTTGAAAATGATAGCAACAATTACAGTTCATTTATTAATACTGTCATCTGTTTTATGGTTTTCTATTTACATTTTTCGATTTGGTTCAGTATCATTTGAAATTTTTATTGAAGAATTATTTTATACATTAAAGGCACCTACAATTTTTTTAATTTTTACCTATCTTCTCAATAAATTAGCTTTTTATTATTGGGGTGAATTTATTTTTAATAGTTATCTAACTTTATTTGAAATAAATGGGACATATTATCAAGCAATAGAAAATAATAATCCTTATAAACAAGTTCAATCAAATAGTTTATTATTTGCCGGACAAACAGTATTTACTATGAGAATTTATTCAGCAAAAATATCAAGTACTACTTTCTTTGATGCAAAAAATAAACAATTAAATGGACCACGATATATTTGTAATATGTCAAAAAATGATCAATATGTTAATGAAATTTTACATATGATGAAGCAACATATTGATTTTATAAATGATATAATCTTGCCTGATTCAAGTAATAATCAAACTATACAGATACAAAATCAACCTGTAAAATTACCAATTCAATCTGTACAAATACCTAATCAAAAAAAACAAATCATACAGAAACCGACACAAATTCAGAATCAAATTACAAAAAATCAAAATATACATACTAATAACTCAAATAATAAAGTTAAAGGGATAAATGAAGTCATACAACATATTCTAAGTTTTAAAAAGAATTAAAGAGGTCTTATGAATTTAGGTAATATCCAAAATATAATAAATAAAATAAATCTAAAAAAAAATATACAGGTTAACAATTTACCCCAAAAGGCTAAAAAAGCTACACCTATAATCAAAGCTTCAATAAAAAATAATTATAAAAGTACAATAAAAAGATTTTTAAGTGCTACAAAGTCTTTTGTTGAAAAAGAAAGTAAATTGATTGATAATCATAATCTTAAACAAAAAACATTGACAAATGATTTTAATGAAAGCAAAAAACGAGAAAAAGAAAAATTTTTCAGTGAAGAAAATAATTTAAATCAATTATTCATAAAAGATAAAAAAATTTTAGAAAATAATAAATTACAAAATATTTCAAATTTAATTACACATGTTTCAAATTATAAAAAGGCGATATCTGAAATAGTTGATGAGACAAAAAAAGAAATAGATGAATTAGAAAGCTCTTTAAAAAATGTTGGTTTGTCAAATACTTGTAATTTTAAAAAGTTAAATCCGCAAAAAATTTCTATGACTGTCAAGCATAACCCATTACATTATATTCAAGCTATGTCAGACACAAATCAGGTTATTAAATCAGAAAAAAATAAGGCAATGGAATTGATTGTTCAATTAATAAACTATCGTAAAAAAAGGTCTAAATTAATAAAAATATTTAGTATATTATTATTTGGTTTTATGTTGTTTTCATGTTATTTTTTATATTTTAAAGATATTAAAGTATATTTAAATTATTTTATGTAGAATATAATAATTATTGTATATTCATCGGAGATATTTATGAAAAATGAACGATACTTTAAAAAGAGTCTTGATCAATTATTATATAATATTGGTGTTTCATATACTCAACTTAAATCAACTTTTAAAGAAATGAATCCTTATCTATTAGATTTTTTTAATTTAGAAAAATATAGAATTGAAGCTGATTTTAAGAATAAAATAAATAAAAGGTCAAGGGATAATGATATAAAATATAAAGCCATTAAAGATAATCATAACAACAATATAAAAAAGATTGAATCTAATTATAACTATTCAATGCAAAGTAGTAATCAAGAATTTAATAAAATAAAAGAACAATTAAAAGATGATTATGAAAATGAAATACTGGCAATTGAAAATGCTTTTAAGGATATGGAAAGAGATAACACTTATGAGTGGATATCATGGAACAATTCTTCCTGGGAAAATTATGTGCCAATGAATATAATACAAGAGCTTCCTCTAACTCGTTTTGGTGAAATTGAAATAAAAAGTCATCAAAAATCAATAGCAGTTCCAGCACTAATACCTATTATTTCATCAAAAAATGTATTATTTCAAGTTTCTGGCGATAATAATGATACTGCACTCAGAGCGATTGAATCTATGATGCTGCGACTACTTATTAATTTACCTCCAGGAAAAGCAAAGTTTTTCTTAATAGACCCTATTGGACTTGGAGCAAATATGGCTGGTTTCATGCATCTTCCAGAGAATATTGTTGGAAAAAAAATAATAACAGAATCAAATAAAATTGAAGAACAGCTTAAAGAAATTATTATGCATATAGAAATAGTTATTCAGCAATATTTACTTAATGATTATAGAAATATAGAAGAGTATAATAAAAATGCAGGTGAAGTAGAAGAAGCATATCGTTTTATAATCATAGCAAATTTTCCTTCAAATTTTACAGATACAGCAGCTCAAGATTTATTAAAAATAGCAGAAAAAGGGCCAATAAGTGGAGTCTATATTATTGCTTTAAGAGATACCCTTAAAGAATTACCTTATAAATTTGAGTTAGAAAAATTGGAAAAATTTTCAACAATTATATTTCAGCAAGGTAATCAATTTATCTGGAATGATGATTTTTTTAAACCTTATCAGCTATCATTGGATAAACTCCCACCCAAGCAACTTTTTAATAATTTAATAAAAGTTATAGGGGATGAATCCATCAAAGCAAGTGAAGTTAAAGTACCATTTAGTTTAGTATTAAAAAATAATAAAAAACTATGGAGTAATTATTCTGATCAAAATCTGACAGCACCAATTGGAAAGAAAAATGCAAAAGATTATTTAGATTTTTCACTTGGAGCAAATACAACATTACAACATGCTCTTATTGCAGGTAAAACTGGCTCAGGTAAAAGTAATTTGCTCAATGTTATTATTATGAGTCTTTGCTTAAGATATTCAACCGAAGAATTGCTTTTATATCTAATTGATTTTAAAGAAGGTGTTGAATTTCAAATATATGCTGAAAATAAGCTGCCTCATGCAAAAGTAATAGCAATTCAAAGTGAGAGAGAATTTGCTCTTAGTGTTCTTCAAGGTTTAGAAAAAGAACTGGAAGTAAGAGGAAAAATTTTTAAGAATTCAAGTGTTGATAATATAAAACATTATAGAGCAAAAGATACTAAGCATAAAATGCCAAGAATAGTGCTTCTTGTTGATGAATTCCAGGATTTTTTCACACCGGATGATCCTCTTGCTACTCAATTAACTAATTTATTAAATAAACTTGTTATGAAAGGTAGAGCATTTGGTGTTCATATTATTTTAGCTTCACAAAAATTATCTGGAATAGACTTTTCAAGAGCAACTGCAGATCAAATGGGGATAAGAATTGCACTGGTCTGTACTGATGCTGATTCTCGATCTATATTGGGGGAAGATAATCCATGCGCTAAAGATCTCTCAAGACCAGGTGAGGCTATATACAACGATAGCAATGGGACTGTTGAAGGTAATAAGAAATTTCAAGTATTTCATTTAGATAATGACTTGCATGTAGAATATTTGAAAAAATTAAGAGAAAAAAATGGGCAAAACAAAATAAAACAAATTGTTTTTGAAGGTGATAAATTATCTAAAATTCAGTCCAATGATGAATTATATAATGAAATGTTAAACAATAAAACAGTTGATTATTTATCTAATGTCAAGGTATGGCTTGGAGAACCTATTGCGTTAAAGTCACATACTATAGCAAAATTTAAAAGACAAAGCTGTTCCAATTTATTATTTATTGGTCAAAATGAAGAATTAATATGTACAATGATCATTATTTCAGTTATAAGTATAGCCGCACAATTAAAATCTGAACATGCAAAGTTTCATGTAATAAATCTCAGCAAAATTGATACAAAATGGCATAATATGATAAATTCTTTGACAGATATTTTGCCTCATGAGTTAATTTTTTATAATAATAAACAGGTTGAAGGTGCAATAGACAAATTAGTAGAAATTTTTGAAGACAGAGACATTGTTGCTAATGATAGAGAGATTCCCTTGTATATTTATATTATTGGATTACATAGAGCACGAATACTTCGCCCTGATGGCTATTCTTTATCATCAAGTTCAGAAAAAATAGTTAATATAATAAAAAATGGCCCAGATATTGGAATGCATACTATTTGCTGGTGTGATACTTTAAAAAAATTTGAAAGTACATTGGAAAGTGAAATTTTATCTGAATTTGACTTGAGAGTTGCTTTACAAATGACTGAAGATGAATCAGATACATTTATAGATTCACCGGATGCAAGCAAACTGGGAAACCTTTATGCATTATATTATGATGAAGATAAAATCGGAATGATAGAAAAATTTAAACCATATGAACTACCTTCTGAAGATTGGATAAGTGATGTAAAACAATATTTAAAAAAATCTCATAATAATAAATAAATATAAAGTATATTTTTTCATATTCATTAATTTTTAATATAATAAATCAAAATATTGCCCATATTAAGGAAAGGAGTGACATATGTCAAAAGCAGACATAAAACCAGCAGATGTTAAAAAATTTTCAAAAGACTTAAAAAGTTTTAATTCAACTTTAAAAAGTGACTATTCAAGAATTCATAGTAAATTAAAACAACTTGGTCAAACATGGAGAGATAGGGAACATAAAAAATTTGAAAGTGAATTTGATCAAACAGCAAAATTCATCAAAAAATTTTTAAATAGTTCGGAACAATATGTATTATTTTTAAACAGAAAAGCTCAAGCAGCTGAGAAATATTTACAGCAAAGATAAAAAATGAGTGAATCAATATATATTAAGCAAACTCAGATACTTGTTGAACTGAATCGTGTTTTGAAGCAATTTGCAGGTGTAACATTAAAAAATTTAGCTCATATTAATAATAAATTAAGAAAAGTTCTTGATGGTCTTAATAACAAACTTATAGCTGATAAAAAATATTTGGAAAGTTGCATAGATAATGTTCATTATGCACATAGAAATTTAGAAGCCTGTGAAGCACAAGAAGATGATGATTATATCCCTGATTGTTCAAATGAATTAAGTAGTTTGAATTTAGCAAAAACAGAACGTCATAAAGCAGAAATTCAATTAGATAAAACCAGGAACTGGGTGCGTAGAGTTGAAAAACAAATCATGCACTATAAGAAAATTTCTTTAAAACTAGAAAGATTCATTTCTTTTGATTTTGCTAAGGCTGGCAGTTTTTTAAGTTCTAAAATATCTGAAATTAACAATTATCTCCAATTATCACAAGGTGATTCACAAACTTCAACTACATCATCCAGTATTCAAAATATCAATAGCGATAGTAATAATAATAGTAGTAGTAGTAGTAGTAGTAGTAGTAGTAATAGTAATAGTAATAGTAATAGCAAAAATGATACAAGAGATAATTCGTCTTTCATTAATAATATGAATGCAGTGATTAATAAAATCAATACAAGGGCTAAACAAGGAACTAATAAATGGGTTAATAAGGGTATTAATAATGTTAAATTATCTGAGTTACCTGATGTTGATGGTATTTCTGGTGCCAGTGATTTTAAAAAAGTTTCAATGAATGAGATGAAGGATGGATTACAAAAATTAAAACATATAAACAATGTTATGAACCAGGGAAATGGAAATGATAGTTTCTATTGGTCAGAATTTGATAAGCAAAAAAATCTTTCGTATTCTGATGGATATCAAAGAATTTATGAGGCGTTTTATGGTGGAAGTGCTATTAAAGTAACCAAAGATGGAAACCAATATTCAATTACTAATGGAAGACATCGCATATGGTTAGCAAAGCAACTGGGGATTAAATTATTACCAGCAATTGTTGTTGAAAAAACATAGGAATAAATATGTCAGTCTTAATTAATGAAATTGAAAATATTAGTAACGATTGGAAAAAGCTAAAAAATCAATGGGATAATTCTAAACAGTTCTGGAAAGACAATATGCAAAGAAAATTTGAGCAAAAATTCTGGAATGAATCTGAAAGAATACTGCCATTTTTTCTTAAAGAACTAAAAACTACAGATGATTTAATATCAAGGGCATATTCTGTTTTAAATATTAGGGATAATTATTTAAAACCAGGAAATAAAAATTTAAGGCAAAATCAACAACAAGGTAACTCCTCAAGAAGTACGAAGAAAGGTATTTACAAAGCTTTAAAGGATAAAAATTTTAAGGATAAGAATGGAAAAAGTTGGACAATGAGAATCTATTCATCTAAATATCTTCGTGTTTTTAATACAGGAAGTAATATTCCAACAAATCCAACAACTTCATCAAGTTATGCAAACTTTTCTATAGAAAAAGATACTGCTGGAAATAATACACGTTTGAAATTACAAGATATTGTAACAGATAAAAATTTTCAAAACTCAGGTATTGGCAGCCAGATGTTAAATAAGGTTGAGTCAATAGCAAAGAGTTATAATGTTAATGAAATTTATGGCTTAGCACCAACAGAAATTGCAGTACGAAATTGGTATACAAAAAGAGGTTATGGCTTTAAAAACGAATCAGGTTTAGAGCATATATTTAAAAAAATATGAAATAAATCACTAAATTATTGTTTTACAATCTGTAATTTATTAAATTATTGGACAAAGTTTAATTTCAATATTGTATTAATGGCATAAACAAAGTCATTGCTATTTAAAAAAGATTATTTGTCCCAAAAGTAAAAAGCCGCAAATTATAGTATAAAATAAACCATAAGTAATTCCATTATTGGAAACTGTTTCACCAAAGATATTTATTAAATAGTATTTTGAAATATCACCTGACAATGCTCCAAAACTAATAAATAAGGTCATTAATATTATTTTATTTTTATTAAGATGTAAGCTGAATAAAAGAATAACACTTGATAATACTCCATAAAATATAAATGCGTATATACCTGTCTTAATAATAGTTTGTTCAAAAATTTCATATAATAAAAATCTGCAAGTTTCACCAAGAAAAGCGCCAAGAAATACTATAAATGAGTGATAAGCAATTTGGTGAAACTTTAATTTTAGTTTTTTATTACAACCAATTAATACACCAATTGATAACATCCAATAGACAAAACCTTGTGAAATTGTTTTATGAATATATTTAAAAAAAATATTATTTAAATATGATCCAGTAAAAGAAAATAATATTATCATGATAGATGCATAAATTACGTTCAATTCGTCAAAATCATATATTATTTTTATACATAAAAAAATTCCAAAAAACAATGAACCATAAAAAAGGGCTTTGGTTGAACTAATTAATAATGTTTCATTGCTAATAATAGAAGATTGAGAAATAATATTTATAATATATGTCCCTGATACTGTTGTAAAAAATATAAATAATAGATATGAAAAAGATATTATATTATTTATAAAATCTTCTTTTTTAAGTATTTTATTAATAAGTTCATCTAATGTTTTATTACTTTGATAAATTGGTTTTATTTGTCTAACAGTCTTAATCGGTTTTGTTGGCCGAAAATTTGGAATTGGTTTTATTGGTGTAACAGGCTTAATCGGTTTTGTTGGCTGAAAATTTCTAATTGGTTTTATTGGTTTAACAGGCTTAATCGGAATTGGTTTTATTGGTTTAACAGGCTGTTGAGGTTTTATTGCCCCAAAAGTTTGTTTCTTCTTTTTATAAAAAGGCTTTGATATATCACTAAGAACCTTTGAGATGCCAATTGATTTACTTTTTACTAATTGTTCTAATGGTATTAAGTTATTAAGATTATTTTGTAAACAAAACTCTTTTAAATTTTTTGTAAGATTTTGTACATTTGCAGATAATGCATTTAAAATATTAAATGCTTTTGAATTATCAGGATCAATGTAATCATGTTTGGTAAATATAAAGCCTTCAGCTTTTGATGACTTAAATATCTTCCATAAATCAGGTTTTTCAGCAAAGCTTAGAATCGATAAATATATTACAAGTTCAGAAAAATAATCTACTTTCTCATTAGTTTTTCTTTTATTAGACGATGAAATACGAATAGGATGCTGATATGATGGAAGACCAACGATTTGGTCAAGAAATCCTGATAGAGATGGAACATACATACTATCATAGTCAATAAGTTTCATTTGCAGTCTTCTATTTGTATAATTAACTATTATATTTCCATCCTGCAAGTCACCATGCGAAATGTTACAATTATGAAGATCTTTAACCATTTTAAGAAAAAGGTCAGCAGACTCTTTAAGCATCTGTGGATTATATAAATTGTTTTCAATAAAATCTTTTAATGTTTCACCCGCTGCCCATTCCATACGAATTATAGGATATATATTACCTTTTATGACTATTCCTTTATCAACATAATCAAATTCAACAAAATATTGAAGTGATTTTGTTTTTAAAAAGTTGGAAATTTCTTTATATCTGGTTTTAGCATCTTCAACATTTGCAATCCATCCTCTTAAAGCATATGTTTTACTTCCAACTTCAATTGGAAATACCCGAGAATAGCCACCTGAATATAATTCCAATCCCAATTTTGTTTTTCTAGGTATTCCACCCTTTAATACAGGATCACGTACTGAACAATTTAAATTATGAACAGCATTTACAAAATCAGTTGTTAGTGGATATTTATTCATGGTATATTATTTGATATTTATTAATTTTCGTGGTTTTTGACTAATTATTACTTTTTATAAAACAATTTAACCTAATTTTAAACCAAATGTTATTTCTATTGTCTAAACGTTCATCAATTTTTGAAAAATAACTGCCTTTTTGTAGAGTAAGAACAACCATCCCTTTTGAAAATGACAATTCTTTTCTGGTATTTACATTTTCTTTGATATATATTTTATTATCAATTTCATTAGTAAAAGTTTTGAAATTCCATTCTTTTATTACCCATAAGTCAAGCTGAATTTGTTTAAATATATCAGAGGATGTTGGATTAGAAAATAAAATCCCATTTACATTATTTTTAATTTTTGAAATAAGCTTGTAGTTTTCATCATAAAGGGCAGTACCTTTTTTTAACAAAATATCAGTTTGGTTAATAATAGATGGTGATGATACATTTTTGTTGGGTTTTGTAATTGATTTATTTATAAAATCAGGTTCTTTTTTAGTTAAATCTTCTTGAATTGATCTTTCTAAAATTATTGTATCAATTTTCTCATTGGTGTTATTCAATATTTTATATAGATTCGTTGATAACGCATTTAAATTTCTACATTCCTTGAAAATGAATGAATTAAAAGGTATTGATATGCAAAAATAAATAAAAAAAATAATATTAAAAAAAGAAAGACTTTTTATTTTATTCTCAAGTTCTATAAATTTATTTTTTACTTCTTCTCCAATTAATTTTTGCTCAGTAGTTTCATTATTATTATTTTCAATATAATATTTTTTATTTGATATTATATTTCTATTTTCTGATTCATCATTTTTTTTTTCTGATTCAGAACTTATAATAAACGATTCAACGTTTATGATTACTAATACAACATCATCATTTTCAAGAGGTTTTTCATTATTTCTAGCATTTTTTATAAATGTTTTAAAGTCATCCTCTGTCTCTATTGAGAAAATTAAATCACTTACAGATTGTAATGATTCCTGACTTTCTTCTTTATGTTTTAATATCCAATTAGCCATTGCATCACTAGTTAGAATAAAACAATCGCCAGTTTTTACAGGTATTTCAATAAATTCAGGTGTAAAATTATTATCTTTTTTATAACTTGCAAAATAATTGGGATAACTATCAAATTCATCAGACTTTTTTAATAAATAACTTTCATAATTTTCATTCACATGAAATAAACAACTATCACCAACAATCATTGCATTTAATATAAAATTATTCAATGCTTCGATAAACTCTATACCAACAAATGTAGCAACAGCAGATTCTTTTTTATAGTAACGATTTTTTATTAAATACAGGGTTTCAGGTTTAATTATCAGTTGGATTTCTTTTTTCCATTGTTCTTGAGGAGTATTTAGCCAATCTTCCCATTTTTTTTTAATAAATAGCATTTTATTTTGTTCATCTTCATTGTTACAAAAATACTCTACAAGACAATTAGCCCACTGATATGGAAAAAAAGATCTTGATGCTCCATCTGAGATTGCATATCTATTAGATTCAGAATTATATGCAAAAGAATCCTGGCAGTCGTCAATATTTTCGCCTTTTTTATTAATTCGAAATGCTTTGCTCTTAATTTTTAATTGTTTTTTATTCATAATATTATCTGTTATCCATTTAATTTATAAAAAAGAATTAAGTCATTCATTTTTTATTATTTTTGTAATTTCAATAATTAATAATGCAACATCATCATTTACCAGTCGATTATCTTTTAAACTTCTCATTTCTTCAATTTTATTTTCATTGATTTTTAATAATAAATCTAAAGGAAATATTTGGTTTGTTTCATAATAATTCATCACCCAACAAGAAAGTGCATCGGTTGCAATAACAAATACATCTCCTAAATTGCTATAACCTTCAATAAATTCTGGTTCAAACTGGTTATTATCTTTTTCATAAGATGCAAAATATTCAGGATAAGAATTAAACTGATCAGATTTTTTTATTGGATACATTTCTAATGATTGATCTCTTTTAATATGGAACAGGCATGTGTCACCAATAGCGATTGCAACCCATTTAAGCTTTTTATCGCTAATAAAAAATTTCAAACCCAAAAATGTTGAAACAGCTGATTCTTTATTAAAAAATCTATTATTAAGATAATATTTATCATATTTTTTAATTAAAGCCTTAACTTTTTTTTCCCAACGTTTTTGTACCGGTTTCAACCATTTATTTAAATTTTTTTGTGTAAATAATAATTTTGTTTTTTTCTTCTTACAAAAATTTTTCACAAGATATTCTGCCCAAATAGAAGGAAAAAATGACCTTGTAGCACCATCAGCTACAGCATATAATTTTTCTTCTTCATTAAAATATATCTTATCAGCACAATCTTTTGCTGTTTCGCCTTTTTTGTGAAAAATAAATTTCAATTTTATTTCAGGTTTAACTATTTTCATTATTCATAAAAAAATATTAATGACAAAAGCCTTTGTAATCAAAAAACTATTTAAGGCTTTTGTCCTGAATTAAGATTAACGCATTGCGCCTAATGAACCGAAATTTAGAAGCGATATCATAGTTTCAGCTTTTGCATTAAATACAAAACCTCTTGCATCTGGTTGTGGCGAAAAACCAGCGTTTTTTGCTGCTTGAAATAGGGTTTCAGGCAGCACACTTGAGATATCAAATAAAAATTTTGCATATTGGTCATAAAGACCTGCGTCATTATTTGGTAAACTAATTTCACCGGCTGCTGCATTTGAAATATGAGCATTTAATATTAAAGTATTACCATCAGATGTTGATAAGCCCATCAATCTATTTGCGGCATCCTTTGTTTCATCAGGGTGATTTGGTTCACCATCTGTTATATTAATAATAACAGGTGGGAAATTATCAGGATTATTGCTTATCCATTCTTCTGCTATTTGATAAGCTGCATCAAAGGCTTGATGCATTGGTGTACCATTATTAGCTTCTGGATTGATCCAGATTGGCATTTCTTCAGGAACTTCTATAAGACCGCCAGCTTCATCTAATTGTTTTTTAACGATTTTCTTTAATTCTTTTGGATTTTCAACTATTTCAGAAATATGACCATTAACCAAAGCTTCTACTTTTTCACCATAGCCGATTACAGCCAAATAACACCTATCTTTAGTAATATGCCCACTTTGACATGCAAGTCCAACTTCATGAATTACTCTATTTACAGCAGATGCTGCAATATCTTTTTTCTGTCCAGTCCCATAAGGGTCTGTCATAGAATAGGATTGATCTACCATGATAATTATCAAACCTGGATTTGATGCTCCAATAGGAACGTTGCTATATGACATAATTTTCCTCCTTTTTATTTATTAATTAATACTATTAAGCAGTTTATCTATTCTTATTATTAAATGACTTATTTTTTTGGTTTATAAACATCGATTTATATAAAAATTGTTTACTAACAATAATATAATAAATAATACTAACTTTAATAATTAAATCAAATAGTTAAGCTTTGCTTCTTAATTCATGATTAACGCATTTTTCCAACTTTGCCAAAGTTTAAGAACCAAATTATTATTTTAGGATCTGCATTATGAACAAAGCATCTTGATTGTGGCTTTGGTGATAATCCACAATTTTTTGCAAACCCAAACATTGTTTTTGGAAATTCGCTTGAAATATCAAATAAAAATTTTGCATTTTGGTCATAAGAGCCTACATATTTATTTGGCAAAAAAATTTTATTATCCTCTGAATTAGAAATATATGCATTAAATATTAAAGTATTACCATCAGATGTTGACAAGCCCATTAATTTATTTGCAGCTTCCTTTGTTTCATTCGGAAAGTTTGGTTTACCATCAGTAATGTTAATAATCACAGGAGGAAAAAGATCAGGATTTTTATTTATCCATTCTTTTGCGATTTCATAAGCAGCATCAAAGGCAAGATGCATTGATGTTCCATTACTAGCATCTGAATTAATCCAGATTGGCCTTTCTTCACAAATTTCTTCTTCTAAACCACCAGATACATTTAAAACTTTTATTTTGATATGTTTGAATTGTTTTGGATTTTCAGCAATTTCAGAAATATACCCATTAACAAGAACCTTTACACTTTCACTATAACCAATTACAGATAAATAACAGTAATCTTTAATACTATCTCTAGGTAGACAGCGCAATATCAATTCAAAAATTACTCTATTTACAGCAGATGCTGCAATATCTTTTTTCTGTCCAGTCCCATAAGGTGCTGTCATAGAATTGGATTGATCTATCATTACAATAAACAACCCTGGATTTGAAATTCCAAAAGGTACGTTACAATAAGTCATAATTTCCTTTCTTAAATTATTCTTTTAATAAATAATTATTCTTTAATAGTCTTCATTTGTATAAGCATCAAGGGCTTCAATTATTAACCATTTACTCGGATATAACATTCGAATATCTGACAAAAAAATATTTACCACCTTATTTTATATGTTTGAATTAGTCTCTTAAACATATTTATCTATTTTCATTGAAATATGACATGCATGACATACTTAATTTGAAACTATTGCACGTATACTAAAAGATGATTGTCAGATATTTATTTCCAATAAATATCACAAATTTTTAAGTATCAACATTTTCGGTACGTGCAAATAATTGGTTCAGATAAATATCTCCTAATTATTAACCCTAAAAGAGTAAAAAAGCATATTGATGCATAAAAAATGCCTGCACCAATACCATTTTGAACTATAAAAATATACCAATTATTTATTAAAAAATATTTCAAATTTTCACCTAACGAAGCTCCAATAAAAACAAAAATTGAAAAATATAGTACTTGTGCAGCATTTATTCGTAAAAATGTTTGATTAAGTGAATATAACAAACTAAAAAATAAAAAACCAAAAAATATACCTGCGGAGCCTCCCTGATTCATTATAACTAATTTAAGAGAATCTTTTAAATAATCTCTAATAATATCACCCAAAAATGCACCACACATAATTATCATCAAAATATAAAAACTTTCTAATAATTCTTTTTTTTTTAATTCCTTTTTAGTAAAAAGCATAATAATTCTACCCATAATTAATCCAAAAGCAATACTACCATATAGAATAGATAAAGAAAAACCAAAACTTATAAAAAAATTATATAAATCAATACGTAATAATTCAATAAAGCTCGCTGAGCAAAAACAGCATATGCTAAGGAGTACAGTATTAATAAAAATTTCTGTTTTAGTAATCGATTTTATATTAAATATGTTCTTAAAAGATAGAACAATACAAATATATAAAAAGCTGTGAAATATTGCAGTTCCATAACCATATCTTAAAATTTCATTTTTTTCTACTAAAGTCATAAGCATTACAAAAAAAATCCCTGAAGAAGCTGCGATAAAAATATAAAGAACAGTTTTTAAACTACTGAGTGATATTTCATGAACTGTTTCATCAGTCTTCAAAATAACAATATCCTTTGAAATTTTTTTTCTTATTAAAACACTGAATAAAATCATAAACATAATAACACAACTTCGAAATCCAAAAAATACATCCTGAGATAATGGATAATTAGTTAAGCTGCAAATAGCTCTTTCAGTTTGAATACAAATAAAACAACCAGATATTAAAAATAAAATAAAATAAAATACTTGAGCTATATTTATTTCAATAAATTGTTTACTAACCATTAATATTATAAATGATATCAAACCGCCATATATAAATAATAATTTTATATCAAAGATGAGCTTATGGAAAAATAGTTCACAAGGCAACATGCTTAAAATTATTATTAGAAATATATTTAATATATATTTATTTGGTAGATCAACATTATAATGAATTTTAAAAAAAACAAAAATAATTAAACCAATAATTGTAAATGATATTGTTTGATATAAAAAACCATCAAAAAATTTATTTGTTACAAGGTAAGAAATAAATGAAATTATAAAAAATGAAATAAAAAAATATAAATCTCTTTTAATACTAAAAAAAATGCTTTTAGTATTAGTTAAATTTGATGAATAAATTATTCCTAAACTTGCTAATGAGATAAACATACTATTTCCAATTAACTTAAAATAAATACTATCTCGTGATGTAAACCAGAGTAAAAAGATGATTAACCCTGCTATTAGTGATAAATTTATAAAATTTGTTAAATAATTATGGATTTCATTTGGTCCAATTTTTTTACTTTGATCAATTGAATTAATAAGCTTATTTTTTTTATCAATATTAACATTACATAAAGTTAGATTATCGGATTCTTCTTTATGGTCATTTTTTAATTCAAATTTTAATGGCTGACTGATATTTTTAGCTATATTTTTATTATCTGCATGCTCGTTTTCATTTATTAAATTTTCTAATGGAAGAATTTTTGCAATATTGTTTTCATTACAATAATCCTTTAGTACTGCTGCAAGATATTTAATTTTTTCATCAATATTATCCAATTCATAAAAAATTATTGCACTTGAAGGGGCATTAAAATCATTTTCAGTAAAAATTAACGCATCTGTATTATATAAATTGAATCTATCCCAATATTCAGGTTTCTTTGCAAGACAACATAATGATAAATAAATAACTAATTCAGAAAAATAAAACAAGTTGATTAAGCTGAGGCTGCTTTTAGCGTCTGATAAATATTTATTACTGTAAGGTGGAAAAAGGTCTGGATGAAAGTTATTAATTGATATTTCAGGTGATTTTATCTCAGGAATATAAATATTTTTAACATCATATACTTTTATTTTAAGAGTTTCGCTTTGATAAATTTTAATATTTGGCAGTAGATTTAAATGAAAAATTTTTGCTCTATGAAAATCAATAATCATTTTCATAAACTCATCTGCTAAATTTTTGATAAGTTCTGGTTTATATAAATTCTCTTTTAAAAATTCTTTAAGAGAAGACGTCTTAACATCTTCATCAACTCTCCCTGTCGTAAAATAATTTATATTATGAAATTTTAAATATTTGCTGACTGACATAAACTAATTTTCTTTAATTCTTATTAATTCAATAATTTTTTTATACGATATAAAGCCTTTTTGCAATCTTTACTTTTACAACACCAGCTTGATTTTTTTGATAGTAATATTTTTGCAAATTTATTTTTTACTGATTGGTCTTCAAAAAATGATATTGCAAAGTAGATCAGCTTCATATAAATGTTTGATAATTTTTCTTTATATTTATAATCACCTGACATATCCATTACATTATCAACTCTTTGAATAAGTTCATACATATGAATTTCTTGTTCACTAATAGATTTTGACTTAATACTTCTTACTATTATTTGATTTATTCTATATATCTGTTGTTTCATCAAATTATCATCATTTTCAAATAAATTTAACTGTCCAGACGATAAAATATCTATTAACTTTGAATTAATAATTGATTCAAGTTTAGATGAATACGCAAATCTTTTAGCATTATAATAATTTTCAACAGCATCAATAACTTTTTGCTCTTTTAGGCGGTAGTCCCCAAAATACATCCAGTTCATAAAATGAAAGTAACGCTTATGGTTTTTAAAGTTAATTTTATTCAAATTTTTTTGAATATTGTTGAACCAAGCATTCTCTATTAATGATTCAATCAATGTTTTTAAGCTCAAAATGTCATTACTATTTGCATATTCTTGAGCCATCATTTCTATAGCTTCATAAAAAGATTCTGCTAATATTTTGTCTTGTAAATTATTAAATAATAGTTTTGCCTTTTCATAATTATGAACTTCAAAATAATTCCATCCTTCACTATTGAAATCAGTAGAATTATAACTTATAAAATCATTAATATTTTTATTAATAGAAAGATTTTCTAATGGAGATTTATTAACATTTTTTTTAGATGAATAACTAATTGGCGCAAATTTTTCTTTGTTTCTTTTAGAAGAATAATTAAATGGTCCAAATTTTTGTTCATTATTTTCAAAAATATTTTTAAAATACTGTCTATTAAATTTCTTTTTTCCTTTTGATAAATCATTCAAAACTTTATCTATTTTTTCTTTTTCAGAATCTGTTTCAGCAAAAAATTTGGCTTGAGAAAAATGACTTTTTCCTTTTTCAATTTTTCCATAAATTAAAAATTGTTCGCCAATACATATTCTTAAAAAACTTCTGAGATGGTCTTTA
>Ga0272440_1001618_pt1 | contig 18257 bp, 12 predicted proteins | sample SSMMMBAug17_FD_192440 | JGI IMG/M metagenome (GOLD analysis project Ga0272440, IMG submission 192440) | Marine sediment archaeal communities from Little Sippewissett salt marsh, Falmouth, MA, United States - SSM-MMB-Aug17 | ecosystem: Environmental > Aquatic > Marine > Wetlands > Sediment ...
AAAAAGTAAGTTCGTGTAGAGACGTAGCATGCTACGTCTCTACAGTACATATTACAATATAAGTAAGCAGACATAAATTTTCGAGTATATCGTAGTAAATTATAACATGCTTTGGATAATTTCTTAACCCTGAAAGGGCGTTAAATAACAGCTCAGGGCAACGCCCTGGGTTAAAGATTGATCAGAATATAAGCCCTGAAAGGGCGACACATAAAACATAGATGTGACGCCCTTTCAGGGCTAAAAAAAATTATGCACCATTACCCAGGGCTTTGCCCTGGGCTGGTATTTAACGCCCTTTCAGGGTTAGAGCGTCAGTATCCCAAATCATGTTATAATTTACTACGATATGTCCGAAAATTTTTGTCCGCTTACTTAATATAGCATGTTATATCAAGAATTAAAGGTCATGTCCCCGCTATCCAGTCTATTTTTTTGACAATCAATAATAATCACACAATTTTGCCCGCCAAATCCAAAATTTTCTAATAATAATTTGCGATATGAATATTTTTTAGGAGATCGAACAAAATTAACTGTTGAATGACAAGGATTATATAAATTTCGTATCTCAGGGATGTAGTTATATTTGATGCAAGCCAGGCATAGCGATAACTCAGCCGCACCACAAGCGGCTGATAAATGTCCAATCCAGGATTTCAGGGCTATCACATGTGCTGACTCGCCAAATACACAATCAATGAGATCTGCTTCAACCCTGTCGTTTTGAACTGTTCCTGTTCCATGTGAAGCTATTACATCAATATCTTTTGGATTTAAATTGGCCTCTTGCAGCGATCGCATGACAGCCTCCTGAGCATAGATTCCTTTTGGATGAGGATCTGTCATACGATAGCCATCAATTGAAACGCCAAATCCCAGGATTTCCGCATGAATATCAGCATTACGCTTCATGGCATGTTGCTTTTCTTCAAGCATAAAAAAAGCAGCCCCTTCTCCAGGTACAAAGCCTTTTCTGTTGTGATCAAATGGGCGACTGGCATGATCAGGATGATCGTCACCCACATAAATGGATCGAGCTTTTTTATAGGCCATCATCGCACCACTGTTTAAACGAGAATCTCCACCACCAGCAAGAGCAATATCAAGATATCCATCTTTAATTTTTCGGTATGCCTCTCCTATGGCTTGAAGTGATGCAGCACAAGCAGTGCCGAAAGTTATACATTCTCCATGTATACCTGCTAATTGCGAAATCACTGAAGCCGCAGTATTTGGCAAAAATTTTAACATCCATAATGCCTGAATTTTTTGCCAGTCTGCACGATGATTCTTGATTTCTGGAAATTCATTTTCAATATCCAAATTTGGACCTGCTCCAGTGTATAATCCAGCTTTGTTTAATGCATCATCGTCTAAGCATGAATTTTTTATTGCAGTCATTGCAGCAGCAACAGCCAACGATGCGCCTCTATTTAAATAGCGCTTGTTTTTGAATCTGCCTGTATAATCATTCAGGTCAAAGTCTTTTATAGCGCAAATAACACAGTCTGAATTAAAATATTCAAAGCCTGTCATTCCTTTTTTTAATGATGAAATCATTTGATGAGCAGATGAGCCTGCGGATGTTATTGCTCCAATTCCAGTGATGACAACCTGACGAGATGACATGAAATTTCCTTTTATATTTCTGCATACAATTCTGAAAAATTTTTTTTGGGTGGCGATGGCGGGCTTTCATCGGGAAATCCTGCTGTAATAAAGCATTTAAGGTTGATATGTGAAAATTCAGGCATTTTTTTTATATCTGGCACAAAAACCAGAGGCGCAGTTAGAATACAGGTGCCCAAACCTAATTCAGCGGCTTTTAAGAGAAAAAAATTGACAGACAGTCCAACGCAAATATCCATATAAGCATCGCTATGATGATGCTGATCGGCCAGACCTGCATGAACAAGGCGATCAAAAAAACTCTTATCATTCGTATTTTCAGTGCCTACTGCAAATAACCAGGGAGCATCTATCATAAAAGCAGAAAACCGGTAATAGGACTGAATTAAATTTTTAATTTTTTTTGAAATACCAAGTAGTTGCTGGCGAGCTATCAGATGCTCTTTTGATGAAATCAAAGCCTTATGGATCAATTGTTTTTTGTTTTCTGATGAAATCTTAACAAAACGAACAGGTTGCCGGTTTGAGGGTGATGGTGCCTGTGCCGCACTCATGATTAAGGACTCGATCCATTCATCAGGAGGTCGATCAGGTTTGTATTGTCGAATACTTCTTCTCGAATAAATCAATTGATCTAAAGTTGACATCTGTTGGTTATTTTCTAATGGAAACATAATGAATTAAATCTTTAACTTTTAATACTGGTCCCTTGTCAACATCACCCATAATTTCTTCAATGCGATTTTCTGTAAGAAAGGGATACTTTGTTTTCACGTAAGTTGATGGATGACTGTTTTTCTCATCAGCTTCTTCCAGATAAAAACGCAGTTGTCTTAAAAACAAATCATCTTCAATGACATCAATGGAAAATTGTTGGTTGATATTAACAGCCAATTCCAAAAGATCAATGGATTCTGCATCCAAATCACGAATTAAATACGTTTCAGGCGTAATATCAGATAAATCAATATCTAATATATCACAAAGCATTTCTTTTATTTTCTTTTCAATATTCATTTTATTTTCCAGCAGTTAACCCACGATCCATAACCAGTTCTGTGGCATTAAAACCTTCAGCACTATCAGAAAGCAAAAAAAGAATGGTTTCTGTGATGTGTTTTAATGTCAAACGTTTATTTTTTAATGTATCATCCAGGCTTTGGGCCAAATAATCCCGACCTCTTCCAGCTTCCACATAACCCGCTCTTAAAGAAACTGTTGTTACGCCTCGATCACCTAATTCCAAACCAATATTGCGGTATAAAGATTCTGCGGCTTTTTTGGATGAAGCATAAAATCCCTGGCCAGGATTTGGTCTGAGCGCAGCGGTTGATGATACATAGACCATTCGCCCCTTTCGTCGAACAAGCATGGCTCGTGATATTTTTTTTAGTAATACAGCGCGAAAGGCAACATATTGTAAATAATAATCATAAACCTCTTTATGGCAAGAACCAGCAATCAGACTTTCATAATTACCCTGAACAAAATCAATCATATAATCCAATGTATTGTAAATTTTTTTCGGAATCATTTCAATTGTTTCAGGATCTGAGAAATCAAGTATGAGCGTCCTGTATCGACCTTCAAAAGCTGCTCCCATATCATGTTGAATTTGTTTTAAAGCGGTTGTATTTCTTCCTGTCATGGTTGGATATAGTCCCATTTCAATCAATTTTTGAGCCAGACAGATCCCCATTTCACAATTTCCACCAACAATGAGTGCATTCTCTCCAAAAAAATCACGATGCATATGTTATCACACCTTTTGCTTTTAAGCTGTTAGCTTGAAATAACTGACATTTTATTTGTGTATCTGTCATTTCAATCGAATAATTACAGATTCCTGGGGTTGTAAACCCTTTAAATGTAAACGTTTTAATAACAAGCATTTCAGGATTATCTTTCATCTCTTTGATGGTCTGTAAGAAACGACCAACCAGTAAACTACCTGGAACTACTGGGAAAGAAGGAAAATGAGATTGATAAATCGGATCGTCAGGATCAAAAAAAAAAGAACCATTCACTATTGTTTGATTGCTCATATGATCGTCAGGCCAGATGTTTTAATCATTTCTATATCAGTTTCAATGTTTCGTCCCAGGGTTGTCAGATAATTGCCAATCATCAATCCATTGGCACCCGCTAAAAACAACCGATGTTGTTCAGTCTTTAAGGTTGTTTCACGTCCCCCACAAATAACAATATCTTTTTTGGGATGAATGAGTCGAAAAAGCGAAATACATTTTAACGCTTCAAAAGGCGATAGAATTGGCTGTTTTTCTAAGGCAGTCCCTGGTATGGGATTCAAAAAATTAATTGGAATGGAATCCACATTCAGTTTTTTTAATGAAAAAGCCAATTCAACACGCTGTTGCCAGTTTTCCCCCAGTCCCATGATACCGCCACTGCAAATTTTTAATCCTGCTTCCCTGGCAATGGTGATTGTATTAATGTCATCATTGTAATCATGTGTGCTACAGATGTGATGAAAAAAACTTCGCGCAGTCTCAAGGTTATGATGGCAGTAAGTCACACCACTTTGTTTTAATTGTATGGCCATTGATGGTGTGAGGGTTCCAATAGATGTGCAAAGAATCAGGTCGGTTCTCTCTTTAATTTTGGTTACTGCCTTACAAATAATATCTATTTCCTGCTGGTTCAGCATAAAACCACTGGTAACGATAGAAAATCGGCTTGCTCCTGAATCAGCCAATTGAATGGCTTTTTGAGTAATCTGTTGCTCTTCAATCAATGGATATGTTTCAGCACCGGTTTCATAATGGATGGATTGAGCACAAAATGCACAATCCTGGCTGCAAAATCCAGATTTTGCGTTGATAATCCCACAGGTAAAGACTGTATTTTTCTTAAAACTATTTCGTAAATCATTGGCCTGAGATATCAACTCTTTTACATTGTCATTCAATTGAGCAATAGAAATCGCAAGATCGTAAGTTATTCCATTGTCATTAAGGTCTGTTGAATAGAGTTCTTGAAATTTGCTGTTATTGTTGTACATTATTTATTTCTTTCAATACAGACATTTTTATGCGATTATTAAAAATTAAAAATAACATGTTAACGTTATTGGATCAAATAAAATTTAAATGCTCTAAAATAACTTAGGAACACCATATGAATCAGCCAGACAAATCTTTATATATCAATGTTGCACTTGCTGTTCCCATCCATCAGACCTACACATATGAAGTATCTGAAACATTTATTTCTCATTGTCCGGTAGGTGTTAGGGTTATGGTACCATTTGGCCATCAAACCCTTTCTGGATTCGTTATTGAGATAATAACACCAGAAGAAATTGATAGGATCAAATGCATATTAGATGTTCTGGATGACACCCCTTTGTTTTATCCAGATATGGTGCCTTTATTTAAATGGATGGCAGACTATTATTTTTATCCCATAGGACAGGTTGTGAAAAGTTGTCTTCCTGATGGTCTATCTGTGATGGCATCCAATGTTGCCACTATAACAGAATCAGGTCGGCAGAGGCTTTTGGAAAATTCAGTCAATCCAGTTGAAAAAGATGTATTAGACTACTTGAGTAAAAACGCTCAACCTTTAAAAAATATTAGAAAACATTTTAACAATAAAATTCCTGTTTCATGTATAAGACGTCTTGAACGTTATCAGTATATCAATATCACAAAAAAAGAAATCCGAGGATCGGCAGCCCCTAAACGCATTCGCTACATTCGCCCGATTTCTGGAAAAGATAACAAAGAAGACTTAACCAAACGCCAGCAACAGTTATTAGATGTGATTACCCAAAAAAATGAGATATCGATTGAGTTAATACGTAAGGAAGGGTTTTCATCTCAATTGGTCAATACCTTACAAAAAAAAAATTGTATTGAATGTTTTGAAAAAGAATTTTATCGTGATCCTTTTGGTGAAACCATTTCCCCTGACAAATCAATACCAATTCCTACCGGCGATCAAGCAAAATCGATTGAAACCATTAGAAAACAGATTGGTAAACATTTTTGTGTGTTTTTGCTCTATGGCGTTACTGGAAGTGGCAAAACTGAAGTCTACATGCGTGCAACAGATATTGCATTATCGCAAAATTTCACTGCTTTAATTCTGGTACCTGAAATTGCATTAATCACACAGGTTGAACGTCAGTTTCGTGCTCGTTTTGGAGATTGTGTGGCTGTGCTTCACAGCAGTCTATCTAATGGTGAACGATTTGATCAATGGATGAGAATTGTTCGTAAACAGGCATCTATTGTGATTGGCGCAAGATCAGCAGTCTTTGCCCCGCTTGAAAATATTGGTGTCATTATTGTAGATGAAGAACACGACGCTTCTTATAAGCAGAGCAGTCAGTTTCGCTATAATGGTCGAGATGTTGCTGCAATGAGAGGAAAAATGGCCGATTGTGTTGTAATACTGGGATCAGCAACGCCTTCAATACAAAATTACTATCATGCGGTTCAACAAAAATACCATATTCTAAAATTACCGAAACGCATACAAGACCGGCCAATGCCTGATATTTATGTAATAGACTTCAAAAAAAATCTTGGCATAAAAGGGGTTCGAAGGTTTATTACGCCTCAACTTGAATTGGCCTTAAAGGAAACTCTGGACAAAAAGGAACAAAGCTTATTGTTTTTGAATCGTCGCGGATTTGCCACATTTCCGGTTTGTGCCCAATGTGGAGAAACATTGATGTGCAAAAATTGTGATATTGCCATGATTTTTCATAAAAATGTTCGCGCTTACAAATGTCATTATTGTGGATACACAAGACCACATAATGCGCAATGCCAAAATTGTTCATCATCAAATATCAAGCAACTGGGCTATGGCACTCAACGCCTTGAACAGGACGTTCAGGCATTATTTCCAGAAGCGCGTGTCGCCCGAATGGATCAGGATACCACTCGTAAAAAAGGAATGACGATTCAATTGTTAAAACAACTGAGAGATCATCAGATTGACATTCTTGTGGGCACACAAATGATTGTTAAAGGTCATGATTTCCCAAATATTACAATGGTTGGAATTATTTGTGCAGATTTATCTCTAAATTTCCCTGATTTTAGATCAGGCGAGCTAACCTATCAATTATTAGCACAGGTCTCCGGTCGTGCTGGACGTGGAGAAAAGCCTGGAAGAGTGATTTTGCAAACATATAACCCCAATCATTTTATTATTCAAACAGCCAAACAACAAAATTACGAATTGTTTTTTGATCATGAAATTCAATTTAGAAAAAATCTTAATTATCCGCCATTTGCTCGATTAATTCAACTGATCATTTCCGGAAAAGACCCTGATGCCACAGCAAATTATGCACGTGTTGTCGGTCAATATTGCCAGAGTGTCAAATTGTCATCCAAGGCTTTTTCGCATACCATTGATATATTAGGCCCGGTTATCGCTCCTGTTTCCAGAATAGCCAATTATTATCGATGGCAAATGTTGATCAAGAGTATGTATTTAAAATCGTTGCACCATTTTTTTTATTATGTCAAACAGGGCCTTGATAAAAATGTTGATCGTAAAGGGGTGAAACTTTATGTGGATGTGGATCCTGTTGTGATGTCTTGATATATTAAAAAATAAATTATTTCTTTCGCACTTATTTTTTTGAGTTTTACAATGATTGAACACAAACAAATTGATGATTCAATCTTTGAATTTCCTGGCGCAGATCATTAACGTTGTCTATAATTTCCAGCCAATAATAATATAGAAGGTAACAAAATCAAGTCACAAATTAAAGCTGACAGCATTGATATGCCAATTAACAGTCCAAAAAATATAACTGATTTCACACTGGCAAATAGCATAATCAAATATCCGGCAATGAGCAATAAACTTGTGGTTATAATAGCTTTTCCGGAAGTTTTTAAAGTTATTTCAATGGCTTGATGAATATTTTTTCCGCCTTGCTTTTGCATGTTATACATAAAAATAAAATGAATGGAATCATCAACTGATATACCTATGGCAATAGCTGCAATAGTCACAGTTGCGATATCCAGATTGATTCCAGTAATTCCCATAAAACCCAGTGTTAAGACGATGGGTAGTAAATTGGGAATAATGCCAGTTAAAACCACTGAAAAGGAACGAAAAAGAATGCCTATAATCAAAAAAATTACCACAAATGCAATTAAAAAACTCCTTACCTGGCTTTGCATGATATAATCCATCATTTTCACATACAGAGGGATATAACCACCATAGGTTATTTCAACAGAATCATGAAAAACTGATTTTATTTTAGAGCTAACAAAATTAATCTTTTTTTCCATTTCTTTACTGCTTTCCATTGGAATTCTGATGGTCAGTCGGGTTTCTTTATACATGCTATCCACAAAGTATGTAATATCATTATCACTGTCCATTTCATATAACAACAACTCCTGCGCTACTGCCTGCCTTGTGTCTGGTATTTTATAGGATTGTTCTGTATTATCAGTTAAAACCCTGTTAAGTTGTTTGACAATATCTGCGATTGATGTTGATTTTGCCAGATCAGGTTCTTTGTCCAGTTGCTTTTGAAGCAATGACAATTTCTTTAGAAAATCAGGATTTTTAACACCGCCATCAGCATTTTTAGGCGACAGTCGAACCTCCAGGGGAACATAATACCCATAATCTTTTTCAAAAAAATAGGAATCCTTTTTAACTTCATTGCTGTCTAATAGAAAATTCATGCTGAATGTATCAATTTCCAGTCTGAGCATTCCCAGAATACTGATAATAATCAGACAGAAACCAAGTAATACAATTTGTTTGTAATATTTTTGATCCAGATGATTTATCTTGTCCATTATTTTATCTAAAAAATCGACTTTTACTGGAAATCGTTTTTGTCTGGTTTGATCTTGCTGTTGTCTGGCAAGTATCGCTGAACTAACGATCATTGATACAAAATAAGCTAAAAATACACCCAGAGATGCAAAAATGCCAAAATTTTTTAAAACTGCCATAGGACTGGAAACCAATGCTGAAAAGCCAATTCCTGTGGTTAATGTGGTAAACAGGCATGGAATGAGCACATATGAGAGCGTATTTCTCAGACGATTTTCTCCTGGCTGTGATTTATCGTAATGAGAAAATACATGGATAATATCTGCCAGACATAGGATAATGATTAATGTGGGAAGAATGGCTGAAAACATGTTAAAACTTTGTCCACACATTCCAAAAATACCTAAAAATATTAACGACGAAAAAATGATGGTCAAAGTTGCAACAAGGAGTATGGATAACTTTCTGAAAAATAAATACAAAGAAGATATTAAAATTAAATATGCAAGGCTGGAGAACAATGATGTATCCTTTAAACTGATTCTGTTCAATTCTTCATAAACAACGCCCATTCCTGCAAGTTTGTAAGTTAATCCTTTGAGTGCTTGTTTGACAAAAGCTATTATTTTCGGTCGCTCAGCATCCATATCCTGTCCTACAACAGGTTCAATTAACATCAGCACGGCTGTCTGATTTTTATTAAACAGCAGCTTTTCCCACAGCGGATTTGACATGAGTTTTTCTCTTAATGCTTCAGAACGAAATGAGACATCAGGCTTTTTGTTCACCATATCTTCAACAATTAAATCTACCCCTTTACTATCCATATATGGTGCTTTGGAAATAGAAATCACCCGATGAATTAGTTTAAATTCCTCCATTTTTTGAGAAATATGATAGATTTTACTCACAAAAGACTTCTCATATGGATTGCTTTGATCAGGTTTTATCCAGGCAATAATAACTTCATCATTACCATAAATATCCTTAAAATCATTATAATTTACCAATGCAGGGTCATTTTTTAAAAACCATACCTCCAGTGAATTATCAATTTTAATGTTTTTAAGAAAAAAACAAAGAAAAATAGTCAGTATCGTCATTCCGATGAGTAGATAATTTCTTTTTTCAATCAATAAAAATAGGGCTTTGTTAAGAAATTTATTCATTCCTTTATTCCTTTCGTTTGGCATAATAATTGCTTTTCAAGGTAAGCTAAACTGAATTTAAAATTTTTTTTATGATATGAATAATTTTTTTGACGTATAAAAATAATATATAATTACAGCAATAATCGTGCCTGCTATTCATAATTCTATTTAAAAGGATTATTATGAATCAAAATCGACATTTAATAAGAAAGTATTTTTTGTATTTTAAGGAAAGATTTCCAGTGGCAGGTGCTTTATTATATGCAGGTTCTCTTTTTTTTCTATCCTATCTTTCGGCAAGTCTTTTTGGTAATCCATCGCCTATATATCCAATCCAGGCATTATTTGGTTTGTTGATTATTTTTTTGACATTGCTTCATTTAAGAATATTCGATGAACATAAAGATTATGAAAAAGATAAATTGGCACATCCTGACAGGATGCTTAGCAAAGGATTGATTCAATTAAGTGATTTAAAAAAACTGTTGTATTGGGTTCTTTTTTTTGAAGCATGGATGAGTCTTTCTCTGGGGATTGTGTCACTATGGTTGTGGATGATCATCTTGATCTGGTCATATCTGATGTATGTGGAATTTTTTATGCCTGATTATCTCAATAAACATATGGGGCTATATCTGATCAGTCATCAATTGATTGTGCCTGTTATTTTTATATTTGGTTTGATACAACGAATAAATCCCCAAAATTTTATTGCTAATGACTCTATCCTTTTACTCATGCTTTGTATATCCACCATGTGCTCAACAATGACATATGAAATATCCAGAAAAACATGGTCTAAAGATAAAGAGCATGAATTTGCTGATTCATACACCAAATCATGGGGAATACCCAAAACAATTATCATCAATCAAATCGTTGCATTAATGTCATGTATCATCTTTTTGTATGTTTTTTATATAGCAAACTTATCTATCACTTTTTCAATTATCACATTACTGCTCTTCCTTGTTTTACTATCTTCTGAAATTTATTTTATGCTAAGTCCTGACAACAAAAAATCAAAAATTGTTGAGGCTTCAGGAATACTTTTTCTCATTGGCGGATTTATCAATGCTGGTGTTGGATTTTATTCAATATAATTAATGATTGTTTTTTGGAAGCATATTTTATTCTCATTTTTGAACCTGGATTACGCTGAAAAAGATGAATAAGATGAAAAAAACACTTTAAATTCATCTTCTTAATCCTTTTCAGCGTAATCCAGGTTCAAAAAATATTCAATAAACGACCTGCTCCCCCAATCCATTGTATACGCCCCTTGACTGGTAACAGAGCCGCGCGCATTAGCAAGCGAAATTGTGCTTAAACAACTATCAAGAGGTCGTATGAAATCAATTAAGATAAAGGATAAAACATGGCACAAATAGAAACCAATGCCCGATTTGACTTTATCAGGTATGCTAACTGCTGGGAAGATGCAGATATTTTACTTGAAGGATTATCTATTAAACCTGGAGACAAATGTCTTTCAATTTGTTCATCAGGTGATAATTCGCTATCAATGCTGGCTCATCAACCAGAGTTGGTCCTTGCTATCGATCTGAATCCTGCACAGATTGCCTGCCTGGAACTCAGAATCGCAGCGTTTAAAGTACTGGAATATGAAGAGTTACTTGCTTTTTTGGGGGTTGATGAACATTCAAACCGACAAAACACATATGAATTGATCAAATCTCATATGAGCAGTCAAAGCAAAGCTTTTTGGGATGCTCATCTTGCAAAAATCAAAAATGGTGTGATTTATGAAGGGAAATTTGAAAATTATTTTCGATTGTTTCGTTCCTATATCTTACCTTTAATGCACAGAAAAAAAACTGTTGATTTACTGGTTTCAAAAAAATCAATTGAAAAACAACTGATTTTTTATGAAAAAACTTGGAATAATATCAATTGGCGCCTGCTTTTTAAAGTGTTTTTTGGACGATTGGTCATGGGCCGGCTTGGAAGAGATCCGGAATTTTTCAAATATGTGGAAGATAATGTTGGAGAAAGTATTTTAAAAAGAACCCAGCATGCTTTCACGCTTATTCCAACATACACGAATCCTTATTTAAACTTTATCATGACCGGCCAGTTTAAACCACACGCACTTCCTTTTTATCTAAGACAAGATAATTTTTTGCCAATAAAAAACAATATCAATCAAATTAAATATCATTTGGGTAATATCCAATCCTGTAAAACACTCAACACAAAATTTGATGCTTTCAATCTGTCAGATATTTTTGAATACATGAATATGAATGAATTCAAAGAAGAATTAAACACGATTCTATCCATTGCTTCAAAAACAGCAAGAATAGCATACTGGAATATGCTCTCTGATCGAATAATCCCAGAGGATTTTTCGATCACAATGGACACAGACCTATCTGAAAAATTGTTTTTTAAAGACAAGGCCTGGTTTTACAAAAGATACATTATAGCCAATGTCAAATAATCTTTAACAAAAGGATATTTTTATGAAATTTTTAGAAAGACGTACATATGAACGATTCAATTTTTCAAAAAATTTCAAAGGCGTTTTAAACGCAGAGCTAAAAGATCAACACATCCAATTGATACTGAACGATATTTCAGAAGCTGGTCTTGGTGTTATTCTTGATGAATCAATGGATGCATTAATAGAGGAAGATCTCGAATTATTCAATGCTGAGTTATTTATCAATAATAAATTTCAAAAGAAGTTAAAACTGAAAATAAACAAAAAATTTAAATATCACCATAAGATCAAGTGTTTTATCGCTGCTGTTGATGAAAAATCAAGCTCTGCTTTATGGGAAATTATTTATAATTATCACTCCCCATATAGCATCAATGATGATGATTCAGATCAAAAAGCAGCTGTTACTGATCGAATTCCGGGAAGAGGTTTATACACCGAAGAAGCACGACTTGATCGACTTCAATATATCAGAGAAAAAACAGGTTCACGTCTTGAAAAAGTCGCTCAAAACATTTTTGATCCACAAAAACTTTCAGGCAATATTGAAGGTTTCATTGGTTCAGTTGAAATTCCGGTTGGCATTGCAGGACCATTGAAAATCAATGGTCAGGAAGCAAGAGGTGTTTTTTATGCACCAATGGCGACAACTGAAGGAGCATTGGTTGCGTCAGTTGTTAGAGGCGCAACAGCAATATCACGTAGCGGCGGCGCTACTGCCAGAGTTTTAGGACAGCGTATGATGAGAGTTCCCTTTTTTGTATTATCCAATATGCAATCAGCGCTATTTTTTTCAGCATGGATCAGGGAGCATTTTGAAGATATTAAAGACCAGACGAGGAAATATTCTAATCATGCGGAACTGATTGAATTATATCCTCAACTGATTGGTAAAACAGTTCATGTTCATTTTGTTTATAGAACCGGTGATGCTTCAGGTCAAAACATGACAACAACCTGTACATGGAATGCCTGTATGTGGATTCTCAGTAAAATGAAATATTTTAAAAATGTTCAAATTGAAAAATTTCTGATTGAAGGTAATTTATCCAATGATAAAAAAGTGACCTTTCAATCATTTATTAAAGGTCGAGGCATTCGTGTTATCAGCGAAATCTTTATTCCGGAAAATGTTTTAAATTCTGTACTAAAAGTCACATCAAAACAACTGGCCAGTTCATACCTGGCAGGGGTAAGCGGTGCGATTGAAGCGGGCATGATTGGTACCAATATTAATATTGCCAATGTTATTGCTGCTATTTTTACGTCAACAGGACAGGATATTGCCTGTGTTCACGAATCTTCAATCGGTCATTTTCATATTGAAGCTACTGGTACAGGGGTTTACGCCAGTATGATGTTGCCCAGTCTGGTTATTGGTTCGATCGGAGGTGGTACCTCTCTCACTCATCAAAGAGAATGCCTTGAAATGATGGATTGTTATGGGCCTGGAAAAAATCGAAAACTGGCAGAAATTATTGCGTCATTTTGCCTTGCATTGGATCTGTCAACCAATTCGGCTGTTGTTGGTGGACAATTTGCCGGAGCCCATGAACGTCTGGGCAGAAACAGACCGGTTAATCACATGAAAAAAGCTGATTTTACCCATGAATTAATGACTCAAATCATGCAGCAGACATTAGCTGATGAGCGTATTCAGGTTTTGGATTTTACCCCCATAAAAGACAAATCCTCTGGTACCAGTATTGTCACGCAACAAACATCAGGTAAAATTAATAAATTACTTGGCCTTTTTCCATACAATCTTTCTTATACATCAGGTGACTCAGAGATTCATACAGACGTTTTTCTCAAAATAAAACCTAATGACACAGAAGTCATTCATACGCTTAATTCAATCGGTTCCATTTGTGATCAACGCCTGGCTGATGAATTGAAAAAAGCAGATGGTAAAACAGGTTTTAAAGGCTGTCACATTCGTGAACTGGAAATTTACAAACAAACCGATGAGCGATTTACCAAATATATTCCTAAAATTTATGGCATTTATCAAAATGATGAGAGAGAAGCCTATATCATCATTATGGAACGTCTGAAAAATATGGTTTTGATGGATTCAGCAGATGATATTTCAGGATGGAAACCCGAGCATATTTATACTGCCATTGATGGGATCACAGAATTTCACAGTATTTGGTATGGTAAAGAAAATGAACTCAAAGAAAAATCGTGGATCGGTCATTATCCAAATACTGAACGAATGTTAGAACTATCCAGACTCTGGCAACTACTGGGGGTAAATCTTCAAGATGAATTTCCTGAATGGATTTCAGATTATGATTTAAACAGGTATCGTGAACGTGTCAAAAAAATTCCTGAATGGTGGGGTATTATTGAAGATATGCCTAAAACCTTAATTCACAATGATTTTAATCCCAGAAATATTGCCTTTCGAAAGACTGATGAAGGTCTTCGACTATGTGCGTACGATTGGGAACTGGCAACCATTCATTTACCTCAACATGATATTTGTGAATTACTGGCCTTTGTTTTATCTCCTAAAACAAACCGAGAAGAACTGCTTCATTATTCAGAATATCAGCGAAAAGCTCTTGAAAAAGCCTGTGGTATTTCAATCAATCAAAGTGATTGGTGGCAAGGTTTTAGAAGTTGTGTATGGGATTTAATGGTGAATCGTTTTGCGCTTTATGTTTTGGCCCATTCGGTTAAAGATTATAAATTCATGCTCAGACTGTTGGCCACTGCAAAACAAATGATTGAAATTATAGTGAAAGGATAATTATTGTGAGCCAAGCTTGTGACATATATAAAATTGATAAAGCCAATCATAAAGATTACCAACTTTTTCTGGATTTTCCTTTTGACATATATGATGACAAAAAACTGATGATCTATACACGAGAAAGAGTCATATCTATGATTAACGAAGCTGGTGACTTTGATCTTTTTCTGGCAAAATCCAAAAATGGTAATGTTCTTGGACGAATGGTAATGGGAATCAATCATGGTATCATTGATGAAACAGGGGTGCCTTATGCTTATATTGGATTGTTTGATGTTGTTGAAGATTATGATGTTTTTAAACAAATGATTGACTATGGAAAAGATTATTTTTCAAATAATGCTTATATCTTATTTCCTTTTTTTAAATCAACCTGGTATCCTTATCGATTTACATCAGAAGGTTTTGATTGTTTTAACTATTTTATGGAATATCCAGATAAAAAATATTATGCTGAATATACAAACAAATATGGTTTTGAATCAGAATACAAATATTTGGGTAGTATCACGTATGACATGGATGGTCTTATTTCAGATAATAAGTATTCATATCAAAAAGCCATGAAACATAATATTCAATTCAGAAATTTCGACAAATCAAGATCCACAGAAGATCTTAAAATCATTTATGAATTAACCACAAGAAACTACAACAATAAAACCAATTTATTTTATACAGCCATCACCTTTGATGAATTTAACAATTTATATAGAGGTATCATAAATATGCTGGATTCAGAATTTCTCACCATTGGGTTGAATGAAAAAGGTGATCCAATCAGCTATTGTTTCTCACCACCAGATTATACACCACTCATTTTAGGAACCAGTGATACGATTACAGGCTTTATTCCAAAAACAGTGGCTACTGATAAAGCATACCGGAAAATGGGGGTTGTTGGCGGTATGCTATATCTTCAATCCATTGAAGCTAAAAAAAGAAATTATACATATGCCATTGGTGGTTTTACTGATGAAAGACTGTTTACTCATGAACTCATGCCAGATGATCTGGAATGGAAAAAATATTCTTTATATAAATTAAAGATATAGGAAGGTTACTATGGATTTTATTTATCATGTCAATCAACATAAAGAGATTCCTGATGTTTATCAAATTGGTGGAAAAGCCAGAAACCTGGCCATACTGTCTCAAGATAATATTCAGGTACCTGAATGGTTTGTCTTAACAACTGCATGCTTTGAAAAATTTATGGGAGAACAACTTAAAAAAGTTGATGCCATTTTATCGGAAGAATGCAAGAGTGATGACGACGTTAAACAGATTGCTCAGCAGATCACTAAATTAATCCTATCCAAAAAATTTTCACCTTCTCTAAAAGAAATGATTGAAAAAGATATCAATATGATTGTTTCAAAGAACATAAATTCTTTTTTTTCAGTCAGATCATCTGCTGTTGATGAAGATTCCTCTGATTTTTCATTTGCAGGTCAATTGGATAGCTTTTTGTATATTAAGAATGATCATCATCTGTTTGAATCCATAAAAAAATGTTTTGCATCTGCATTTTCCGAACGAGTAATGCTTTACAGGTACACACAACATATTCCTTTTAAACAAATACGACCGGCTGTTATTATTCAAGAAATGATTTTTGGAGATATTTCTGGTGTGATGTTTACCGGCAATCCTTTGAACAATGATGTGGATCAGACCTTAATTAACAGTACTTATGGCATTGGTGAAGGTATTGTATCTGGTGAACTGGATGCTGACACATGGATTATTGATCATTATGATGACATTATCGAAGAAAAAATTGTCTCCAAAAAAGAAATGATCAGCTTTGATGCCCGGACTGGTTATGGTACCAAACAAATTCCAGTGGATCATATCAAAGCTGAAAAAGCATCCCTTCATCAATCTTCTGTTCTATCGTTAAAAAAAATTGGAGAACAAATAGAAAAAGTATTCGATCATGTCCCACAGGATATTGAATGGTGTGTAAAAGACGATACGTTTTATATTCTTCAGTCACGTCCTATCACAACATTGAGTCATATTAATAAAAAAGAACCTAAAACAATACTGGATAATTCAAATATTATCGAAAGCTATCCAGGTGTCACAAGTCCTTTTACATTTTCTTTTGCCAGTATGTGCTATAATACTGTTTATAGACAATTTTATTCGGCAATGGGTGTATCACAAGAACGAATCAATGAGCTGGCGTCATCATTTCGAACCTTGCTTTGCTATATTGATGGCAGAATTTATTATAATATCAACAGTTGGCATAAAACACTTCAACTGCTTCCAGGCTATAAATTAAACAGTGAGCTAATGGACAATATGATGGGTGTCAAAAATCCGACTAAAATTGATGAAGAAAAAAATTTGTCTTTTTTTGAAAAATTTCTGGTTGAAATTCCACGATTGCTGCAGGGCGTATATAATATATTGGGCAGTTTCCATGCTCTGGACAAAACAATGGAAGGCTTTATTGGCGTATTTGATCAGGTGACTATGCCTTATATGGATGAAAAATTTGAATCCTTTTCAAATGCAAGACTTTTAGAGATTTATGAGAATGAAATAGATCCCAAAGTATTAAACAACTGGAAAGCACCCATTATAAATGATCTTTATGTGATGATTTATTATGGCCTGCTGACCAAATTGATGAAAAAATTAGATATTGAAAATAATGATAGCATTCAAAATGATTTATTATGTGGTGAAGGTGAAATTGAAAGCACAAAGCCAACCATGGAAATAATTAAAATTTCAAATTGGATTAGAAATGACAAGGATTTAATGAATAAATTTCTTTCCAGCAGTGAATCGCAATTACAAAAAGAATTACTTGAATCAACCGATAGCAGATATTCAAGCATTCAACAAAAATTAAAACAATATATTTCCGAATATGGGTTCAGATGTATGGGAGAATTAAAGCTTGAAGAATCATCTTTAAAAGAAGATCCCACTTTTTTATTTACCATGCTTAAAAATTATTTAAAAAAAGACCCGGTTGATTTAAAAGAAATGGAAGAAAAAGAAAAAAATATCCGAAAATCGGCTGAATTCATAGTTTATACCAAAATATCTCCAACCTTAAAACCATTGTTTACCTATATTCTCAACAATGCCAGAAAGGCCATTAAAAACAGAGAAAAACTGAGATTTATGAGAACTAAAATATTTGGCATTATGAGAAGCATCATCAATGCAATGGGCCGCAATTTTTCAAATGATGGACTGATTGATCATCCCAAAGATATATTTTTTCTTCACTTTGATGAAATCATTCAATTGATCGAAGGACGATTTTTATGCGTTGAACATATTAAAGATATGATTAACATTCGAATAAAAGCCAACCAACAGTATCATCAAAAAGAGCCTGGAGAGCGGCTCTATTTTTATGGCGATATTTATAAAAGGAAAGCAGTAGAAATTTTAACTGATTACAGTATCG
>Ga0272440_1001619_pt1 | contig 18257 bp, 19 predicted proteins | sample SSMMMBAug17_FD_192440 | JGI IMG/M metagenome (GOLD analysis project Ga0272440, IMG submission 192440) | Marine sediment archaeal communities from Little Sippewissett salt marsh, Falmouth, MA, United States - SSM-MMB-Aug17 | ecosystem: Environmental > Aquatic > Marine > Wetlands > Sediment ...
AGGCCGCCGGGCAGAAGTGCCCGAAGCGGAAGTAGGTGGGCCGTGAAGTTCCGGAAGAAGCCGGTGATCATCTCCGCGGAGCTCTTCGATCCGCGGAGCAACCCGAAGCCTGAGGGTGTCGAGGCCTGGCCGTGCGACGAGAAGGAAGCCGCCCGGCCGTGTACCGGGTGCGGCCAGCCGATGAGACTCCACGGCGAGGTTGCCACTCTCGAGGGCAAGCACGTTGCCTGCCCGGGCGACTGGATCATCACGGGAGTCGAGGGGGAGAGGTATCCGTGCAAGCCCGAGATTTTCAAGCTAACTTACGAGCGCGTCGACGGGAAAGACCCCGAAACCTCAAAACCGAGCGAGAGCGCCGACGGCGACTTCGGGCAAGCGCTCGAGGCGGTGAAGGCGGGAGCGAAGATCGCGCGGCGGGGCTGGAACGGGCGGGATATGTTCGTCTTCCTGAGGGCGGGGCGTCAGATAACCGGCGTCGATCCGTCAAGTCCGATGGGCGGGGACTTCGAGAGCCTGGGGCATCTGTGCATGAGGACGGCTGACGGCAAGTGCTGCGTGGGCTGGCTGGCCAGTCAGGCGGACATGCTCAGTGATGACTGGTTTGTAGTCGAGTAACGGATTGGACTTCCCGCACTACGAGCTGATTCCCAAAGACCTCGCCGCCAATTTGCGTTGGCGGCGAGATGTCTTAGTGGAGGCTGCTCGCGATCGGGAGTTCGCCGCGGCGATGAAGGCGATGTGTTCGGAGGACTGCCTGTTCTACATGAACGGGTTCTGCTGGACCTACGATCCGCGAGACACCCGGGCGCCGAATAAGCCGTTTATCACCTACGCCGAGTATCAGGACGAGGCGATTGACGAGCTCCTCGAGGGCGTGGAGCGGGGGTTCGATATCGCCTGGCCGAAGAGCCGGACGATGGGCGCGAGCTGGATGGGGCTGACCGGCTTCGAGTGGCTCTGGCACTTCCGGGATCACCTGAGCTTCCTGCTGATCTCGCGCAACGAAGACTACGTGGACAAGAAGGGCAACCCCAAGGCGCTCTTCTGGAAGATTGATTTCCTGCACCAGAATCAGCCGCGGTGGCTCCTGCCGACCGACCGCTGGCGGGGCAGCAAGGACCCCAACCGGAAACTGCTCCACCTGGGGAACGCCGACACCGGGAGCGTGCTCGACGGGGAGAGCACGACCGGGGACGCTGGCCGCGGTGACCGCCGGACGGCGATGTTCATCGACGAGCACGCGGCATTCGAGACGAGCGAGGGCTACAAGGTCCTCCGGGCCTCGAGAGATACCACCCGATGCCGAGTCTTCAACTCCACGCCCCAGGGCGCAGCCAACGCCTTCCACGAAGTTGTCCACAACACCGCAGCCAAGATTCGCCGGATGCACTGGTCGAAGCACCCGCTCTACAACCCGGGGCTCTACACCAGCGAGAAGGACGCCAACGGCGTCTACCAGCTCAAGCGCCTCGACACCTTTGCCGGCAAGGTCAAGGCCTTGCGGAAGGAGTGGCACGAACCCCGGGAGCTCAACTACCCGGCCGACTACCCGTTCATCCTCGACGGCAAGCTCCGGAGTCCTTGGTACGATAGCGAGTGCGCCCGGTGCGCGACTGAGCAGGAAATCGCCCAGGAGCTCGACATCGACTTCCTCGGGTCCGACTACCAGTTCTTCGATCCCGAGTTCGTTCAGATTCTCATCGCGGAGTACTGCTGCCCGCCGATTATGACCGGCCGCCTGATCTACGATCTGTCCTCCCTCGAGCCGCTGGGGTTCGAGCCCGATCCCAAGGGCCCGCTGCAGCTTTGGTTCAGCCTGGCCGGCGACGGCACCCGCCTCGAGGATCGCGGTTACGTGGGGTCCGGCAACTTCGGGCTGGGCAGCGATGTGTCGTTTGGCACCGGCGCGTCCAACTCCGCGACCTCCGTGGTCGACCTGGGCACCGGCCGGAAGGTTGCGCTCTGGAAGGATCCGTTCACCTCTCCGGAGAAGTTTGCTGACGAGACAATCGCAATGGCCAAGTGGTTCAACAGGGGCTTCATGATCTGGGACGCCTCCGGGGCGCCAGGCCGCAGCTTCACGAAACGGGTCATGGAGCAGAAGTACTCCCGAATCTACTACCGCCGGGACGAGGAGCGTACCCGGTCCAGAATCTCGGACAAGCCCGGGTATTTCCTGAACCCGGAGGATAAGGCCGTCTTATTGAGAGACTACCGTCAAAAGCTCTCAGCAAGGGAGTTCATCAACGTTTCCGAGGCTGGAATGCGGGAATGCTTGCAGTTTGTGGTCCAGCCGGGCGGTAAGGTAGAACACTCAAAGGCTCTCAATAGCCAGGACCCCCGGGGAGCGAGGGAGGCTCACGGCGATGAGACTGTAGCAGATGCGCTCGCCAGTCGAATAATAGCTATGAAGAGCAGTGAGGCAAAGGCCCCACCGCGGAAGGCGCCGTACATGAGCATGGGCTGGAGACTGGAACAGGCAGAGTTGGCCGCGGCCGAGGCTGCGCGGGAGGACTGGTAGTGAACCCCCGCAAGCCGGCCGAGTTCAAGAAGCTCGTTTCTGCAGTGATCGAGAGCTTCCGGAAGATGGAGCCCTTCCGCGAGCGGCGGAAGGACCTGATCTCGGCGTTTGTCGGTAGCGACTACAGCGAGGGTGGGGAGGCCAAGAAGGTCTACCTGTACCTGCTGAAGCTGGCCGTGGATATCTGGGTTCGGAAGCTCGTAGTCAGAGCGCCTGTCGCCAAGATCACCACGCCCTTCCGCCAGCTCCGGCCGGCGGCGGCGGCCTTCACTCTGGCCTGCCGGGATGTCGCCGATGAGGTCGAGCTGGGCAAGACCCTCCGTGCTTGCGCGACGGACGCGCTCTTCTCCCCGCGAGCGGTGGTGAAGATCGGGCTGGAGTACAACGGCAAGGGCACGTACAAGGGCGTCGAGGTCGACCTGACCGATCCGTCGATTCACAAGGTCAGCTTCGATGACTACGTGATCGACATGGCCGCCCGCTCCGCCGGCCGCCCGGCGTTCGAGGGGAATCGGTACTACATCAGCAAGGACGAATTCCAGCGGCGGTTCCCGGGACAGTGGGCAAAGCTGGGGCTGTCGGAAGAGAACCTCGGGGTCCAGAACGATGAGGGCGAGGATCGGGCGGAGGCTATCAGCCACGAACCCGGTTCCGGCGCCGAGGACATCCGCGGCCAGGTCGGCCTGTGGGATATCTTCCTCCGCGATACCGGGGAGTTGGTCACCTACGTTGCCAGCAAGGCGGAGCGCCCGCTCGATGTAATCAAGCTCGAGGGCCCGGACGAGAAGCTCTACCGGAGCCTATGGTTCACGGACGTTCCGGACAACGCGATGGGGATGCCTCCGCTCGCCGTTGTCAAGAACCTGCACCGGCTGGCCAATAGCATGTTCCGCCGGCTGGCTGCCCAGGCGCGGGATCAGAAGCGCGTTGTCGGCTTCAGCGACGAGGAGAGCGCGAGCCGGTTCAAGACCGCTCACGACGGCGACGGCATCTACTGGGATGGCCAGAAGCCGGAGGAGATCGGAGTCGGCGGGATCGATCAGGTCACCCTGGCGACCTTCCTGCAGGTCAAGGACCTGTTCTCTTGGTCGGCCGGGAACCTCGACAGCCTTGGCGGGCTATCCCCGATGGCGGAGACAGCCAGGCAAGACGAGATGCTGGCTACCTCTTCGGGGGCCCAGCTCGCCGACATGCAGGATGCCGTCACCGACTTCGCGCGGGGTTGCTTCCGGCAGATCGTCTGGTACGACTGGACGGACCCGGTTCGGACGCGCCGGCTGCAGAAGGAGATTCCCGGGACTGGGGATTACATCCCCGTGGAGTGGAGTCCTGAAACCCGGAAGGCTGACTTCCTCGACTTCAACTTCACGATCACCCCGAATTCGATGCGGGATGATTCTCCGGGCGAGAAGATTCAGAAGCTGCAGGGCGTGCTGAATGGGTTCTACGCTCCGTTGCTTCCGTTCTTCCAGCAGCAGGGACTGACCATCGACACCCGGCGTCTCAACGAGTTGGTTGCCGACTACTCCAACCTGCCGGAGCTCGAGCAGCTAGTCATTTCCGTCGACCCCAACCTGGCGATGCAGCAGCAGGGTGCAGGCCCGGTGGGCAATCCGATGCCGAAGCCGGCGCACACGACTCGTACCTACGAGCGAGTGAACCGGCCGGGCGCAACGCGAGTCGGGAAGGATCACGCTCTGATGCAGACCTTGCTTGGCGGACAGGCTCAGCCGAGCGAGGCCGCTGCGGCGGGAAGGCCGGTGGGCTGATGGCGACTTTCCTGTATGTTCACCCGGAAACCACTGAAGTCATCGAGGAGTACTTCCCCTGCGGTAAGGCTCCGGACACGATCACGCTGGAGGACGGTACGGTTTGCGAGCGTTCCCTTCCGGCGGAGATCGCCGCGCAAGGCGGGAAGAATCCGGGGAACTGGCCGATGACCTCTCAGGCGCTGGCGGTCCATCCCTCCCAGCGTAAGCAGTACATGGAGTTTGCAGCGAAGCATGGCGTCCCCACTTATTTCGATGAGCGCGGGCGGCCAGAGCTCGAGTCAAAGGGTCACCGGAAGCGCTACGCGGAGTTGGTCGGTGCGACCGACTTCGATGGCGGGTACGGCGATCCGGATTGCAGATAGGAGGCAGCATGGGCGGCGAAGAGAAAAAGACTGTGGCGATCAAGGAAGAAGAGAAGACCGGGGACGAGGAGTTCATGGCTGAGCTCGATAAGGTCCTCGAGGAGCGAAACAAAGAAGCCTCCGAGAGCGAGCCTCCGGAGGACGATCCTGCTGCCGCGGACAAGTCGACGGACGAGACCGCGGAGGGCAAGCCTGAGGAGACTCAGGATGACAGCGCCGACAAGGGCGACAAGGGCGGAGAGGAGCCTCCCGCGATTGGCGATGCCTTGGTCGAGCGAGCGGTGAAGGCTGGCGTGACGCTGGCCGATGCCAGGGCGTTCGGAAGTGCCGAAGCCCTGGAGCGGGTTGTCGAGCGGATCGAAGAAGCCGCGAAGACGGCCGCAACGTCGGAGGCGGACGGTTCCGCCTCCGAAGAGCAGGAAGCGGAGGGCGAAGATCCCTTGGCGGTGATCCCGGACCTAGACCCTGAAGAGTACGACGAGAAGCTCGTCGACGCCTTCAAGGCCGTGAAGGGAATCGCCGGCAAGCTCTTCGATGCCAACAAGGAGCTCCGCGACCAGCTCGCCCAGGTCAAGTCCAAGGAGAGTGGCTCCTGGCTCGACAAGGAAATCGCCGGCCTCGGCAAGGACTTCGAGAAGGTGTTCGGCACCGTCGAGAAGCCTGACGCCAAGGCCCGCCAGAAGCTCGAGCGGTACATCAAGTTCGTGCAGGAGGACGCCAAGGCTGAAGGCAAAGACCTCAGCCAGGGCGATGCCTTCAAGACGGCGCTCAAGCAGGCGTTCGGCGATCAAGTGAAGGAGATGGAGGGCGCCGCGGTGGCTGAAGCCGCCAGGCAGCGTTCTCGCAAGGCTGTGAGCCGCCCGAGGGACACCAGTGGCCGGTTTGCTTCGGACAAGGCCGATGGGCCGGAATCCGAGGAGGACCGGGAGGCTGAGGCCATCGCCGCGGTAGCGGAGTTCTTCGAGGACGATTAAGCCCTTCTTAGTTCGGAAGGAAGGCTGTCATGGGACAGGTACTAACCCCTGAGAACATGCCCGATGCTGTCATCGCCACGATGAACAAGCTGAACAAGGGCAAGTGGATCGGCGAGATGACCGATCTGCAGGAATACGTCGGCTTCAATCAGCTCTGTCGCGCCAAGCGCGAGCAGCAGAAGTCCGGCCGCGGAGTCAAGGTCCGGTACGTCATGGACCACAACCACAGTGCCGCGCACGTTGGGCTGTTCAACGAAATTGAGTACAGCCGTGACGATGCGATGGTCGAGGGGACTGTGCCCTGGTGCTACACTGACGGGCACATGATGTTCGACGAGCGCGAAGAGGGCATGAACGGCGGTCCGGAAGAGGTCGTTGATCTCGTCCAGACCGAGCAGTCGCGGATGATTACCTCGGTGCTGGAGCTGTCCGAAGATGACGTTTGGGGAATCCCCGAATCGTCCACCGACAACGACACTCCGTTCGGCGTCGAGTACTGGATCACCAAGGCTGCTACGCTGGGCTTCAACGGCGTGGACCCCTCGGGGTTCTCCAGCGGTCGTGCGGGCATCTCGAGCACCGACTACACCCGGCACAAGAACTACACTGGCCAGTACACCGATGTCTCGGACACTGAGGACACCGGGCTCGTCTACATGATGGAGAAGGCTGCGGACATGTGCCGCTGGATCGCTCCCGCTCCGGAGCCGGGCATGGGCCGCAAGGGTTACAGCCGTGGCGTCTACTGCGGTTGGGTCACCAAGAACGCGATGAAGAACGTGGCCAAGGAGAACAACGATAGCCTGGGCTTCGATCTCAGCACGAAGGAGCCGGTCTTCCGCGGTGCGAAGATTCAGCACGTGCCGTTCTTCGACAGCAAGACCGACTACCCGCTGTACATGATCGACCACAACCACTTCTACGCCAAGTTCCTCAAGAATTGGTGGATGAAGAGGCTCAAGATCAAGCACCCGGCCAAGCAGCCCCACGTGTTCATCGTCTTGGTCAGCATGGTCTGGAACATCGTCTGCGACGATCTCCGGCGCCAGGCGGTGTTCTACAAGTAAGTCCTGTGGGCTTCTGGCTGCTGAGCCCCTGTAATCAGTGGCCGCCAAAGACCGGTGAGATGTTCCCCGGCATGAAGGAAGGAAGGTAGTAACATGGGTCATCCCGCACAGCACATCAATCAGGCAGTCAAGAAGCAGAAGCGGGTTCTGTTTGTTGGCACCGCCAGCACCACCTACTACAGGGGTACTGCGGTGGCCTACAACCGGGATTACGGGACCGCCGCGACTCGCGAGCCTTCTCGCGACAAGCGCGTCGAGCCCTTCTCCCAGTCGAACAACACCCGTTTCGCTGGCGTACTGGACGCCACCGTGACTCTCCCGTCCACCGGCGAGAAGTGGGTCACGATCAACGAGCCCGGTGGTTGCGCCGATGTCGCCCTCGGCAGCGATGTCACTGTCGACTCGACCCTCCTCTGGGCGGTCGCGGGGACTGGCGGAGCTGGCCGTTTCCGGAGTGACAAGGGCGTGAAGGTCGGTCGGGGCTGCGCTTTGGCCCTGCAGACCAACGCCAGCGGCAACATTGGTGAAAGCCTGGACGGATCGGCCGCAATCAACGGTACGGCCATCGCCAAGACCGGGCTGTTCGCGGACGCCGCGGCGGGTGACAAGGTTGTCATCCTGTGCTGCGTCCAGTCCGACGGCGATGCCGACGGCACGCCTGGTGTCTACACCATCGCCAGTGTGACCGACGATGACAACGCAGTTCTGTCGACTTCCGCCTCCACGGCGGCCACCGACTGCGCCTGCTACGTCATCAGCGGCAACCCGACCGCCCTCTGCTACCTGTACGACGGCGAGGAGTCGGGCGGCATCGAGTGGATCGAAACCATCGCGAGTGCGGCTTCACAGTCGATGGCCGGCGGTTTCACTCACATCATGGGCGGCGTCACCCTCGACGGCGATGCCACCGCAACCCTGGCCGACGGGACCGCGATCGGGGAACGGAAGGGCTTCCTGCTCCACGGCGCCCTCACCACCCAGGACTGGGTTCTGACCGTCACCACGAGCCCCGATGTCGCGACCCTCGAGTTCGATGCGGATGCCGACGAGGCACTGCTCGAGTGGCGCGGGGCGAAGGGTTGGCACCTGCTGGAGCTCACCGGCGCGGCTCCTGTGGTCATGCCCCTGGGCTCCGGCATCAAGGGGATCGCCGCGGCTGCCGAGTGGATCATCACTCGGACCCCGACCGTCATCATCAGCCAGCTTCTGCTCGATGTGGTGGGGCTCAATTCGCAGACAGCGAATTGCATTATCGGAGACGATGGCGAGGCCAACTGCCATATTGGCCAGATCACCACGGCCAAAAACGGCACCATCTTCGCCGGCTCCATCAAGTGTCTGGAAACGCCGACCACTGGCGATCCCGACATCGACTTCTACGGGTCAGCCGACGAAGCCACCGGGGCCGAGAACGGCGCTCTCACCACCCTCACGGGTGAAGAGAAGCTGCTGGATCACGGCGACTGGACTGCGGAAGAGGAAGCGCTGCTCACTGCGTTCCCCGACGCAGACGGCTACATGTACCTGGTGGACGGTGGCGGGACCAACGGCACCTACGACGCCGGCCAGTTCCTGCTCACGCTGTACGGTCGTCCGTAATCACCCCATGAGGTTCAGGGGAGGGGCTTCGGCCCCTCCCCATGCCTCACTTTCGGAAAGGGCAGCAGCATGTCAAAGCAGCAGGCGGAAGAGAAGAAAGCCCCCGTCAACCCCGTGGTCGAAGACCATGTGGAAGAGAGTTTCCGGCGCATCCTGAGCCTGGCTTCGGATGCGCCCGTCCCGGAAGACTTGCTCGCGCTCTACGCAACCTACAAGCGGCGTGTCGATATCTGCTCCGCTGGGAAGGTCACGGCCAAGGAGTTGGTCCTTCTGACCATCCTGGCCGGCACGGACGAGGGCGAGCGAGGCCTGGGAGTGGCTGCGGGCCCTAAGGGGCACCCGGCCGTCGAGGCCGTGAACGAGGCCTTTGCTGTGGGGGCGAGAGTGGTCAGCAAGTTCAAGGGGAAGGAAGTTGCCGGCGAGCTGGTCGACGTTGAGGGCGATGTGGCCTTGGTCAATGTCGACAACGACTCATTCAAGTTCCGGCGCCTGAAGCTGGCCGATACCCGGCCAGAGTAGGAGGATGGCAGCATGAGAGCCTTACTGATCTTCGCAGTACTGGGAGCCCTGGCTACGGGCTGCAAGGGCCCCAGCATGAACACTCAGCGCAGCGCTCTACGCGGGACGGGGGATGTCGTTGCGACGGTCCTTCTCGAGCGCGTGGACGCTGCCGAGGTCCCGGCCAAGCAGGCCTTGGCCCTCAAGGTCATCGCCGAGGTTGAGAAGGCCCTGGACGCCGAGGGGGTCCCGGAGCTCACGCTGGAGAAGCTGCAGTCGCTCATGGACAAGGTTCCCGGGGAGTACCGCCCGGTGGCCGACGCCATAATGAAAGTGGTGCGAGGCGTCAAGCTCCCAACTGACAAACTTGGCTCCAACAACATCAAACGAATACGGGCGGCCCTGAAGGGGCTGACTTCCGGCATCAACGGCTACAGGATCGAAGACCGCCGGCAGGAATAGCCCCGCTGGCCAGCAAGGCGCACCGGTCCCCTGAATAGGAGAGAGCAGCATGAGCAAAGAAGGCAAGGACACAAGCGAGTTCAAGCAGGCACGCGGGGCCGGATGGCTCGGGTACTTGCTTGTCGTGCTGGGCGCCGTGGTTTCGATGGGGCCGATGGTCGTGGATAACTTGCCCGTCGATAGCCAGGCGGCCGTGATTGCCGGTTCCGTTGTGGTGATCGCCGGCGCCCTGGTGAAGCTCCTGAGTGCGCTGGGTTACACTACCAGTCGCACGCGGGTCAAGGAGGCCGAAGCTGCGGCGGGTTTGCCGGAGGCTTCTAAGGATGCTGGCTGAGGTCCTCGGTCAGATCGTCAAGGCGATCTTGGAGGCTCTGATCCCGCATCTGGAAAGGTGGTCCCGTGAGACGGTTGAGGATTCTGCTCCCCCTGCTTCTGCTCGCGAGCGGCTTCATCAGCGGCTGCGGGACAAGGTTCGTCGTGCTCAGACCCGGCGATCCGGTGAGGCTCCGGGAGCCACTCCGCAAGGTTAAGGTCTGGGCCTATGACGGCAGGGGGGAGCTAGTTCCCGGAGTGGTTGACATACCGCTGGGATGGTGGGCCCATGATGGCCTCGAATTAGACAGGAAGGCCGACGATGCCAGAAAACGTCCATGACACCAAGCCCCTCGATCCTGTAGGGGGTCCTCCAAGGCTGGACGAGATTCCCGGCTTCTCGGCTCTCCCGTCCGAAACGCAGATGCTCTTTCGCGCCTGCTCCCAGGACCAACCGACCGTGAACGTCTACATGATGACCCAGCTCCATGCGGTGCAGGGTCACTCAGAGGGTGTGGTGGTCAGGTGCCGGGAGGCGCGGGAGGCCATTAACAAGCGCTTCTCGGAGCTGGAGCACCGGCCCCTCCAGCGGCACTTGCCGCTCTGGGCCAAGATCGCCTTCCCGGTCCTGGGCTCGCCGATCATCTTCTTGATGATCCTAGGCGGCATTTACTGGCTCAAGAAGAATGGGTGGCTCTGATGCTAACAGCCGTACAAGTTGACAAGCTCGAACTGCTCAAGCAGGTGATTGACTTCACGTTGGCCGCACATTCTGTGCTCAGCCAGCCCGAACCGGAAGAGCCCGAACCGATAGACCTGGCCGCGTTCAGGACTAAGATACGCAATCAGGTCTTGGCCGGGAGCGGCGTCAAGGCCAAGTGGCTGGGCACGCTCAGCACCGAGCCTGAATACGGCACGGCCGATCTGCTCGACCTGGGCGCGTTCACGCCTGCGGCCGTGCAACTCCTGACCGACTGCCGCGACGAGCTGCGCGCCGTTGCCTTGGGGTTGGAGGTCTAGAGCTTTGCCGTGTATCCCCTGGGGCACGCCGACGCTTTCCGACTCCGATAAGCTGGAGTGGAAAAGCGGTTTTGATGAACTGACAGCGCAACTGGCCTTACAGTTGGCGAACAGCAATGACTTTTCCAGCGGGTTCGGGGAGCTTACTGAGGTAGATGCGGGCGCAAACGTTAGTGTGGCGGGCGGCAAGCTGCTGGTCGATGGCAGCAATGCGTGGGATGCAAACGGCGTTCACCTAACCATCCCTGTCCCCAAAGCTACACCAGGACGCTTTGTGATTAAATGCACACGGACTAACAATGCACGCGGACGGGCCACAATAGGCATAGCAGAGGGGGCGGCACTAGACCGCAACGCTTCGAATTCCTTCCGCTTTGCGACTGACTCGAATTCCTCTGCGGCCAGTTTGACCGCTAGTTATGGGTTTTCTGTAAATGACGTTTCAATATCAGAAAAGAACGTAACCTATACGTTTGAGTGCGAGTGGGGCGCGCAGGGTACGGCGTTCTATGTAACTGCGGCGGACTACTACCCTACAAGAACGCGGTTGCTTGCGTGCGCACATGGACATTTGCCTGATAATATCGGATTTGAGGTAAATGTATACGATGCTGGATCGGATTACGAGTTTGAAGATTACGAACGCTATTCCGGCTACGACACCGGCGGCGAGTACATGCAATTCGTGGCCGACGCGGGCGCGGGGCTTGGATTCTATGGCCTAGACTTCTCGAATATGGCGCTGCCGTCCGGCCTAACCGGAACAAACCTCAAATACCAGTACAGTTACGACGACGGCACGCCCAGCTACAACGGCTCCTGGCTGACCCTCGCGCAGTTGCAGGCAGTTGGCGCGGTGTCTGGTAACAAGCGATACATCCGTCTGCGGGTGCAGCTTAACAGCGACGGCGACACTCAAGAATACGGCGCGGCGGTCAACGCCGACGACGGAATCAGCGGCGTATTCGTGCAGCCGTCTTCTGATATCATTGCTCCTGGCGAAGTGGTCAATGCCGTAACTGGTGACATGGACCTGCCGGAACTCGAGAACGTCCTCAACACCGATACCCTCCGCGGGGAAGCCGGGACTTATTCCCCGTCGGCTACTACCAGTCAAACCAAAACCGGTGTCCGGTATGCCCGGTCGGGAGTTCGCTGATGGCTCGAGAAATCTACGTTGAGAACCATGAGGACGGGAGCCTGGCTGCAGCTGAGTCAGTTGTTCTCTCCGATTCGACTGGAGCTTACGGCATTCGCGAGAAGGCCACCGGGACCGTAGTGGCCGAAGCCGACACGGCGACCGATAACCCCCGGACCGGCATCTACACCTACGACATCGGAAGCCTAGATGACTTGGTGGAGTACGAGTACTGCTTCAAGATCACTCGCGCCAGCGGGGATATCGAGTATGAGGCCGGGGAGATTCCGGCGCTATCAACGTCCGAGGGCGCCGAGAGTACCCTCACCCTCTGCTACGTCGAGCTCCTGTCCGAAGTCGGCTACTTCCTGTACGGCAAGACCGACATGAACGACCTCAGCACCGACGAGCAGGCCGTCTGTGACGAGTGCGTCCAGGCTGGCTACCGGCAGTTCCTCTACCCGCCGGCGGCCGAGGGCATCCCCGTGGGCTACGAGTGGACCTTCCTCCGGCCGACCACGTACCTCGAGACTACGGAGGGCGATTCAGATCAGGACATGCCCTCGGACTTCGGCCGCCTGATCGGAGCTGGCCTCACCTACGACACCGACGCGCAGCGGCCGATGGTGCTGGCCGATGTGGGGGAGGGCAAGATTCGCCGGCTCCGAATGACCAAGGAGGAATCCGGCAAGCCTCGAGTAGCTGGCCTGCGCCGGAAGACCACGGACGGGGAGAACGCCCAGGGCTGGGAGATCATGTGGTACCCGACGCCCGACGATACCTACACCCTTTGGTATCGGTATGAGGCGTTGGTCCAGGCCCTGTCCAACGGGGCGCCCTACGCCCTCGGCGGGATCAAGTACGCCGAAACGCTCAAGGCGTCCTGCATTGCGATTGCGGACAAGAAGGTGAACGACTCGTCCGACAAGATGAATGATTTTCTGCTCCTGTTGGCTGCGTCCATCAAGAGGGACAGAGCGGAGCAGGCCAAGTTCTTTGGGCCGGTAGGCTGCCAGGGTGAGTACGACGAGAACGGGGTTTCCCGGGGGCTCGGAAGTTACACCATGACCGTTAGTGGTCAGCAGGTCTACCCGTCTGAATAGGCCGGTCGCAGTGGGCCTAGGGCCCCTGCCGGTGCTCATGGGGAGTGCCGACCGGCCGCGGAGGAAGTAGCATGAAGAGACGAATTGAGAAGTGCCTGGGCATCCGGAACGTCGAGATGGGTTCCGGGATCGTGGGTTCTGCCGAAGTGGCGGAACACGTGGTTCAGAAGATCGGGAGCCTGTTCTACACCCGAATCCTTTTGGACCTGACCGGACTGGACTCTGGCGGGACCGCGGATGACATCATCGGCGGTGAGGACCTCGCCAACTGCCATCTCGGCAAGATTCGCGCGGGTGTTCACGGCACCATCTTTGCCGGGCGGCTGAGCTGTCTCGAGACTCCGGCGACTGGCGACGATGACCTCAATCTCTATTCGGCCGACGAGGGGACCGGCGTGCAGGATGCGGCGATCTCCGGGCTGACGGAAACCCAGCTCCTCGACGGTGGTGACCACACCAGCGCCTCGAGCACGGGTTTGTCCGCTCTCCCGGCCGACGGGGAGTTCCTGTACCTGACTGGTGGGTACGGCGACTGTGACGCCACCTACACCGCCGGCAAGGTGCTCATCGAGCTCTGGGGCACCTGATAGGTCATGGCCAAAGCCCGCTCTGCTAAGATAAAGTTCCCGCTCGGCGGTTCATACCGCCGGGCAGGATACGCTCAGAAAACCCAGCCGTTCACCGCGCCCCGGGCGGTGAACGTGCGGGCTTTTGGGCCTCTTGAACGGCGCGGGCGTGGCGGCTCCCGCCCGGGTCTGGTAAAACTGGTCGATAACGATTTCGGAACGAACATACTTGGAATACAGTCGATTACTTACCTTGACTCGGACGGGGACCGCCAGCAGGACCTGGCCGTCATCTGTGACGGCGTTCTCAACATCGTCAGTGGGGAGACGGTCACCCCTACGACGGCCAATCTCGTCACCGACGACGGGGACATGATCGTCGATGAGGATGGCAATCAGATCATCTTCACCTCGACGGTTTCGTCCTCGAGCCCGCTGGATAAGTCCAGCGCGTTCTCGATGGTCGAGAGGGGCGGGAAGCTCTACATCGCGGATTCCAGCCTGAAGAAGTACGACCCGGTCACTGGCGTTGTCGAAGTGGTAGCCGGGGCGCCAACCAGTCAGCCGCTGGTGTGTGTGTATCAGGAGCGCCTGGTGCTGGCCGGCGAAGACCACATGTTCTACATGTGTGCTCAGGCCGACGAGACGGATTGGAACTTCACGGTCGACAAGGACAACGTGGGCCGGGCAGTCGCCGGCTACGTTGGGGATGGCGGCAAGCTCGGTGAGGTCATTAACTCGATGGTCAACTACCAAGACAAGGCGTTGATCCTCGGCACGACTGACAGCCTCTGGGCGGTTTACGGCAACCCGGCCGGCGGCGGCAAGAAGGTTTGTGTGAGTGCCTTCTCCGGGGTTGTCGCCCCCTCGGCGATCACGGTGACCCCTGACGGCCTGGTGCTGTTCGTGACTCGCCGGGGCATCTATTCCTGGCGGGTGGGCAGCGAGCAGGAACCGGAGCCCTTCAGCCTCGAGCGCCTTCCTGAGGCACTCCTCGACACTGATCCCACGGCGGTCGATGTGCAGCTCATTTATGACCACAAGGCCCGAGGCGTCCACCTGTTCCTGACCCCCTCGACCGGGGACGGGACGCACTGGTGGCTGGACCTCGTGAACAAGGCCTTCTGGGAGGTTTCCTTCGGCACGACCACGCATCAGCCGGTCTGCACTGGCAGGCTGGCTACGTCCGGAGACTCCGGCATCATGCTCGGGTGCCAGGACGGGTACTTGCGCTACTTCGCCAACAGCGCCGAGGACGATGACGGGGAGGACCTCGAGAGTAATCTCCTCCTGGGCCCGTTCCATGTGCCGCGCATGGAGGGGGCTGACGGCATGGTGGCTGAGATGGTGGCTGCGTTCGCGGCAGGCAGCGGGGACGTAACGTGGAAACTGGTCATGGCCAACTCCGCGGAGACGGTAGTTGACCTGGCTGAGGACATGCTGGCCGGGACAGAGAGCTCGGATGCCCTTGCGTCCGGAACATGGCTGGCCGGCCAGAACAAGGTGGTTTACCCGCGGTCGCGCGGAGCTTGGGCCGTTCTGTGGCTGTCGGCTACTGAGCCTTGGGCCTACGAAGCTGTGACCATGTGGATGAAGAAACTCGGGAGGCTTCGGTAATGGCAAACGTGAAGATCAGTGAGATGACCCCGGACGGTTCGGTTGGCGGGAGCGAGCTCCTGCCCGTTTCCGATGCCGGGTCGCCCAAGAGCGTGACGGTCGACAACATCAAGGATTACATCGTCGATGCAATCGAGGCCATCTCTGCGGCTGAGTCGGTCAGTGGCTCGGATGGCATCTTTGTCCTCCAGGGCGGAGTTCTCAAGCCCGCGGACATTGATCTCGTCGCCCAGCACGCCATTGATACGATTTGGGGCAAGGATGCCGAGGCGTCTCCTGATAGTGCCGACATCCTCGCGTTGAAAGACGGCGGGACCACAGAAAAGACGGTAACGCTGGCCCTCCTGGCTGAGTACGTTCGGGCAACCATCGAGGCTGCGATCCTCGATATTTCCAACCTCTCAGACGGCAGCGGGGCCCTGACCGGCACAGACAAGATGCTTGTGACCCAGGGCACAACCGGGAAGTACGTCACCCTTACCGATGTCAGTAATGCGATCTATGCTGCACTCAAGACCTACGTGGCAGCCTTGGGTGCGGTTACTACTTCGCTTACGGATGATGTGTTCTACTGCATCCAGGGTGGCACGGAGAAGAAGGTCACGCTTGCGGAGATTGCTACCTACATCGGCGCTCTCTACACTGTGCCCTCAGAGACAACCGCCAACGGAATCCCCCAGTGGACGAATGCCACTGGCGGCCTGAAGAACGGCTTGACGTTGGTAACCGCGGTCGGTGCGGAGGGGGATGACAGTAGCGTCCCCAGCGAGCAGGCTGTTCGTGAGTCCATGAGCACGCTCGTCTACGATCAGGCTGACATAGGTGAAGCCCTTGCGGACGACGACACCATCGTTGTCGATGACGGGGCCGCCGGCACTACCCAGCGAAAGAGCGCCCTTTCTCGGGTCTGGACCTACATCGTTACGAAACTCCAGGCTATTAGCGAGAAAGCTACTCCTGTTGTTGCTGACATCCTCTTGATTGCGGATACGGAAGACAGTAACGATCTCAAGAAGCTCACAATCACCAACCTGGCCACGGTGGTCAACGGCCTGCTCTCGCGGGACATGACCCCGGGGACTGGCATCTCGACTGGGGACGAGACAATTTGCGAGCATACCGTTCGTATCATGGGCGGGATCATCAAGACTGAGATTCTTGTTGATCTGACGGGCTTGAATGATGGTGACACTGCAGCCGACGTTATCGGCAAGGATGAAGACACGGCCAATTGCTATCTCGGGCAAATTACCGCGGCTGTTAACGGCAGCATTATAGCGGGACGGATTACCTGTTTCGAGACTCCGGCTGGCGGTACTGTGGATGTGGATCTCTGGACTGCAAATGAGGGTACGCTTGCACAGGACACTGCGATTTCCGCAGCTACTGGTGAGGCGCAGCTCTGCGATCACGGCAACTGGGCTGCGGAGGAAGTGGACTTCCTGACGGCGTTCCCGCCCGACGAGGATTATCTATATCTCGTTACGGGGGCTCAGGGAACGGATGCCGACTACACGGCCGGCATCTTCCTGATCGAGCTCTGGGGTGTATAATGGATAAGATCAATCCTGCTGCGTACATCACCGACACCGATCCGGCCATAGAGGCCGTGGCCAATACTTCTGACTGGTACGAGTGGCAGTACCTGAACATCTCCGACGGCTCGCAGATTCCGTGGCTGCTCGCTCAGGGATGGCGTATCTACCGGGTAGTGTCCTCGGGCGGCACGGCTTACGAGTGGGGCCTCAAGCGCCGGGTGCTGCGCCCGGAGCGGGCCCTGGCTGACTTGGTGTCCTCATTCACCAGCGCCTACAATGAAGGCCGCTCGCTCAACGATCAACGCTACGACGAGATCGTGGCGCTTTACAGTGTCATGCTGGACAAGACCGAGGACAGCCTCAACAGCCTCGAAACCGATGACACTTCCTACGATACCCTGGTCGAGTCGATCATCACTGAGCTCCGGGAGGACAACGAGGACTTCAATGATGACATCGACGGCATCTTCGACGATTTCGGGGACAGCGAGCGAACCCGGATCGAGACACAGTTTGACAACCAACTGGCGGCAGCGCGGGCCAGCGCTATCGACCGAGGCGTCTACAACACTACGGTCTGGGATTCAATCTCGGCCGGCATCGAGCGGGAGCGGGCCGTAGCCAACACGGACCTCGAGGACAAGCTCCTCGAGCGCCAGCTCGCCGTCAAGGACCGGGCCTACACCCTCAAAGCTGACTTGCTTGCGAAAATTCTCGCCGCGCGGGATCGCCTCCGCCAGCAGATTCACAATCTCGACCTTCAGCGGGTCGGACTGCGGAATCAGGTTCTCTCGGCCATGCTCAACTTCATGGAGCGTCGGACAGACGGATACCCGGACCTGTCGGCCATTGGCCAGCTCACGGCGAGCCTGGGGGCTGGGGAGGCGGCGACGTACACGCCGTCATAATGGAGTCGATTTGTGGGCATTGACGTTACCAGTGGGACCAAGGGGGGATTCCAGCCTCCGAAGTCCTGGGGCAAGCCAAAGAAAGTTCGTCCTTTCGGTATGCCCACGGTGCCCTATGATCCGGCAACCGGGAAGTTCCTGGCTCTGGCTCCGGAGGCAGATGACGAGCTCTCCGGCCAGGGGAGCTGGATAGAGGTCAACGTCGATCTGGTCACGGTGTCTTCGACATCGCGCCTCTCGATCTCCGATACCACCGGCCTCTTCGAGGGATTCCCGCTCCGCTACCTGATTGGTAGCACCATGTACTACGGCATCATCGACGCCGTAGTCGAGGATTCCTACGTCGATGTTCGCGGGGCTCCCATCATCGGCGAGCTTGTGAGCCTCGAGGTCGGCCCTCCCGAGAGGGTTACCCAGCTTGATTTCTTTGTATCCGGGGAGTGTCTTATCGACGGTGAGGATGACGCGCTCCTGGCCGACTACATGTACACGTACTTCTCGTGGAACCTGCCGGGGGCGTATCTGGTTGCCATCTCCGCAACGGTGTCCCTTGACGATACGGTTTCGGACCCCTACGTGAACGTCTCCATCGACGGGAACAATGTCTGTTCTGATTCGGCAGGGGCCGGCGTGGCAGCCATTCAGGATTCTTGGACGGACAGCTCCCTTGTGGGCATCTACCCGAATTACTACAACGCGAGCTGGCGTAGCCTCATTGAGATTGCCTGCACAGTCGCCGGGGGCGGTGCGGATGCTTCTGACCTGACTGTTAGCTGTACGTTTGTGGTGGACCAATGGGC
>Ga0272440_1001620_pt1 | contig 18251 bp, 11 predicted proteins | sample SSMMMBAug17_FD_192440 | JGI IMG/M metagenome (GOLD analysis project Ga0272440, IMG submission 192440) | Marine sediment archaeal communities from Little Sippewissett salt marsh, Falmouth, MA, United States - SSM-MMB-Aug17 | ecosystem: Environmental > Aquatic > Marine > Wetlands > Sediment ...
AACTGTTCACTCTATTTTTTGAACCATGATTACACTGAAGAAGATGAATAAGATGAATAAAAACACTTTTAATTCATCTTTTTCATCTTCTTCAGTGTAATCATGGTTCAAAAACAGAATGAGCAAAAATTGGGAATTTATTTTTTGAGCATATACTTAGCAATCCTCGGAAAATAAGATCCTCATTATTCAATATTTGTGGATTCGTTTCTGAACCATGATTACACAGAAGAAGATGAATAAGATGAATTTAAAGTGTCTTAAATTCATCTTATTCATCTTTTTCTGTGTAATCATGGTTCAAAAAACTGAATGAACATTTATTTAATAGGGAACTTTTTTCAAAACAAATATTGATTAATGAGGCGCTTATTTTCAAAGCATTCCTTGGTTAACACTTTAACCGAAATCATGATTGGATTATATACAAATGAATTGGTAATTGACAAATGTAATTGAATCATTGATAATAGTGACGATTCAATAACGATGATCATTTATTTATAAATATCAACTAAGGTAAGCCCTGAAATGATGACAGGGACGCTTAATTAATCAAGGAGATCTGTTATGAAATCAATAGGTTTTGCACGCCTAAAATCTGTGTTTGACCGGATTGTCCAGACAACCAGTTATTTATGCTTGTTGCCAGGATGTATCGGCTTTTTTGCCAATAAAGCACTTCAGATCTTTTTTTCCGGAATTCGTGTCAGTTCCGAACAAACTGACCACTTGAAAGGGCTTCAGGAAAAAGGACATATCGTATACACAACAAAGTATAAAAGTACGTTTGATTTTTTATTTTATCACAGTCGTTATCAAAAAGAAGGGTTGCCCTTTCCAGAAATCGCTCTGGATTATAAGTTTGTGATGTGGCAGCCCATATCTCGTGTTTTTAATGCAGTGGTATCATGGCTATATCAAGTTTTAAGAAAGTGGCATCGCCCCAATCCATTTCATACACACTATATTCGTGATGAAATCAATAATGGGCGAAGTTGTTTTTTATCGTTATTGGAGCCCGGCGGTTTTTATAGACGATTTGTCAAAGAAAAGGTCGATCCTGTGCAATATTTAATTGAAATTCAACAATCTATGGATCGCCCAATATTTCTTGTACCCCAATGGATTTTATTTAGTCGGAAAGCACATAAATCCCAACGAAGCTTGCTTGAGTTGATATTTGGTACTGAAGAAAATCCTGGAAATCTCAGACGCATGTGGATGTTGCTAAGGAATCCTGAGAATGTTTTTGTAGAAAGCTCTGAACCCTTCAATCTGTTGAAATTCATACGTGAACCAGAAAATCACAATCGAAGTGTAGAACATCTATCGTACCTGGTTCGACAGGAAATGATTAATCGCTTAAATCGACATCGTCAGAGTATTGTCGGTCCCACTCTTAAAACAAATGAAGAACTGAAAGAGAGTATCCTGCGAAATGCTGATATTCAGGATTTTCTCGATGAATATGCCGGTCAGAGGAAAGTGCCCATTCAGGAGGTATATCGAAAAGCAGATAGCTATCTGACAGAAATAGCAGCCAAGCAAAGTCATAACTGGATTCAATTGTTTTCATGGTCAGTGGGATGGATTGCGCACAATATGTTTGAAGGCTTTGAATATAACCAGGAAATGATCAGCGTTCTCAAGCAGGCATCTCAAAAAGGGCCTTTAATACTTGCCCCATGTCATAAAAGTCATATTGATTATTTGATTCTTTCGTATGTGATGTATCACAATAATATGCCGTGCCCATTAATTGCTGCTGGAAAAAATCTATCATTCTGGCCTTTGGGCCCCATTTTTAGAGGCGGTGGTGCATTTTTTCTTCGACGTTCTTTTCGCGGGGCCATGTTGTATTCAAAGGTTTTTGCGGCTTATGTAGACACTGTTTTAAAGGAAGGTTTCAATATTGAATTCTTTATTGAAGGGGGACGAAGCCGAACTGGAAAATTAAATCTGGCCAAATTTGGATTACTTTCAATTATTCTTGATGCCTATAAAAAAGGAATGTGCCCGGACCTGATGTTTGTTCCAATATTTATTGGTTATGACAAAATTATTGAAGAAAAAGCTTACGTTAGCGAACTGGAAGGTCATCAAAAAGAGCCAGAAAGTTTGAGTCAGGTCTTTAAAGCCAGAAAATTTTTGTCCAGGCGATTTGGTCGAATTTATGTGCAGTTTAATCAACCCATTTCATTAAAACAAATTTTAAAAAATTTTGACACACCCATTGAAGATATGACATCAAACGAATACCAGGTTTTATGCAGAAATATTGGTCATCGACTGATTAACTCAATCAATGAAGTAACAGTCGTAACGCCATATACCCTGGTGGCATCAGCCCTTCTAAACAGCCCCCTTCAAGGATTTACAAAAAGTGAATTTGCCAACCGCGTGGAAACTTATTTAAACTACTTGGTTTCACTGAATGTCAAGCTATCAGAAACACTGGTCAATTATGTTCAGATTGTTGATAATGTTCTGGAAACCTATGCCAGTAGAAAAATTATTGAAAAACTTGAAGTGAGTAATGTTCGTGAGGCTTTGGGAGATTCTCGCCTTCGCGTAAACATAAACAAGAGACATCAATTGGATTATTATAAGAATATTTGTATTTGTTTTTTTATTCCTGCAGCGTATACGTCTCTTGCCATTTTATCGCGCGATGCGTTTCAGTTTTCAGAGGATGATCTCTATGAAACTTATGACTTTTTAAAAGAATTCTTTAAAAATGAGTTTGCGTACGATGCTGATAAAACCAATCAAGATTATATAAGAACCAGTCTGAAAGCCTTTGTTGATGATGCCATTGTAATGCCCCATGCAGAATTGCCTGATGTCTACAATGTGACATCAGTAGGGTATCGAAAGCTGGGTTATTTTGCATTGTTTTTGAAATCGTACTTTCAATCATATCGTATTGCGCTGGATGTTTTTATGGAGAATCCTTCGGACAAACTTGATGAAAAAGAATGTATCAAAAAAATGTATGCAATGGGCAATAAACTGCTAAAACGAACTGATATTGACCTTGCAGAATCCATATCTAAAATATTTTTTAGAAATGCGATCCACTATTTCAACTATCACAATATCAAAGGCAAAGAAAATGTGGATGAAATCCATTTTTATGACCAAAAAATTCGAAACTATCTGGCGGTACTTTCAAAATGATGCAAGCAATGATACTCGCAGCTGGATTTGGAACGCGCCTGGCACCTCATAGTCAAATATGTCCCAAACCTTTGTTTTCCATTGATGGGCAGCCAATCATACATCGTACAATTATGCGCCTGATTGCTGATGGTTTCACTGATATTATAATCAATACACATTATCTGGCGACTGATATGCATCAGTTTATTCATCAGCAACATTACGCAGTGCCGGTGCATTTATGCCATGAGTCTGAAATACTGGGGACAGGTGGTGGCATAAAAAATATGTTGAATCATGTCCAGTCCTTTCCAGTATTAATCGTAAACAGTGATATTGTCACGAATATAGATTTTCATGACATCTTTGACATTCATCAGAATCATGACGCACCTGTTACGCTGATTATGCATGATGAACAACAGTTCAACACTGTTCTTGTTGATGGTCAAAACATTCTGGCATTTCAAGGAAAAAAAGCAAATAATAAATTAAAAGCGTTTACTGGAATTCATGTTGTTGATGCACTTGTTGGAAAATATATTCCAGAAAAGACAAACTACAGCATTATTGCTGCCTATGAAAAAATGATTCAGGATGGGCATTCTATTTATGCGCATACAGTCTCAAACCATTATTGGGCAGATATTGGCACACCATCAGGTTATGCCCGGGCTGCAGCACATTCTATGGCAGAAACAGCATTTTCAAAAAAAGGCATTGATCTATTCGATGATGTGGATTTTGAACAACTGAAAGGTGATGGATCGGATCGGGCCTGGTGGAGATATCGGGCGGCTGATACCCGGTCGTTAATTATGGTCGATCATGGCATCAGCCGAATTGCTGTACATGGCATTGAATTAGAAAATCATTATAAACAATCTCACTCTTGCCTGGAGGTCGAATCCTTTGTTAACATTGGTAACCACTTATTTTTCAAACAAATCCCAGTTCCTGAAATAATTCATTATGATTTGTTTTCTGGAATTGTGTTTGTTGAAGATTTGGGAGACACCCATTTGCAAGACTATGTGGCATCATTGGATCCAGATCAGGTTCTGCGCGCTTATGCATCTGTGATTGATATTTTGATTCATATGTCAATTCAAGGTGCAAAAGGGTTTCATCGCAACTATACATGGCAGACCGCTTATTATGATGCAGACATGATACGACAATATGAATGCAAATATTTTTTTAAGTCGTTTCTTCAGGATTTTGTCGGCCTGGATATGAACTGGTCTGAACTGGAAAAGGAATTTACTCAACTCATCCAGGCAGCGGTTGAACATTTTCAGTGGGGCTTTATGCACAGGGACTTTCAATCAAGAAATATTATGCGCACAAATGATCGTTTCTATATTATCGACTTTCAAGGAGGGCGATGGGGACCTGTGCAATATGATCTGGCTTCATTATTAATCGATCCATATGTGAGCTTAAGCGAGGATTTACAGACATCCTTGTTTACATATTTCCTTGAGAAATACAAACGCGTGGTTGATGTCGATGTGCAAAAATTTATTGATACGTTTCAGTATTGTCGATTATTTAGAAATTTTCAGATGCTGGGCGCGTTTGCATTTTTATCTCAAAAAAAAGGAAAGGCTTCTTTTAAAAAATATATTCTTCCTGCACTGGATCAATTGAATCAACAATTGTCAAAATGGTCCTTGGTGCCATGTCCCGGGATAGTGAAATCCTTAGGAAAGCTCTGAAAATAAGGTCTCCATTTATATTTATTTATTCAGTCTGATATAAAACTTCATCTAAAAAATCATTTGAAATGTGATCAAACTGATCGGTAACATCTTTGGAAAGCAAGCTTAGTGACGTATCAGATGACATAGGGTACCATGTTGCAGAGAGGTTGGGAATCTCTGGTGCATGGACAACCAATTGGATTGAATCTGTCTCATTTGTTAGATCACACAATGTATTCACAACCTTCACATTATCTAAAAAAGTATCAGATAAATTTAAAAAATTATGAATTTTTTCCACATCAGGTGTTTCAATCTCAACTGTTCCATCATTTCCTCGTTTTGATGTCGCTTCAATACGACTTTCTGGGGATTGAATCAAGTTTCGTGTATATAGATAAATTGCACCTCCATCACCATTGATAGCATTTGCAGAAATAGTACTATGGTCCATCACTGTCAGGCCAGAACGAATATTAATATCCCCACCCTTTGCAGCGCCTTGTCGAACATTGGTCGTGATATCACTGTGAATGAGTGTCAGAGCGTTTTGATTTTGTATGTCAATCTTACCACCACCTGATGATACGGCATTTGTAGATATATGAGCGGATTGAAATAATTGTATATCATTGCCTGAATGAATTCGAATAGATCCCGCTATGCCGCCATGTTGCTCTCCAGTCATCGGCATGTTACTTTCTGAGACAATGCTTGAATTGTTTAAAAAAATGGATTGTCGGGTTATAATGTCAATGTCTCCGGCCTTACTCAGTCCATTGCTGTTAGTGGATATCAGACCATGGTTGTCCATGACGAGATTATTGGCAATAATATCAATTTTACCAGCTTCACCCGCATGGGCTTGTTTTTCTTGTATTGACCTGGCGTAGATACCTGATGACAAACGATCAGATTCCAATTCATGATTGCTTTGCCCGGAAATGCGCAGTGTGCCGCCAATATTGATATGAATATTTCCCGCTTTTCCGCTGGTTTTCATTTTAGCAATAGAACTTGTAGATATTTGAGCTCCATTTAACAAATTAATATTCATCGCGTTAATTGTAATTTTGCCTCCATCGCCTGTCTTATTGTTTCGCACATCAAGTTGATTATACCGGGTATTGCTTGCGATCATGCTGCTTTGGTTGTCAGAATTAAGCTTCATTAGCGTAATGTTATTTGCATGAATCGTAATTTCTCCGGCATTATGAGATGATTCTGTTCCTGTCTCAATATATGCACCATTTAAAAGGATCAGTTCATTTCCACAAATATTGATTTTACCTCCTTTACCTTTACTTTGAAATTTTGCTGATGAAACAATACAGCTGGAAATTTTACCCTTGTCTATATGTTCTACAGATGGACACTCACCGGACAACTTAAGTTGTTGAAAATCTGTAATGTCAATGGTTCCAGCATCTCCACCACTATCAGTATGCGTACTAATCCATGCGCCATTTTTTAGCTCAATCATTTTTGCACTGAGCTTCACATTACCGGAGCCCTTTGTTGGTGCATTGAATTTCGATTGATCACATGATGTATTAATCATGGCAGGAAAACCTCGACCATCCAGACCTTCTAAAAGAATTTTTTCGGATGCATTCAATGTAATATTTCCACCTCGGCCATATCCATAAGTTTGTGCTCTGATTTGTGCACCATCCGACAGAATGATATTGGTGGCATTAATCGTTAAATCTCCTGAATCACCAGAGTTCTCTATTTTTCCATATGATCTGACAAAAATTCGAGACCCCTGGTCTGGTTGAGAGAGATCATTAATACGAATCCCTTTAAGACGAACTTCGTCTGCAGTGATAATAATACTTCCGCCCTTACCTGTAAATCTTGTGCTGACTGACAGTTTTGCGCCATCAGCAAGCTCAACAACTTTAGCTTCAAGAGTCAGTGCCCCTACTTTGCCCTTGCCTAATGATGTTAAAAAAAGTGAAGTTGGAGTAATCAGCTTGTTTGTATTGAAAAGTTTAATATTTTCTGAAACCTTAATCGATAGTTCGCTGCAAACACCGGCACTATAGGTTTGAGCCGCTATTCTTGCGCCATTTTGGACATAAAAATTTTGTGCAGCAATTGAAATACACGCGGTATTTCCTAGTTCCATATTTTTTACAGTAGAATTTTGACCAGAGTAAGTGTATATGGAAGAAAATTGTTCTTTAAGAAAAATGTCTGACCTTGCATTAAGGTGAATATTTGCAGCATTGCCTTTTGCAAAAGTATTTGAGAAGATCTTACCTTTTTGTATAAACGAAATATTATTTCCGATCACGTTAATAGGCTTTGCATTTTGTTCTCCATAATTATCCATATAAAGAATACTGTTTTCAAATTTGATATCTTCTCCAACAATATATATACCACCGACTGCCTGACCACCGGTGTTGAGAACTGAATCTTTTATAAGGATGTTATCAAATTGAGTTTCTGTTGAAAAGTCATGCATATTATCTAAGTAAATATCTGCCTGACTTTTAATGCTTATTAAGTGAATGCTGCCTTTGCTATAATGGTTGTTTGTTTCATTGTCATTATCTTTTAAGGCAAAATTGAATCCATTTTCAATTGAGATCTGTCCGCCAATGATACAAATATCATTATTACCGGTTACAGTAAAGCCTTCGTTTTGAGGAAGTAACGACTTGATGGGAAAAAGTTTGCGGCTTGATTCTATAAATGTTTCCTGGGACAAAGGTTCCGAACCTTGAAAAATGATAGGGGCAATTTCTGGATCAAGAAATCCAAAATTTTGCGGTGATGATACTGTCAATCCACTTTTTTCAGGAATACCTGTGTTAAATCTTTTTGATTCAGTCATTTGAAGATAATCTGCAGTGCTCACATAAAAAGAACCATCAATTTTAAGTTGTGCTGACGCTCCAAAAATAATTCCATTGGGGTTAATTAGAAATAAATCTGCGCCTGGGATCTCCGACATGATTGTTCCATTGATAAGGGATTGTCCGCCAGTAACTCGAGATATAATTCGTTGTATGCCTGAAGGACCTGAAAAGCTTGCAATCATTCCTTTCTCTATATTAAATGTTTGAAAGCTATGGAATAAATTTACACCATTTTCATAGCCAAAATCTGAATCGATATAATACGTATTTTCTTCAGGTTGTATGGTTTGTCCCTTGTCAAAAGAGTTGTCAATAATGATCTCTGCTGTTACAGAAAAAACCATCATAATGAATACAAACTGGTATATTAGGCTGGGTATAATAAAAAATACAAAAAATTTGTGTATCATGTGTTTTCCTTTGTCCAAAACGAACTTTTTATTTGCTACATGCAATGCGAGATAATGTCCCGGATTTTTCCATTTGACTTAATAATTGATTAATTTCACTCATTTTAACTGCGGAATTTTTTCGGGCAAGAATTGTATGGTTGTAGCGTTGATCAAATTTTTCAGATATCAAAATCTGATTTTTTTTTTCGGGATGGTTCAATAAAAATGACCTTAAATAGCAAAGATTTACGATTGAGATATCCGCTCTTCCAAAAATTACTTTTAAAATATTGCCTTCATGATATGAACTGAATTGAATTTTAAAATGGTTTTTCAAGTATTTTTCATCAGAATTGAAGTTCGCAAATCCATAATGATACCCTTTAATGATCGCTATATGTTTATCTTTCAAGCTATCGAAGTAACTCTGATTTTTTGATGGATCAGCTTTTGTGATGTAAACTTCGCCTCCTTTTAAAAAAACATTGGAAGCGACAATATCCTTATTTTTCCAGCCCCATTTAATGTCTTCAAACATAATTAAATCAAAATTTTTCTGATCAAAATCATAAAAACGTCTTGAGGGTGACGTCAAGAAGAGTTCAAATTTAATTTTTTTTTGTAACAGGTTCATTTCATGGATGAGTTTCTTCGTAATGCCCTCAACTTTGTTATTATTTTTATCGACCACAACAAAAGGGGGAAAATGATAAGCACCCACTTTTACATTTTCTGCAAAAAGAGGATTGCAGTAAATGCAGATGCACAAAATACTATATACGAATCGTTTAAAAGAAATTATTTTCATTTGATGCCTTTTTTTCATTATTATCAATTTTTTTTAAGGAACGTTCTGAAAATAAGTTCCCCATTAAATAAATGTTCATTCAGTTTTTTGAACCATGATTACACTGAAGAAGATGAATAAGAAGAAATAAAGACACTTTATATTCATCTTATTCATCTTCTTCAGTGTAATCATGGTTCAGAAACGAATTAACAAATATTGAATAATGAGAAACTTATTTTCCGAGCATTCCTAAGTTAAGATTATTATAAAGTAATGAATACGCCCGAAAGAATCTATGGTGAATGGTTGCAATTTAAGAACTGCTGATAAAGCTGCAATAAATTCGATACACCTGTTTTGAACAAATACGTATATATGGAGTCATTGAAACGTTTAGCGCTTTGACATTACTTTGATTTTGTATGTCGTATTGTCCTTTAAAAAAAATGGTTTCACTTGATGTAAATGTCAATTCAACATCCGGAAACTTTGTATGCAAATTATAATTTTTAGCCAGGTTCTTTGTCCCTGCAATGTGCATGAAAGCCAGCCCACTTTTGACCAAATGAGGATTGTTAATGGGAATCCAATGGAGATTGAAAGATTGTTCACCAGTGCCTGATATCTGAACATGTGTAAAATTGCCGGTATCTCCTACTGTATCAGGCGAAGTTTCCAATGGTACATTATGGAGATAAATACTTTGAATGTCAAATAAGTTCAAAGGAGTGTCCTCAGGGGCATTATTAGATGTTGCAATTTGAATATTGATTTGTCCACTGACAACTCTATGTTGGTCTGTTTGGATGTGCAAAGTGATGTTAAATGAGCCGATGGATAGATTTTCAAAAAAAATATTTCCAGTCAATGAAATGTTGATATTCAATTTGTCAATGCTAGAAACCATAACACAGGGGGTTTTATTTGCGATAAAAGGAACAAGATTCCATAAAAAACCATAATGCGTTGGACAGGCATCTGGATGAAGAACAAAGCTGTTCGAATTCATTGCTTTGGTTATACTGGCAAATGATTTTCCATTCTTTAGAAAATAATACGTATCCTTATTTTGGTGAATTTCATATTGAATCCGGTTTGATTGAATCAGGAATGGATAAAGAGCTTCTGGAATATGAATTATTGAATTATTGTTAATATCAAGGGGTGTGACGTCTATTTGTTGGCCTGTCAAGATTTTTAAGACATTTATACAGGATTCAGTGGTAATGGATTGATTGGGAAGGTATTCAGAACATTGGAGTGGAGAACTAAAGAAGCAAAGAAAAAAAATATATAATACGATATGGTCCAGTTTTTTTAAGACGTGCAAAAACATCATTTTTCTTCGCTGTGGCTGAGAAAAAACCTGAAATGTCTTGCATCCTTTTACCTGCAAAACAACGATTTTTTTGAGAGTCATTAATTGATTTATTTTCATGGTGTTCTGCCAGGAGCTTACTTTTGGGGTTGATTCACAGATTTATATGAACCATATCGATGCATGATTGTCAATACTAAATAAGGAAGGTTCTGAAAATAAGTTCCCCATTAAACAAATGTTCATTCAGTTTTTTGAACCATGATGACACTGAAGAAGATGAATAAGATGAATTTAAAGTGTCTTTATTTCATCTTATTCATCTTCTTCAGTGTCATCATGGTTCAGAAACGAATTAACAAATATTGAAAAATGAGGAACTTATTTTCCGAGCATTCCTAAGGAATAATCAAAAAATAAGTTCCTCATTTAATAATTGCTCATTTTGTTTTTGAACCATGATTACACTGAAGAAGATGAATAAGATGAATTAAAAGTGTTTTTTTCATCTTATTCATCTTCTTCAGTGTAATCATGGTTCAAAAAACGTAAATGAACAGTTTGGTACGCATATGCCTGGTGTTTAATTAATGAGTCAAGCATTTTGAAATGAGGAACTTATTTTCCGAGCATTCCTAAGTGAGGATTCCTTCGTCGCTCAAGAATGAATTCATGTATAAAATTTTTTTTATGTTTCTGGCAAAAATTCAACAGAAAACTGCCAGCCCCCCAATTCCTAAACAATATGGTGAAAAAAAATACAACCGCCCCTTATCCACGACAGCAAGTAAAATGCGTAATGCAATATATCCTATTACAAATGCAACGAAGGATGCGAAAATGATCATGGAATATGAAAAAACAGGAGCTCCCACAGGTTCTGTTAGTTCTAAAATGAGTGCGCCCAGTATCGATGGAATAGACAGTAAAAATGAAAAACGTCCGGCAAGAGTCCGGTCCATTTTTATCAATAATGCGGCTGTGATGGTCGCACCGGATCGAGAAATACCCGGAATAATTGCCAGACCTTGGATAAATCCCAAAAAAAGAGCATCCCAAATGGTCATCTCCTTGATAGATCGATTTCCAGGTTGAACAAAACGTGTGAGTAAAAGAAAACTACCTGTTACAATTAACATCACTCCCACAAGAGCCATGCTGCCAAATAAATAATCAGCTTGCTTTCTAAAGAAAATTCCCATCAATCCGGTGGGAATGGTTCCAACAATGATATAAAAAACTGTTTGCAATTCAGTGTCATTTTTAATGTCTTGCCATGATGAATTCAACATCTTGCCGGGAATCTGACAGATAGAAACAACCATGGCCAGGATATCCCTATAAAAAAATAGAAGCACTGCCAATAATGTACCTACATGAACGCAAATATCAAACAGTAGGGCATGTGAGTCAATGCCTGACATTTTTTGAAGTAAAACAAGATGTCCGGAACTGCTGACAGGCAAAAATTCTGTCAGCCCCTGAACAACACCTAAGAATAAAGGTGTAAATATTTCGCTCATTTTTTATTTCCATTTCCAAATATGTGTTGATGTTTCTAACACACATTCAATAAATTGCTTTTCAATCAATTCTGTTAAATGCTTTTTGACAAAAGAACTTGTCATCATCGGTTCTTTTTTAGATACATGACTGGAAATACGCTCACTTAATATATCCAATGCATTTTCTGTTTGTTCGCCCAGGGGACCCATTTTTTCAATTAAATCTTCGGAAAGTAACCAAAAAATAAATTGACGTTTATAGTGCTCTTCAACCAAGGCTTTATCGTATGGCTGTAATGCGCTGCTCTGACTATAGGCTTGTAAAAGCTGATTCCATAACTCATCTTGTTCTTTGGACCAGTTATCAACAAAACGATTTATATCGCTTGACGATAATGCGGATGTTCGAACAATAGCTCGATTGGCATCATATTGATTCCAATCATGGGTTAGGATTTCAAGATCGTATTCATCAATGTTTTCACGTAACGTTGTTCCTGGGAAAGGCGCTAAAAAGTGAAACCCATATTCAATATCCAGAGAATCTGCAAATGACAGGCTATCGTTTAACGTTTGCAAGGTTTCTCCTGGCAATCCGACCATAAATGATGCATGTGTTCGAATGCCTGCTGACTTACATATTTTTATAGCATTTGTCGCTTGACTTAATGTAATTCCTTTTCGAATGCATTTTAGCATATCTGAGTTCCCTGACTCAATGCCAAAACTGACCGCATAACATCCCGCAGATTTCATAACATCTAAAATTTCCGAATCGACTGTATTGACACGAGAAAAGGCACTCCACACAAATGAAATATTTCGTTTTTTAATCAGTTCGCAAAATTGAATCACCCGACCTTTACTCACTGTAAAAAGATCATCGGCAATATTGATTATTTCAAACCCCATTTCCATAAGCATTTCAATTTCATCAACAACGTTTTCAATAGAACGATATCTTACTTTTTGTCCGACCATGCGACGTCCCTGACAAAATATACATTGATTGGGACATCCCCGACTCGTAATAATACTAATTGGAAAACCCAGTGTATGATATTTAGGAATGTTCAACAGGTGACGAGCGGGTAAAGGCAAATCATCAAGATCTTCAATCAGAGACTGTGTTTTGGTAACAACAACACATTCGTTTTCATAAAAAGCAATGCCAGGAATGGATGGCCATAAAGTTCTGTTCCTGATAGTGGGAATAAGCTCAAGCAATGTTTTTTCAGCTTCACCGATAACAACAATATCTATTTCTTGAATGTTTCGAAGGACAGTGTCATAGTCAAAAGATACGTGAGGACCGCCCATCATTGTGATCACATGAGGGTGAAAGGTTTTAGCTCTTTTTAATATGTCGGCGGCTTTTTTAAAATTCATGGTTACCGAAGTTGTGCCAACAACATGGGGTTGAAATGTATCCAAAGCCTGTTTTAATTTTTCCGGCCGATATTCACTAATAATATAATCAAACAGTTGTACCTGAGCACCTGCTTTTTCACATGCGGCAGCAACATAACATATGCCTAAGGGGGGTGATGGAAACTCTGACAATGGGTAGGGCGGAGCAATTAGAGCGATTCTAATGGGATGATCTTGCATATTTTTTCCTTCGTCAAGAAACGATTGACGTTCTTTATTATTGGGTGTTAACACTTTAACCGAAATCACGATCGATTAGAAACATGTAGAGACCCACGGCATGTGTCTCCGAGCGAAGCAAGGTCGCTCAATCTCTGAAACTTGATATTATCGATGGGTCAAAAAAAAAGAGTTGCATTCATTCCAGTGATTTTGGCTTCGTCATTTCATTCATTTTCAGCGAGAGATATAAAAGATTTCAAAACGTCTTTTATCTCAATTTTAGGAACATTTTGAATGATCATCAACTTTCCAATATCAGGAACAGAATAGCCCGAAAGAATTTGTAAATACAATATTGCATGTCGCAATGTCATCGTATTTGTATCGTTTATTTCAATATCAAAAATATCTGCGATATCTTGAAATGTCCAGCTTGCATTGGGACAATTAATAAAAAGTGTATAACCGCTATGCGCTGGTTTATAGCTATAGTATCGACCATCGCCCTCTAATGACACTCCAACCTGGTATATTGCTTTATTAAAGGTTTGGTTGATGGTTTGATCGTTCAAGTCAATAATAGTGTTTTGATTATTGTCCAATACTGATGTAAAAAAAGCCTGATTTGAAAATCCATTGTTGCCGGATATCTGGCATTGTTGATCCAATAAAAGCGGGTGCGTATTATAATCACTTTGGTTTTCAAATACTCCCTGAATCTTGAATTCTTTTCCCCATCCAATATTTGTATCACAAATCAAAACATCAAAATATTTTTGCACCTGCTTGCCATTGGCTTGTGCATTAATAAATATGCGGGCATGGCCCACATTGCCGGTTGGTGTGATGGTTAAGACATCGTCTAAAATGGTGGTATTTACAATATTGGTTGATGAAATAGCGTTTAAGTAGACCATGTCACCATTTTTATCAACAGCGTCAATTCGGACTTGATAATGCCCCCCCAAAGAAACAATTTGATCATTCAATTCTGTATTGATCACAGGGAGTTCATCCTGGTTATGAATTATATCAATTTCAGTATCTGATACGGATTGCGTTTTAATGTTGACTTCATAGGAATCATGCGAATCAAAAGAATAGCTATTTAAAGAAATTTTAATTGTATAAAAATCTAAAGGAAAATCAATATGGATTGTTTCATCACTTGAAACCACCAGTTCATCTTTTGAGTTGTATACACTTATATAAAATGCTTGATTGAGATACCCGCGATCGCCTTCAATTTTAGAGTCGCCTTTTAGATATTGTCGATACGCATCCATATCATTGTCAGTATCAAATTTTCCAGATATTTGAAATCCATCTTGAAAATCTTCTGCTTCAAGGGAGGATAAATTGTCATAACAATTATTTTCTAAAGGATCGCACGGCTTGATATTGTAATTGATACTCAGTGATGCTGTTGGAAAAATGTAATTTTCTGTAACGATCGTTTGGTTCAGATAATAAAAATCATCATCATGACCGCCCCATCCCATATTAATATGAATTTTTTTTCCTGTAGGATCAGATGCATATCCATCAGCAACAGTCGCATGATTGGGTAAGGATAGTAGAACAGGACGTTGATTATCGATTTCATTTCGAATGACCGAAAAAAATTCACTTTCGTTTGCATTGGTCATTTCCTTGATATCAGTTCCATAACCAAAATATTCATACAAGGCATATACATCCATAGAAGAACTCGTCCCACTTATTCCAAAATTTGCTTTATTAACGATGGCTAAATCTCTAAAAAGAAGAGCGACTTCATCTTGAACATGTTCAGGCGTGGCGTTATCCACATGATTGGGCATGTTTTTCCAATGATAATCCCTAAAGAGGACTGTTTCAAAATGCTGGTTATTCCATGTGTGCGAAGCAACTCCTTTACCTCGATCTGGATGTTGATGAAATTTCATAATTTGTGCCTGTGCAGCTTGCGTACACCCTGCCAAAACATTTGCACCATTAATTTTGGGAAGCATTTTATTATAAGGAAAATTTTGATTCCAGGTGGTTTCCAACAGAATGGTATTAGGAATATACTGTTTTTTATTCAGTTGGCCTGGAGTGTTGTTTAATAAAAAATTCCAGCATGCATTATTCTTAGAGGATGAGCGACCTGAGGTGTTGCTGGTTTGTTTTTGATACAGGTTTAATTCGTTGATAATAAATTTCTGATAAGCCTTTGGCAATGTTTGATAGTCGGTTTTTAAAGAATAAGCTTTAATAGGAGGTAAAATTGTAGTTTCTGGCATCACCAGATATCCACCTGCCTTAAGATGAAAAATTCGTCCGATCATTTTCTGGTTGACTCGGATTCGCTCAATAGATTTAATTGTTTTAACACTTTGTAAATAAAGCAGAAAATTTTTTGCAACTTTTTGATACTCATTTTCAGTGAATGCAGCTTCAGATATATTTGTAATCAAAAAAAGAATACAAAGCAAACAAATCAAACGTATTCTTATTGTTACGCTTTGAAATAATTGCATATCGTTCCTTTCTCTATTTATGGATTAATGATACATATATGTTCCTTGAAAAATGATTTGAGTGTAACCCAAATTGCAGGTCAAACCGAAACCAAGCCTATGAGCAAAACCAATGTAGGGGTGAACCTTATGTTCGCCCTCCAAACAATAACCGGAATCCAATCTATGTCTGGAAATTTATGGGCTTTGTCATAGGTTCGTTTCTGGTTATTGTTCGGAGAGCGACCACAAGGTTCGCACCTACATTGGTTTTACTCATAGGCCTGGTTTCGGTTTTTGTTTGAAGGCGAACATAAGGTTCGGCCCTACGCGGCCCTACGCTGGAAGTTGCAAAAACATGTTTCTGCCCTTTCTGGGCTAAGACGATATCCCCTTTTTTGAATTGCGTCCTTTATTCGTTTTTTTGTACTTCGAGTTATTATCGCCTGAGCCCGATGGATTCAAATAACTGGTATGAATTTTCCATATTTTTTAGATAATCGGGTTAGCTATGAGGTAGTTGGTTGGCGCGTTGCGACGACTTGAATCCAAAAAATAAAAAAAACTGCACCAACAAAAATATAAAAAGATTGCCCAATATACATGTGCAATAAATCAAATAATTCAGGCTTATATCGAAGAGAAAAATACAGGGTAATAATTCTGATGAGATTGGACAGATACAAAAGAATTATTCCCAAAACAATACCAGAAATTTTAATGATGAATGACATTTCAAATGCCATCAGCGCAGCGGTTACCAGGATGATACCTTCAGTCCCTTCACAACCTTCCTCAATCACCATGCGAAGCCCAACTGTTCTAATTTCATTTTGATGCACAGTGGTACGTTCATCTGGATGAATCCAATTGATCAAAGATGAACTGACATTGGCATTTAATTGATGCACGATAACAGGTGACAGATAATTCTTGCTCAAGTAATATATCCACTGACCAATAACAAAAAACAGAATAAAAAAAACGACAAATTGTATTTCCCGACGATTCTCCAGGTAAAAGCGTTTGATAAATGAATTATTATTCATAACTCCATTCCTGTAGTCATTGAACTCCAATTGTGCTTAAGAAACTACATAGTAATGTGCACCCGCTAGGCTTGAACATCTCAAAAAGCTCGCCTGCCTGGAGTTTAAACTTAATGCAAGCGAGCTTTTGAAAGGAGACTTTTACCCACCCCATAGGTGTAAGTTTAATTCTGCCCAAAGGTTTATGATCGTTACTAATACAATCTGTGTGGTCGTAAATTAAAACAATTATGAACGTTTACAATGGATAGAAAGTTTAATAATCTAACTCGCCAACAGGCCTGGTAAATGTAAACGCTGCCGGATTCACAACCAGTACATCAAAAACTTGCCCGGTATTGCCGCCCATCAGGCTGAATGGCAGCGCAATAGTAAAAAATCCAGTTCCAAGAACAGTTGTCACCAGCCCCAATGGACGAACTAATAAAACATCAAATAACATTTCCTCAGCGCTGGGACTGTTAACATCAGTATCACTCGCAAATGCTGCTGTAAATGAACATAAAACGAAAGTCACTATTAAAACCAGTGTTATGAGGGTTTTTAAATTTTTCATTTTGGCTCCTTTTTTTTCTTGATAAGTAAGCGATCATAAATTTTAGGGTATATCGTAGTCAATATTTTGTTATTCGTCTGGTTGGTCGAACCTTATGTTCGCCTTCAAACAAACACCGAAACCAAGCCTATATTAGAAATCAATGTAGGGGCGAACCTTATGTTCGCACTCCTGACAACAATCGTTTGCAAACCTATGACCGAAGGGAAACGTTTCTAATTCATTTTCGAACATAGGTTTAATACCGGTTCTTTTCCGGAGGGCGAACATAAGGTTCGCCCTTACATTGGTTTCGGATATCGGTTGGATTTCGATTACGACGATATTTCCAAAAAATTTATGACCGCTTACTTAACTCGTTAAAAATATTTGAACATAATGCCCTTCGGGCAATTTTTTTTATTTCATGAGTATTTAAGGAACGTTCTGAAAATAAGTTCCCTATTAAATAAATGTTCATTCAGTTTTTTGAACCATGATTACACTGAAGAAGATGAATAAGATGAATTAAAAGTGTCTTTATTTCATCTTATTCATCTTTTTCAGTGTAATCATGGTTCAGAAACGAATCAACGAAAATTGAATAATTATATCTATCGAATTTTTGTTTTTCCGATACATGAACATAATGCCCTTCGGGCAATTTTTTTATTTCATGAGTATTTAAGGAACGTTCTGAAAATAAGTTCCCTATTAAATAAATGTTCATTCAGTTTTTTGAACCATGATTACACTGAAGAAGATGAATAAGATGAATTAAAAGTGTCTTTATTTCATCTTATTCATCTTCTTCAGTGTAATCATGGTTCAGAAACGAATCA
>Ga0272440_1001621_pt1 | contig 18249 bp, 5 predicted proteins | sample SSMMMBAug17_FD_192440 | JGI IMG/M metagenome (GOLD analysis project Ga0272440, IMG submission 192440) | Marine sediment archaeal communities from Little Sippewissett salt marsh, Falmouth, MA, United States - SSM-MMB-Aug17 | ecosystem: Environmental > Aquatic > Marine > Wetlands > Sediment ...
GGACAGACTCAAACAAAAGATTGGCTTGACTTGTTAGTAGAAACATATGAAAAAGAACAGGCACTGAAGCATCTCAAATAATGGTATAATATCAATTTGTACCAGTATATAAAATCCAAAAAAAAAAGCGCATCAACAGGATTGATGCGCTTAAACTGTATTCATAGTTTTGTAAACTTTTACACCTGTTAGTTTCTGATTATTCTGATCTGGAAGATATCCAAAGGTAAGATTTGACAATTAGGTTTTATATTGAGGTTTTATTTATCAAAGGTTAGATAAGAGGGATTAGATAAGAGGGGTTGGATATATATCTTGCTTGTTTTTTGAGCAAATAGCCATTAATATCGGCCATCACCAAACAACAAACAAATCAAAGGTTAGAATATACTCACTTGGTTTTTGAGCAAATAACCAATCAAAGATCACTTCATATTCAACTGGATATAATGCAGCATAAAAATCTTTCTTCTGATAACACATTGTCCAGTTTTTTGGGGAACCATTTAATTTGATTTAGCAGGAGGTGAATCATATGGTTTGCCATGGATTCAAACAATGAATATACACAATGCCTTTTTGTTCTCTCCTAAAAGTTTCATAAAATACGTGAATTTCATCAACAAATCTGATACAATTATTTTATTTACGAAATAATGATAAAAATCCGATACAGGAGCAAAAAAACAGGAGACTGCCCATGAAAAGCATCCCGAAAATTTTTGGCTGGATTTGTTTTACAATCTGGCTTTGCCAATCACATTTATGGTGTGCAGACATTGAAAAAGTGAGCGGTTTACACGCAATTACCCATGTAAGCCATCAGGTTTCTAATAATACTCAAATTACTGTTGTTTGGGAAGCCCCCATAACCGGTTTGCACAATATAACCGGTTATTATTATCTGTTTAACGATAACAGTTCATATGTGTTTACTATGGAGAACACAGCTTATGGTCAGGCAGTTTATGTTCCAAAAGATGCCCCGCGTGTAGCTGTCAGCCCCAATTATGCCAATCTTGATGATAAACCTGTCTACTGTCACGTTGCGGCTGTCAATGAAATGGATGAGATTATGGGCCCCACCCATACAGTCGGTCCTTATCGCATTGATGACACCCCACCATTTCCCGCGACAGTTGTTACCCCATCAGTTACATCTGACATCGTTATTTCTTTACTTATGGGCGCGCAAAACGCTTCTGAAATGAATATCAGCACCCATGCATATGGACGCGGTTTATGGGAGCCATTTCAACAGGTCAGGACATGGCAGCTTGATGAGATTATCGGTACGCAAATTCTGTATGTTTGTTTCAGAGATGCTGCCGGAAATATATCGCAGACACAAACAGCCGTCTGGTATGACAATGTGCGCGCAACAGTGACTTTGCAAGCACAAACCACAAAGACAGTTCTTGCTTATCCAATCCCTGTTACCATTACATTTGATGAAATAATGACAGATTTTAATCTGGATGATATTGTGGTTGTAAATGGTAAACTGGCCAATTTTAAGTGTCAGCCTGATAGTAGTGGCTTTGCATCTGTATATTCCCTGACAGTACAGCCATCAGATCAGGGACTGGTAACCTTGTATGTGCCGGAAAATGCCGCCAATGATCTTGCTCAAAATGGCAATGTGATTTCTAAAACATTGTCTATTATATACGATAGTCTGAAACCTACAGTATCATTATATTCTGCGATACCACAGCATACGAACTCTGATGAAATTCCCATTACAATAACTTTCAGCGAACCTGTATATGATTTTACAACAGGTAATATTTACACCCAGAATGCCATCCCCGAACAATTTAATACCCTGGGGAGTACCGCGCCTTATTCCAGATACTCTTTTGTATTAAAAGCATCTGGTGAAGGTCTTGTCAGCGCACAAATTCAGGCCGATAGTGCAAGAGATGTTGTTGGCCATACCAATTCTGCATCATCAATGATCGCTTTTAACTATGATATTACACCACCAGATGCCACCATTGAAACATCCTATACAGAAACATCTTTATCTCCTGTGTCTGTCACGATTGTGTTTAATGAATTATGTCGGTTGACTTCTATTGATGCCATTCAACTCACCAATGCCACAATGACCAATTCCAGCAATACCAGCAGCTATTACACCCGACTCTGCTTTCAATTAACGCCGCAATTATTAGAAAATATTGAAATAACTTTAAAACCAGACACCTTTTACGATCAGGCACATAATTACAATGCAAAATCCGTTTCCATCACCATTCCCTTTGACAGCCAAAAGCCAACAGTATTGATTGGATCAGATACACTTTCCCCCACATATTTCACACAAATTCCAGTATGGATTAAATTTAATAAACCGGTTACCAGTTTTGAGTCTGATGATATCACGCTTTCCAACGCGCAAATATTGGAATTTACGAAGGTGACATCAAGCCAGTACGAAATCAAAATTGCCTTTGAATCTCCCGGAAAAACACAGGTTTTAATACCTCAGGGCGTTGCACAGGATGTGAGTGGTTTTACCAATTTCCCCGCAGCAATATATGAAATCATGTTTGATCCCAATACACCCCAAGTATTAAATCCCATTGAAAACATATCCTGTTTTGAAGATCAAACAGCGGGACCGGTTTCAACCAGTGTTTCTGATGCTGAAGGCGGCACATACACTGTTTTTGTTCAAACATCAAATTTGCTTTCTGTTGAATCAGGCAATCTTACTTTGTGCGTTGAAAATAATTGTCAGGCCATGCCCATTGAAGGACTGTTATTGAATGCTCAGGAACAAAAAAATATTCAATTATTTGTCAGGCCGCTTCCCAATGTCAATGGTACAGCCAGCCTGACAATTTGTGTCATGGATAATGTCTATACAGTGTCTCAATCGTTTACCCTGGATATCACGCCGGTGAATGACCCGCCTGTGCTTAAAATTCAACATAATCCAATTATTTACACCGAAAATGACCCGCCAGCGATTATCGCCCAATCGGCAACAGTAACCGATCTGGATTCCTCCAATTTTAATGGCGGACGCTTAATTGTTGACTTTGTTGAACCACATGAGGACAATTTATTGGAAATTATAAGTCAAGGCACTGATCCTGGATTAATTTCAGTCACATTGGGTGAGATTTTCTGGGGTAACACATATTTTGCCAATTATACTGGCGGAAATGGCACGATCCCTTTGACAGTTTATTTTGACAATTCAGTTGCTGATTCAGATGCCATTGCCAGCCTGATTGAGTGCATTACTTATGTCAATATGTCTGAGCTGCCGGTTGATGGCAACACGCAGGTCAGATTTCAGGTTGATGATGGCGATGGCGGGCTTTCTCTGCCAGAAACAAACACTGTTTCTGTTATATCAATTAATGACCCGGCTGAGGTAACATTGTCGACTAAATCTGTGGCCTATACAGAAAATCAAACGCCTGTGGCGGTCAGTGAATATGCACGGGTCAAGGATTTAGACGCTGTTACCTGGCAGGCTTATGAATTGCGTTTTGAAATTACGAAAAATGGCACCCCTTTTGACCGCCTGACCATTCAGGATCAGGGCGATTCATATGGCAGTATCGGTGTAAATGGTATCGATGTCAAACATAGCGGAAAGCGTGTGGGGCAATGGTCTGGTGGTACCAATCCTGATGAACCCCTGATTGTTATTTTTAATGATCTGGCCACCTACATATCTGTTTTCAAGGTGATTGAGGCAGTTACCTATCACACCGAATCGGATATGCCATCAATTGAAGATAGAACTGTTACAATTAAACTGACTGAGCCTGATGGCACGACCAGCGGCCCCCTGATTCGCACAATATCAGTGACATCGGATAATGATCCACCCGAACATCATGTGCCGGCACCCATTGTTATGGATGAAGATTCAATCGTGGTTCTTTCTGGCAGTCGCGGCATTTATGTCACCGACCCCGATATCTTAAACAATGATTTGCGGATGACCATTACTGTGGATAATGGTACGATAACACTGGGAACAACTGACAATATTGATTTTCTCACCGGTGATGGATTTCGTGATACAGTGCTTGTAATTAATGGAAAAATCAGTCATATCAATCAGGCCATTGATGGTATTATATTTTATCCCGATCCCAATTTTTCAGGTCTTTCAGGTATCACTTTTCGCACAAGTGATTTAGGTGCGACAGGTTCGAATGGCATTCCCAAAACTGACAGTGACACCATCGTGATTGACATTCAGGAAGTTCCCGATGCGCCACAGATGAGTGATCCGGGCATTTTTTCCCTTCCAGAAGATACCATCGATAGTGTCGGCCTGCATCTCACAGATGTTGATGGCGGTATTATTCATCTATCTGTTATATCTGCCAATACGAATCTGATACCATCAAGTCAAATCAGCCTGACCAGTTCAACACTTTCTCCAATTGATGATGGTTATACGATTCTGACATCAAAAGGTGCTGTGTACCCAATCACCATGACCATTCAGCCCGCACCCGATCAATATGGTGAAACTGATGTTTCAATCATACTTTATGATGCCGATGGCCTGTCATTTACAAGAAATATCCACGTGAATGTTCAGCCTGTAAACGATATGCCCCAAATATCAAGTGTGGACAACCAGGAAACGATTGAAGATACCCCCTCGGCCTCAATTCCATTGACAGTGACCGACCTTGAATCTGCGCCGGAATCCTTTTCGTTTTCAGTGAATGCGTCAGAACCATCGAAAATTTCAGATGTTACATTTAATGGACAGGGCATTCATCGCACCATGATTGTCCACCCGGCACTTGATGCAGTTGGTTTTGTACAGATCACAATAACTGTCTGGGATGATCAGGAGGGAAGCGCGCAGACATCATTTGGACTCAATATTATTCCTGTCAATGATACACCGGTTGTTTATTTGCAGGAAACTGCCGGTGGCCCTGAAGATCAGGCGACCATTATTCACTGGTCTTTGATTGATGCGGATGGCGATTTATTGCGCATTTCAGCAATCAGCACCAATGAAGATCGCGTACCTGATGAAAATATCATTATTCAGGGCCCAAATGTTCAACAAACAGAAGACACATTCACACTTCAAACCAGTGCGGGAGAACCCTCAAATCTAAGCCTGATTATTTATCCTCTAGAAAATCAAAATGGTGAAGTAAATGTGATTATGACAATCACAGATTCCGGCATGGTTCCAATGATGGCCAAATGTTTGTTGCATATTACACCGGTCAACGATCCCCCAACGATTGCATCCATTGAAACACAACAAACTGATGAAGATATGTACGCCTTTCTCCCCATTCAAGTTGCAGATATCGATAATTTGACTGAGGATTTAATCATTTCTGCGCATTCTTTAAATCTTACCCTCGTTTCTGACGATGGCTTTCAGATTGAAAAACAAGGCCAAAATACCCATTTGATTATTACCCCACAGGACAATCAAAATGGTACTGCCCGAATCGCTGTCAGCGTTTTCGACCCTGAAGGCCTGTCTGCAACCACACAATTTGATCTGAATATATTGCCTCAAAACGATGCGCCCACTATCACAAAAATTGAAAATCAGATTACAGCAATCAATATTCCCATTGATCCTATTCCATTTATGATTCATGACTTTGAAACATCTGCCAATGAACTGACATTAACAGCAAAGCCATCCATTGCTATTGATATGCACTTTTCCGGTACAGATAATAACCGATTACTTCACATTACCAACCCGCAAACGTATCAGGGTTTAATTTTCATCGATATAACTGTTGCCGACAGCGAACAACTGACCAGCAGCACATCATTTACCCTGACCATTACCGAACATAATGATCCGCCTGTAATCAGTGAGATAACTGATCAGGTCATTCAGGAAGATGGTATTTTACAGAATCTGGAATTTACAATTTCCGACATACAAAGCCCTGCCAGTGATCTTGACGTTTCCATTCAATCGATGAATGAATATCTGGTCCCCCAACAAAATATTTCAATTGATGGCACCGGGGCCATGCGTCAACTCACAATGAAACCGGTAAGAAATCGTTCGGGCGATACAGTTATTCAGATAATGGTCAAAGACCCTTATGGATTGAAAACAACCCTGGAGTTTACTCTAACTGTTCTGGCAGACAATGATTCACCGATATTGTCTTTGGTACCTCCTGGTGCTTGCGGCAATCGGTTTACAATTCTTCACGATTTATCCGGAAGATCAGTTGCCTTTGGTCTGAATGATCTGGGGCAGTTGGGTATTGGTAAACCGGATAATCAGTTTACGCCAGTTCCCATGATGAATAATGTCAGGCAATTGTTTGCCGGAGAACTTCACGCCGCCGCATTGACATCTGATGGCAGCATATACGTCTGGGGAAGCAATGATTTTAAGCAATTGGGCATTGAAAACCTTGTTTCTGCCAATACACCGCAACTGATGCCAACACCCATCAATAATGTGCAGCGTATGGCATTGGGTGAACGTCACAGTATTGCCCTAAATCAAGATGGAAACCTTTATGTCTGGGGAGATAATACATTCGGTCAAACCGGTACAGGCATACTTGAACCTATTAAAACGCCTGTTTTGTTAAGCCATAACAATGACAATCAATTATTAAATCCAATGGTATCAATATCTGCTGGTAAATTTCATTCTGTAGCACTTGATCGTACAGGCACTGTGTGGACATGGGGACGAAATGAATGGGGGCAAATCGGTGATGGATCACAAACAACGCGCAATCTTCCAGTTCAAGTTCTGGATTCTGATGGCGGATTTTTTCAGGGCGTGGTAGCCATCGCATCAGGTGAAAACTTTGTACTGGCATTAACCAATGATGGCCTTGTCTGGGCCTGGGGTGAGAATTCATCCGGACAACTGGGGCTGCCGCGAGAGGAAAAATCTCGTCAATATCCCCACCTGATTGACATCAAAAAACCCTGCAAGGCGGTCGCAGCAGGACATCAACACGCACTCGCCCTTACCACTGATGGCTATGTCATGGCATGGGGTAACAATACATATGGCCAGTTGGGGATTGGCACATATATTTCAACACATATGCCATCAAAAGTCATGATGGAAAACAGCAATTTACCCCTGGACCATGTCCAATCCATTGCTGCGGGCGATGACCACAGCATGGCCATTCAGAATAATGGGCATGTCATGCTCTGGGGTAAAAACAGTTCCGGACAATTGGGTGACAGTACACCCACAGATCGCTTGAATCCAGTTCCCTTGCCGGGCAACGATCCTGATGGCTTATATAATGTTTTTACATTTTTTGAAGATCATGATTCCGTTCCATTTGCCTGGATGAGTGCCGATGCTGAAACCGAAAGCCAATTTCTCTCAGCAACCGCACAATCATACGATCTTTCCATGATTCAACAGGAGAATATATCAATTGCCCATGTGAATGGTGAATCAGTATTGCAATTCACACCTGTTCCTGATGCCCAGGGAATGGCCAATATTTGCGTTTCTTTATCTGATGCGCAACATATGGCTGTCACATCATGTATAGAACTTTATATTGAAAATATTAATGATACCCCTGGAATAGAACAGGTTCCAGCACTGAAGACCAGTGAAAATGACATGCTTGGCCCAATCATTTTAAGGATCAGCGATCTTGAAAGTGAGGCAAAAAATCTGACAATAACCGGATCTTCCTTAACCCCTGAAATGGTCAGAGAATCTGATATTACCATTGTCGGTTCCGGTTATTCACGTTTGTTATTCATTGAAACCCGGCCGCAAACCCACGGCACAGTCACTATTGTACTGACAGTTCACGATCCACAGGGATTGACACAATCTATCCAGTTTCCGCTGTTTATCAATGATCGACCCGATATCATTGCACCATCATTTATTTATCTGACTGAAGATCAACCCTTTCCTTTTAATTTTTCAGTTGCAGATATTGAATCCGAACCCTGTTCCATTACACCTGTGATTGTCTCTGCCAATCAATCTTTGATAAATGCAGAAGCCATTGTTTTTACATGCAATAACAATCAATTTGATGCCAAAATTTTTCCGCAAACCAATAAAAGCGGCGCATGTATGTTAACACTGATTGTTTCTGATGACATGGCTGAAAGTATTCATCATATCACTGCGGTAATCCAGCCAGTGAATGATCCCCCTGAAATACATGTGGCACAACCAATCAAAACTTACACAGAGAATGCGCAACCGCTGCTGGTATGTTCAGATGCAGAACTTGTGGATGTTGATTCACTGAGTTTCGATCTGGGACTGCTGTCAGTGAAATTGACTGAAAATGCAGAAATGCAGGATCGCCTCTTTATCCAGAATTCAAATGATACAAATGCCATTCAGGTGATTGAAATCAGTGGCAATCTGAACGTATTCTACAGCGGCATTCCATTGGGCACCATTACAGGTGGACAAACAGGTTACTCGCCGCTGGTCATTCATTTGAGCAATAATGTTCCCAGACAGGCCTTATCGAAATTAATTCAGCAGATTGCCTTTATCCATGAATCTGACAAACCGGATGCAACAGATCGTCATATGACTGTCACATTAAATGAAAGTGATAAGACTGCGGGCATTCCAGCCTCATTGACCATTCCGGTTGCCGCAATTAATGATGACCCGCAATTATATCTTGGCAATACAGCCATTTCCAACGCCATTGAGCTGTCATCATTGTATGAAAAAGAACAATTGATTTTTAATAACACCCATATTGAACTATTAACCATAAAAGATCCGGATGTACTCGCCAATCCTTTAACATTGGAAATAAATACTGAAAAAGGAATCATATTATTGAATGCGGATGCTGCTATTCAACTCACCAGGCATTCGACAACGCGAATAACTGTGTCCGGTTCATTAACCTCAGTGAACACTGCCCTGGAAAGCATGGTCTATTCGGCATTTGCTGATGTCCAGGGCAAGGAGATTATTTCAATTGCAATAATGGATCATGGTCATAATGGTGTTGGCGGTGGCCAATGGCAAATTTTTGAGTTGCACACAATTATCTTGAGCGACAACGATCCCCCGCAAATTCAACCTCTTTCTGATCAGTATGTTGATGAAGACACAGAAATCAGCATTCCTTTTGCGGTTACTGATGTTGATGGTGATGACATTGTGTTGACCATTGCATCCTTTGCATCAGATATCATTCAACCCGACAGAATATCCCTGACAGGCCCGGCAATTATTAATGGATCTGATGGTCAATATACCATTCGTGTGGGCGTAGATGCATCTGCTTCACTGACATTGGTCTGCCGGCCTGAAATGAATCAGGCAGGTGAAGTCCCATTTATTCTGACAGCACTGGATCCGGAACAATACAGCCATGTGCATGAATTTTCTATATATGTGCGTCAGGTCAACGATCCCCCGCATCTAAGCGGCATGTTTACCCCCATGACCTATATAGAAAACAGTTCACCAATAACCTTTTGCAGAGGGATCAATCTCATTGATCCAGATGATAACGAAATGGTACAGGCTGTTGTTCGCATTGTTGAGAATTATCAGTATGGGGATCAGCTGTCACAAAATCTATATGGAAATATCATTGCAGTTGCTGATGGCAGCAGCTTGACCTTTTTGGGCGTATCATCATGGACAGATTATGAATCTGTATTGGACAGCCTTACATTTGAACATACTACTGACAATCCTGATGAAAACAGCCGAACGATTGTTATAACTGTGAATGATGGTGTTGATAATAGTGCAGCGATCACACGCACCATTTATGTACAGGGAAGTAATGATCGCCCCGGACTGTGGCTGGACAATGAACAGGTAAAAGATTTCAAGACCATTCCCGATATCCTTGAAGAAAATCAGCTGCGTTTTAATCATGAAGAAAACTATCTGGAAATACGCGACCCGGATGTGCGTGACGGCATTATGACCATCAGGATTTCAGCAAACAAAGGTTTTCTGACATTAAATGCACTGGGAACCCAAAATCTGACAATTGTTCAGGGTAAATTTGAACATTTTGATTCTGTCATATTTCAAGGACAGATAACTGATATTAATAATGCCTTAAATGGCATGTATTATTGGGCATCGCCAGACGAGCTGGGTGATGCACACATCGTGATACAAATGAATGACAATGGATTCAGCGGTGATGGCCCGGGCCTTGATGTGATCCAGATGCTTTCATTTCAGATCAATGCAGTGAATGATCCACCGGTGATTGCAAAAATCAACAGCCGGGTTACTCTCGAAGACACAGCCGTATCGATACCTGTTTCCCTGTCAGATCAGGAATCTGATCCACTGACAATCTGGCTGGAATCTGATAATCCATTACTCGTGAATCCATCAGAATGCACCTTTATCGGGGATCGTATCTTATTGGTCAATAAAAACAAATATGTCATTGATACCAGTGGTACTGCTGCCCAAATTACCGCAGTAATCAATCCCTCAGAAGACAGTTATGGCCAAACCATGCTGACTGTATTGGCCACTGATGGCCAATTGACTGAAACACGACGATTTTCGTTTTCAGTTCTGTCAGACAATGATCCGCCAAAATTTACTGTGATTCCATCAGAAAGCTATCCTGAAGCTTTAACAGTATTATACCTGGATCTCAATCCCTATGTCCTGGATATTGATCATCCCGATGAACAACTTCAATGGACAGCAAGTTGTAATTCTCTGGATGTAAGCATTTCAAAAGGTCTGCTGACAATGCATCCGCCAGATACAGACTGGTATGGCACGGCATCAGTCTATATCACTGTTACTGATCCAGAAGGATTATCCCTTACCGGTACCATTACAATTGAAATTACACCGGTGGCAGATCCACCAATTATTTCCCTTGTACCGGATCAGGTGTTTGCATTGGGGGCTGATATTCCAATACTGCCATTTACAGTAACTGATGCTGAAGGCGGAAATCTTAAAATAACAATCAATTCATTTAACGAAACAATCATTCCAGATAATGATACCGCGCTATCAATTAATGGCAATGGAAAAAATTATCAATTTACAGCAGATGCCGGAAGTACAACAAGTCTGTCATTGTCTATTGTTCCTGTTGACAACATTGGCGGTTCAGCCGATATTTGCATGACAGTCACCGATGATACACAATTATCCACGACCAGTTGTTTCAATGTTCATATGGCACCATATCTGATCACAGCCATTGCAGGCAGTCATGGAAAAATTGATCCTGAGGGAATTATTGCCATTGATAAAGAAGGGGCATATTTGCCATTTTATTTTATCCCGGATCCAACCTATCAGGTGGACATGGTTATCGTTGATGGCAAATCTGTGGGGCCGGTATCTGAATATATCTTTTTTGATATTCGGGATAATCATAGCATTCGCGTGTCTTTTCGTACCGCAGATACATTTATCATTACGCCAAAAGCGGGTCAGGGTGGTTCAATAGAACCATCTGAAGCCCAAACTGTTTATGCCGGTGATGATTTTGCATTCTCAATTCATCCGGATGAAGGATATGCTGTTGCCGATGTTCGCATCGATAATGTATCCATTGGCAATGTCAAAACCTATCAATTTGAAAATATTTCAAAAGATCATGAAATTGCCGCTTATTTCAAGGCTGTCGCAAAACCGTTGGCACAATTTAATGCCAGTCCCACAACAGGCTATGCCCCATTAACTGTTCAGATGGAAAATCAATCTCAAGGCGATATTGATTCATACAAATGGAATTTTGGTGATAATTCCGATAGTGGGTTGCCCGCACCTGTTCACACCTATGCATCACCAGGAACATATTCTGTCAGCCTGACTGTGAATGGCCCGGGTGGAACTGATTTTCTTGTCAGAGAAAATTTTATTACTGTCGAGCGTATGCCGGTACAAATTGACTTTCAGGCAGATCAGCGTCTGGGTGTAGCACCACTGATGGTTCAGTTTATTGAATCAGCCAGTGATGACAACATTATCAGCCGCCATTGGAATTTTGGTGATGGGCAGACATCCCATGTCATTAATCCCTCACATACATATGAAGAACCCGGCAATTACGCAGTGAGTTTAACAGTGACTGCTGATGCAGGCACCCGCGTGATTGAAAAGAAAAATTATATTCAGGTTCTGGGACGAACAATATCGGGGAATGTCACCGGTGATGATATCGGCAACCAGGGCCTTTCAGGATATAACATATCTGTATGGCAGGAAAATACAGTTATTGCAGAAACAACCACAGATATTTATGGGAACTACACGCTCCTCAATCTGCCGGTTCATGCATCATTGTATGTTGCGGCCTGTCCGCCTGATGGCGACAGCAAGTATTTCTGTCAATACTACAACCAGCAGGATACACTGGAAAAGGCGCAACCTGTTTCAACAATGACCGCCAATTTGCAGCATATTGATTTTGTTCTTGAAACAGCACCGAATAATGGCATTAGCGGTGAAATTATCAATCAAAGCGGATTCAATGAAACCTTTATTATTGAAATCTGGTCAGAAAGTATTGGTATGGGACGATCTGTCACTGCTGATATCAATAATCGTTTTGAATTTAAGGGATTACGACCCGCATCAGATTATCGTGTATATGTATGGTCTTCAGCATTGCAGCAATTCTTTTACTACACGATTCCATCTGGAGAAACACCGGGGCATTATTTACCAACAACCAGTGCCAGTGCATGGCAGGCAGCAACGAAAGTGCCTGTTGATATGGCTGAACTGGCCTATATCAATATTTTTATTCATTCCGATCCCTTTATTCGCGGCAAGGTTTTGGTTGATGGCGAACCACTGGCAAACCAGTGGGTCAATGCCTGGTCCAGTGCATTACAGGCCGGTTTTGGTGCCTTTACCAACGGGTTGGGTGAATATGAAATTGTCGGGCTGTTGCCCGAACATGAAGGTGCGCCTGTCAGTTATATTGTCGAAGTTCAGGATAGTCCTTATCCTTATCAAGTATATGACAATCAAACACAGCGGGAAAACGCCACGCTGGTATATGTGAATACCGATCAGGTGGATTTTAATTTGCAGGGCGGTGCATCCATTTCAGGAACAGTGACAGATTTTAATGGATTACCATTAAGTCAGGTAACTGTTTCAGCGCAATCACAAAGTACTGAAGGTAGAGGTGCTGCTGTCACTGATATCAATGGGGATTATCTCATTGAAGGCTTACCCCCTGCCAGTGATTATATTGTGGCGGTATATCCGGTTTATTATCCACTGACCTATTACTCCAATAAGAGTACCAAAGAAGAAGCCAATCTTGTTGATGTTTCCGGTGCAGGTGCTGAAAACATTGATTTTATTCTTCAAAAAGGTGCCATCATTCGTGGATATTTATTTCTGGAAACAATGGATGAGCCAGCACCTTCGGGAATCTGGGTCAATGTCTGGTCAGAAAGCACGCAGACCGGTGGTGATGTTCCCACTGATGCCACAGGCCGCTTTGAAATAACCGGTCTTGAAGCGGATGCCGCTGATTACGTCATTTCTGTGATTACCCCGGATTATGTGCCATCATTCTATGCTGAAGATGCGCCGAATCAAACTGTTCATAAATGGGAACTGGCACAGGGCGTTCAGCCATCACGAACCATTCAGCGTAACCTGATTTTAATCAAAGGGGGACAACTTTCTGGTCGGGTAACATTTAACAATGTAGCCATTGATGGGGTTTACATAGAAGCCTGGTCAACAGATATACAGGCATGGCGTTCGGTTCTGAGTACAGACAGTGCCACCGGCCCAAATTATTTGATTGAGGGATTGTTACCGGGCAGTTATCAAATTCGATTCAGTCATTCGCAGTACATTGATGTCAGCAAAGCGATTACACTTTCTGATGGCGATAATCTGTTGAATATGAGCATGGAAAAGCCCAACCGGCAAATATCTGGAACCATTCTTGGACTTGAAGTTGGTACTGAAGCCACAGTTACAGCCTGGTCAATCGATATGGATGTGGCAGAATCTATTCATATCAAGGGAAATAGTTCGCCAGTTGATTATCGATTTGACAACCTGAAACCTGGAAATGATTATCGTGTGGAATTTCGATCCACTCACTATCCATTGATCGTTTTTGATAATGTCAATCATTGGGCAGATGCGCATAAAATTGATATTACCAATGGAAATGCCGGAAACATTGATTTCGACCTGCCGCCGCCAGGGAGGGCATCCATTGCCGGCACAATCACCTTGCCTGAAATGCCGCAGGCGGGTACATCCATCTGGATTGATGCCTATTCTGATCAATTGAAAACAGGCAAAGGTCTTGAGCTGATCGTTTCAAATCAGCAGATTGATTATCAATTGCATGGCCTTCAAACTGCCAGTGATTATATTGTGGGGGTATGGTCAGCCCAATACCAGGATCTGTTTTACAACCAGACCAGCAAACGCAGCAAAGCAACACGAGTGAACACCAATGATGCCAACCAGATTAATTTTATACTGTCATCAGGTGGAAAAATATCAGGATATGTCACCGGGACTTCTAATTTACCGGTATATGGAATGATCATTGAAGTTCAATCTGACCAGACAGGTATATATTATGGTGTAGTCACTGATGATCGGGGATATTTTCACATGGATGGATTAAGTCAGGCATCAGATTATATTGTCGCAGCGCATAATCCCGGTGAGTCCATTCAATATTATTCTGCTGATGGCATGACAATCAACCGAAAAAATGCCACATATCTCACCATTAACAACAATAGTATTTCACTGCAATTATCATTGATTCAAACTGGTTGGATCAAAGGAAAGGTCACTGATGAAACCGGCAAGGCCATTACAGGAATATGGGTCTCTGCATGGTCAGACACTGCCCAGACAGGCAGCAGTGCCCATACGGATAATGATGGCCGATTTACAATTGCCGGTTTACCAGATGCACTGGATTTTCAAGTGAGTGTGCAGTCTGTAAATGGTGCTTATATTGATCAAACTCGAGGCCCCATTGGTGTATATGCTGAAAATGTTTTATTTGTAATGACCAAAGGGTTTTCATTCACCGGTCGGGTTGAAGACATGGATAATAATGGACATAAAAATGTAACTGTGGTGTTGTGGTCGAGTATGTCTAATATTTTCAGAAGTGTACAGACGAATATTTCTGGTGAATTTGATATTCAAGGATTGAAAGCATCTGATGATTACATTCTAAGGGTCACGCCGCCATCTGATGTTGATCTGGCAATATTTCAGGAAAAGGGAATCCAGTTAGATGCCTCAAAAACGCGCACCATTGTACTTACTGAAGGTATTCGGGTACAGGGCAATGTGCAGGTGCTGGATCGCAATTCAGGCGCATGGACGAACTACACGCAAAGCACCAGTATTTCTGTTTATACCAAAGATAATTCTTTTCTGGTTTCTGGTCAAAGCGCGACTAATGGCACCTATGTTATATCCAATATTCCCAGGCAATCCACAATTATCATGCGTGTCTCAGCTCCTGGATTTACTCCCCTGGAGTTATCTTTGGACACACAGGCGCAGACAAATGAGCAGGATTTAAAACTGGTATCAGGTGCGGCCATTAATGGATGTATCAAGGATCAATCCGGACGATTAATTAAACACGCCCGAATTATGATTCGATCAGCAGACGCGCAAATGGCTGTTACAGGAATCAGCGACAATCAGGGCTGCTTTGAGATTGCCGGATTACTTGATACTGTTTTTGATTATGAAATTACAGTTCATGCAGATGGTTATATTTCTCAAAGCAAAGGTGCTAAGCAGGCTGGGGATACAGTCCATTTTACTCTTTTTCAGACCAGTCCACATGCCATTACCGGTCGAATTTTGGATCGATACCGCAATGTTCCACCTGAAAGTGTTTCAGTTGTTGTAAAACTGTTCAAAAAAACAACAGATACCTTTGGTGGATATATTGGCAAAACTCAGCTTGATAAAAATGGGTATTTCTCATTTATTGGACTTGAGGCTGAGCAGGTGTATCATATTCAATGTATCGCACAATTGGCTGATGGCAGCGAGATTGTTCAATGGGCAATGGATGATAAGGGTGTGGGAAGAGAAGGTGCGGATGATTACCTGGCTGGAGATGATTTTGAGATGATTGTTGATGTTGTCTGGGAGTAAGGTTCTTGACCTTGAGCGGGGTCGATGGACAAGTGAGCCAGATATTCGCTATATCCCATATTTCAAAGCTGAAAATGCCAATGGTCGTCACATTCTTATACAGCCTTTAAAGGATATTGCATGTTTTTATATGTTGGTTGATGATATCAACTGGTCTTTCATTTTGAAACATCACATCCATTCAAATGGAAAGTGGAAATCTGGCCGGATGGTTGTTGAATGTAACGGGGTGGTCAAAATGAGAAAAAGCCGTCTCAATGTTTTTGATGGGGATATCCTGTGATTTCAATATTATCTGCTACGCCTCACATTATTTGAACCAAAAATGAGGCATTTTTCCCGAATTAAATGACCTATTTTATTTTTCCTATGATATTAAATATAATAATACCCCGCCATACACTGCCATACCTCGCCATACCTCGCCATATCTCGCCCAATAGAAAAAACCGCTTCCCGCAGGCAAAACCTAACTCCTAAGCGAACAACGAATATCTACGCAACCGGTTATCTGATGTAATTACAGTAAAGCACACAAATGATGTACTATGTAAAAAAGAGCAAGGTTTTTTACATAGAAAAAACCAAGATGCAAACAAATGTTCATACATTCCTTAGGTGAATCATTTTCAAACTGAATATTGCACCCGGGATATAATTATGCTAGTGAATCGTTTATTTCTCCAAAAAGTAGGTTCGTCATTTCCAAACAGTCTGGCCGCTTGGAGTTGAAACTCCAGGCTATTCATGTAACGTCCCTAAAGGACTTGAAGTTTTTACATAAAAAAACTGCCAGTTTACAAAAAGACTCTTCAAGTCCCTTTGGGACAACACAGAAATAGCCTTGAGTTTCAACTTCAGGCGGTCAGGCAGTTTGGAAATGAGGTCCAATTTTTTGGGGAATACGCCCTGAGAAACTTATTGAATTGTAATTTATATATTACATTAAACGAACATGCATGATACTTAATAAGTATAGATAAATCCCAAATTAAGGCCATTTCTGAGGTCAAAAAAACATCTGAGGAAGCCTATCAACATATTGTAAATAATACACAATCTTCTGATACGCCAAAAATTAAAAATAAAAACCAGGGCGAAAAAACAGCAAGCATTTTTCCCCTGAAAGATATGAGTGACAGAGAAATAAAGCAAGCGGCTGAAAAAATAATAAAAAACGAAATAAAAGGCCAAAAAAATCGCAAACAAAGCCCACTTGATCTAAACTTGACAGTCAAAAAAATAATCATGCTTCGTCTGGGAATTCCCGTTGATCGTATTGCAAAGCGATTAAATATATCACAAAAAAAGTTGTTGAAAGTTCAGAGATCATTCAATCTGTTCAGCATGATTACAAAAATAATGCCGGCTGGAAAATCTCACAATATATTGATTGCCCAATGTCCAGTCAACGATTTCATCCAGGTCTTGTCAGTCAGATGCAGAAAAAAAGAACGTTGGGTGTGGTCAGGCGGACCTTGATTATTGCCAGAAAGAGGTAAACAAAAATATTTGAATAAGGGTTTATGATGCGAATCAGTCAAATAAAATTAAAACAAATTGGGAAATTGATATTTTACCCGATGGCTTAAAATCAATCATCAGTTGGATCACTGACTTATTTATAAGAATGGAACGAATCCCCTGGGCTGATAACAATAATATTTTGGACAAGCATTTTATCTTGCTGTTAGACGAAATCGAAATACATTTGCATCCCTCATGGCAGCGAAAAATTCTTCCAGTTGTACAATCATTGTTTAAAAATGCCCAGATATTTATCGCCACCCATTCTCCATTTGTCATCTCTTCAATAAGCGATGCGTGGATATACAAGTTTAGATTAACAAATGGAAAATCAAGTCTTTCTGAAATTGTTCCATCTAAGGCGGGGTTTTGTTATCCCTCTGTTTTAGATGACGTATTTGATGTTGCAGAATATTTTGATGTTGATACTGAAAAAAGTTTTCACCAGTTTTACCAGATAAAGAAGGTCGTGTAGAGACGTAGCATGCTACGTCTCTACAGTACATTTACCTCAAAACGAACAATATCAATAATGGGGAAGTTATTTTCAGAACATTCCTAAGGAATGCTCGAAAAATAAATTCCTCATT